>JGI12316J15309_10000066_pt1 | contig 292074 bp, 222 predicted proteins | sample MarCyaLeptolynsp_FD_15309 | JGI IMG/M metagenome (IMG submission 15309) | reverse complement strand
GACCCGAACCCGATTCCGAGCCCGGCCTCAACTCAGAGCTCTCCCCCCACCTGCAGCCCGCTGGGCACCTCGGCCGGAATCGTTCGGTCGAACGTCGTCGCTGTCAGCGACCGCAGGAACGCCTCGATGTCGTCGAAGTCACCCCGATTGATACGCAGCCGCCGGGCATCCCGGTCAATCGGGAACGGCCCGTCGTTGTCCGCCCCATCGCCGCCGGTCGGTCCCCCGGGACCGTTGTTGCCGCCACCGCCACCGCCGCCACCACCGCCGCTGATACGGTCGTAGTGCTCCAACACGTCGCGCAGGGTGGCCAGGGAACCATCGTGCATGTACGGCGCCGTCAGGGTCAGGTTGCGAAGCGGCGGCGTCCTGAACTCACCATCGCCCGCGCCATCATCGAATGCACCGGTGCTGGTGCGAGACACGATGCCGATACCGTGGGTCTCGAAGTCCGACAGCAGCGGCCCGGAGTGACAGTCGCCACACCCTACCTCGGCGAAGCGCTGCATCCCCCGCTGCTCCTGGGGCGTCAACGCATCGGGGTCGCCCCGAAGGAACGCATCGAATGGCGCGTCGAGGGCGACCAATGACCGCTCGAAGGCGGCGATGGCGCCAGCGATGCGTTCCGCCGTCACACCATCATCCCCAAACGCCGCCGCGAACAGCGCACGGTACTCGGGCATCGCCGCCACGCGGCCCACCACCTCGTCGAGGATGGCGTCCTCGGCAATCGTGGTCCCGCGCATCTCGACGTCGGATTCGATGGGCATCAGCGCCTGCTCCTCGAGGCCGTTCGCCCGGCTATCCCAGAACATCGGCATGTCCCGGTCGCCCTGGGGCGGCCCTTGCCCGGGCGGCCCCATCTGGCCAAACAGCCCCGTGTTCAGGACCGTCGGTGCGTTCCGGTCGACACGTTCGCCGCCCACCCGATTTGGCCCCAGCCCGACCGCGCCAACGCCTCGGGAAAGCGCGATGCCATCGGCGTATCCGTGGTCGGGGTGATGGCAGGTCGCGCAGGCGACGTCCAGGTCACCTGACAGGATGGGGTCCCAGAAGAGGAGTCGCCCCAACTCCACCCGGTCCCGCTGCGCCGTGGTTTGAGGAAGATCGCCGGGCTCTGGCTCGAGCGGGGCGACCTGGAGTTCGTCGACCGCCTCCGCGGTCGTCAGATCGTTGTCGTCACATCCGGCCATCGAGGCGCACGCAAGATGCACCACGGCCATGAGCATTGCGGCCTGTCGCATGCTTCTGCTCCTTGGTTTGAGGTGCATCTGGGTTGCCGCAGCGGCCCCGATGTGATCAGTCCGGCGCTAGCCGTGCTGATCACACGGAGCCCGAAGGGCGATACATCTCAACGATTCCAGACGCTTTGACCAAGGGAGCGACGAATACCGACCGCTTGGTCATGTTGCGTCTGATCATCAGTGACACGCAGTGGCGCTGATGAGCAATCTTTAGGAGCCCGAAGGGCGATACATGTAATAGTTGAAGGATGATAGAGCGCTTGGTCGGCGCCAGCCGAGCAAGCGCTCTATCATCCTGATCAGTGCGGCGCTAGCCGTGCTGATCGGCCGGACATCACTTTCGGCGCGCCAAGGGAAGGTATTGGCCCCTTCGGCCGTTGGGCTTGTCACGACCGGACACGCTCAAAAGGGGGACAGCGATGGTACGTGCCATGGGAGGCATGACGTTGGCGGTGGCAATGGTTCTGGGCGCGGGTTGCGCCGATGACACGGTGGGCGCGGGAACACCCGGCGCGGCGTGCTCGGTAGCCTGCGACGACAAGGAGTTCTGCTATAGCGGCGAATGCAGCGGCATCGTCGGCCGGAACTGGACGGTAACGGTGGTGGACGTGTCGACCGGGGCGACGCAACCGGATGGCTCGGAATGGGACGAGGATGACACCGCACCCGACCTCAAGGTCACCGTCGAGAACAACGGCGACGACCTGTGTGAAACAGCGGTGGCCACCGATGACGCGGCACCGGCGTTCGGCGACGTGTGCCCGGTCATGTTCCGCATCGGCGGACAGTTCTGGGTGCGGGTCTACGAAGTCGACGACGGTGCGGCTGAGGATACGCTGGTCCACGAGTTCGCGTGGGAGGGTTCCGACGCCATCTACGAGCTCGCCCGCTCGTACCCGGCCAACCTCGCGGTCGACGACCCCAGCGGCATGGTCAGCCTCACGCTCAAGGTCGTGCCGGCTTTCTGAGCCGTATCTTTCTGCTCGGGCGTCCGTCGGTATGATGGGGCCATGCTGAGTCTCACGATGGCCGCCGCTTTGGCCCCCCTCATCCTTGCCTCCCCGGCTGTACCGGTGGGGCGACACGTGGTGGTGCCCTACCACGCCAAGGTTCATCAGGCGCCCGACGGCAAGTCGTCGTATTGGGTCGCCACAGCGCGACCCCGGATTGGAGGCACCACCTGGCAGGTAACGGGCGGCTCCGGCGAGTGGCTTCAGGTGTCGCCGGTACTTCCCAAGAGGCGCTGCTACGCCAGCCTGGATTCGTGGGGCATGAACCTTCGGATGTATGTGCAACGGAAGGACCTCGCGTTGGTCACGAACCGCGCTCAGGTGATCCGGACCAAGAAGGGAGGCGAGCTACGCCTGTCGGCTGGGCTCCTTGCCACTGCCGCAGGCAAACGGACCTACCGCGTGCACACGCTCGACGTTGCTGTGACGGCGCAGCTTCCGCCGGACGCACTCGGCCACCACGCGCCCGCCAGTGCTCCGGTGGAGCTGGCGTACCCCGACGGGTTCTCGCTGCTGGAGGCCAAGCCCGGGTTCAGCGGCAAGGTCGGCAAGGGCATGAGGATCGAGCATCTGAAGAACGGGCGTCAGCCGCTGCTGCGCTCGCAAAAGGTGGGCAAGAAGGTCCAGCTCAGTCACGTCGAGGCGTGTCTGGCGTACCGATTGCCCCCCTCCAAAGCCAAGAAGGTGAAGACGTCCAAGCAGGGCCTGATCGGCATCTTCTCGAGCTCCAAGGTCCCAGCCGTCCTGGGCGCCGGCAATGGCGCGGCCAGGGAACGCCAGTTCGAGTTCCCGCTGGGCACGCCCGTCCTGTTCAGTGACGGAACCCGGGCCGGAGAGACCGTTTCCCCCACCACCTGGTTCGGCAAACCGACCAGCAAAGGGCATCTCTGCCGCCCCCTGGCATTGGACAGCGCCCATCCAAGAGACGTGCCGCTGGTTCTCTGCGTCGCCACCAAACACGGCAAGGAGAAGAAGCGCCCGGCAGGCATGGGCGGTGGCGGTGGTGGCACCCCCAGCAAGACCCCGCCCGTGAGGCAACACTCCACGAGCGAGGTCATCCGAGCGGCCAAGGCGGCCGGCCCCACCCTCAGCAAGTGCCTCGCGCCAGCGGCGAAAGGGGCAGCGAGCAACGTGACCGCTCGGGTCGTCAACAGCCGCGTGATGGTCATCGCTATTCGTGGGCCCCACGGGGCACCGCCCAAGGTGTTCGCTTGCCTCAAGAAGGCCGTGGAAGACCTGCGCATCCCCCCTGGCGCCTACGAGCCGCTCGACGAGGTTTCGTTCACGGTCGGGCGCTGAGCTACAGGATTAAATTAAAGAGTGTTGAATTAAGTCCCGGTTTGGACTAAGCGCGAACGATGTACGCAAAACCGCCCCGCAACCTGGCTATCGTGCTCTCCGCCTTCGTGTGGGTGTCCGCCTCTGGCTGCCCCGAGGACTCCAGCACCCCCGCCGCGTCCACCCCGGATGCCACCTCGCCCGACGCCGATGCGAGCGACGCCTCCTCGCTCCAGGACGTCGTCGAGGACACGTTGGTGATTCCCACCCTGCGGCGGCCCGGTGAGCGCACCCCGCGCACCGCCGACTGCGATCCCAACGACGAGGTGCAGTGCGCCCTGCCCTGGCCCTCCAACACCTTCATGGAGGCCGACCCGACGACTGAGACCGGGCTCCGCATGATCATGGTCGAGGGCGCCCTGCCCAAGGACCCCGTTGCCGATCTGCGTTTCGCCAACGGGTTCTCGCGCGTCTCGCCCATCATGACCGCCTTCGAGCAGCGCCTCGACGAGGCGACGGTGAATCTGACCCTCCTCGTCGCTGAGGGCGACCGGGCCGGTGAGGAAGAACCGGTCCACTGCACCTACATCGAAGAGGACGCCCCCGAGGGCAACCCCACCGCGTTCGTGTGCTACCCACGGCGCCCCCTCGCGCCAGCCACCGAGCACCTCGCCGTGGTACGCACCACGCTGCGTCACGCCGACGGCACCGCCCCGACGCCGACCCGCGACATGCGTGTCGCCGCGGGGGTGGAGTCCCCCACCGACGCCGACGAGGCCGAGCTGTTCGCCTACCACGCGCCGGCGCGGGCCACCCTGGAGTCCGCGGGCATCGCGCCGGACACGGTGCTGCGCATGTGGGACTTCACGACCCGTTCGGCCGAGGACCCGCGCCGCGAGCTGCGGCTGATTCGCCAGGCCGCCCTGGATGCGCTGGCCGCCGGCGACGTCGGCGTCCAGGTGGACGAGGTGAAGGTGGAGGGCAACAGCCCCTCCAGCGAGATCGTCGTGACCGGTCGACTCACCGGCCTCCCTGGCTACGCCGCGTACGGCGAGCTGGGAGCGCGCACCCCGGGCACGGGGGATCCCATCGTCACCCAGACCATCGACGCGCCCTTCCGCGCCGTAGTCCCCAAGGGCACGGGCGACTATCGCATCGTGGTCTTCTGCCACGGACTGGGTGGCAACGTCAGCGACGGCTCGTTCGACGAGCTGGTCACCAGCCACGGCGCCATGAAGCTGGGCATCGAGGTAGACGGGTGGACCGACGTCGACATGGGCGACACGCTGACCCGGTTCTTCGCCCCCCTCGAAGGCACCTCCATCACCGCGGCCATGACGCTTCAGACCCTGGCCGGCAGCTCCGCGGTCCTGGAGTCGATGCGCAACGGCGCCCTGTCCGACCTGTTCGCGGCCGCCGAGATCGGCGGCGTTTCAAACCCGGCAGCGGGTCGTCGCCCCATGTCGGACAAAGTGATCTGGGCGGGTGGTTCGCTGGGTGGGACCATGGGGCTGGTCTTCGCCAAGCTCGAGCCGAGCATCATCGGCGGTGTGCTGAACGTCCCAGGAGCTGCGTACACGCACTGGCTGCCGGGATCGGACATCTTCTTCCTGGTCGATGTGGGGCTGGTGAACCGGTACGACAGCCGGGTGGTGGCCAACAACGTGGTGGCCGTCGCCCAGACCATCTTCGACCGCTTCGACGGCGCCAACTGGGCCGATGCGCCGGACGAGGAAGGGGGGGACTATCTGGTGCAGATCAGCGTGGGCGACCCGGTGATGCCCAATGTCGGCAGCAACATGGTGGCGACGTCCCTGAATGCGCTGCACGTCGGTGTTCCCCTTTACGACATGCAGGTGTTGGAGACGGGGGACCGGGCCGAGGGCCGCAGCGGCGTCACTCAGTTCGACGTGCGCATCCCCGACGCGTCAGGCTCGAACATCCACGGCTTCACGGCCCGCAACAACGAAGCCGGGTTGGCCGCCCAGGACCAGTTCATCCTGTTCGCCGACTCGCTGTGGGCGGACGCGCCGCTCATCGAGCAGCCGGCGGCGTGCCTGAGCATGGGGCCCGACACCAGCTGCGACTTCACCGAGGTCATCACCGACTGAAGCGCAGCGGGTAGGTGAACGCGCAGTGACCACGCGGCGGGTCCGCGGTCGTGGCGCCGAAGTGACGAGCGACCACCCGGCGGGCGCACGCCGAGACCGGGTCCGCGGGTGAGGCCTCGACGCACGACGGGCGCCCATCACGTGTCTCCACCCTCAGAGTGACTCGAGCGTTCCCGTGTTCTTTCGGAGCGCATGCCCGCAGCAACGGCACGAGATCGCTCATGGCTGCGCGGATACGCGACCGTTGAAAACACTCAGGAAGGATCGCACGTCGCGGACAAGTGGCAGGGACATGCGTGGCGGCTTCGGGCGCTTCGGTGGACGGGGCGTCGGCGCCGACCGGAGCCGAGCCGCATCCGGAGACGAGCAACAGAACTGCAAGGAGCCGGGTCATGCCTGGCAGACAGCGCCTGTCCCCAAAGGTTCCCGGCGCCAGAAAGACAAAGACCGGACCCGACTGCTGCATCGGGTCCGGTCTCACTGTGGGCACGTAGGCGATACGAGGTGCGTGTGTGTCGGCCTACGAAGCCTCTCCTCCCATAACTGGCGGGCAGTTCTGCTCTCTCGGGTGCGAGGAGCGGGTCCGGCCCGTCGGACGCCGAGAGATACAGCACAATGCATGCCAGATCCGTAAACGACTGGAACCAAAGGAGTCGATTTTGTGCCGGGGTCTAATGACCCCACCCGCCTGGGGTCCACAGACCCTGTTTCCGGCCGGAAAGGGTGCGGCTGGGGTCTGAAACCCCCACCCTGGCCGTGGCGTCGGTCGACGATCCTGTGTAGATAGATGGGCGATGGAATCCGTAGACGTGATTATCGTGGGCGCCGGGATGGCCGGACTGGGAGCTGCGGCCACCCTCGCCGAGGCCGGCGCCAGCGTCGTGGTGCTGGAAGCGCGCGAGCGGGTCGGAGGGCGAATCTGGACCAGCCGGGCGACGGGCGTGCCGATCGACATGGGCGCCTCCTGGATCCACGGAGCCAGCGACGACAACCCCATCACCGAGCTGGCGGAACGGGCCGGCGCGGAGACGATCGACACCGACTACGACAACGTCGTCGTCTTCGACCACGACGGCTCGGAGGTCGATGACGACGAGCTGGAGGAGCTGGACGGCGCCTATCAGGAGCTCCTGGAGGAGGCGGCCGAAGCGGCCGAGGCGCTGGAACAGGATGTCTCCATGGAAGCCCTGCTCCAGGAGATGCTGACCGATGAGGAGCTCGACGACGACGAGGAGCGGGGGCTGAGCTGGTGCATCGCCAGTCAGGAGGTGGAAGCCGCCGCCGACTTCGACGAGCTGGGCGTGTTTGGCATGGGCGAGGGTGACGACTTCGACGGCGAAGATGCCCTGTTTCCCAATGGCTACGCCGCCATCCCGGAGGCTCTCGCACGCCCGTTGGACGTTCGCCTGAGCCACCCCGTGAGCCGGATCGAGCACGGCGATGAAGGCGTTCGCGTCACGTGCGAGGGCGGGCAGGTGTTCGAAGCCGACGCTGCGATCGTCACCGTGTCGGTCGGCGTCTTGAAGGCGGGCGCCATCCGGTTCGACCCCGCCCTGCCCGTCGCCAAGCGCCGGGCGGCGAACACCGTGAAGATGGGCGTCCTCAACAAAGTCGCGCTGCGCTTCGACCGACAGTTCTGGCCGGACGAGGTGGACTTCGTGGGCTTCATGGCGGAGCGCCACGGTCGCTTCCCGGAGTTTCTGAACTGGGCGCAGTACACCGACCACCCCGCGCTCATGGGGTTCAGCGGAGGCAGTTTCGCCCGGTCGCTGGAGGACCGCAGCGACGCTGAGGTCATCGAGGACGCCATGGGCGTTCTCCGCACTATTTTCGGCGACGAGGCTACCGACCCGGTGGCCTTCGAAGTCGCACGCTGGGGCAAAGACCCCTACGCACTGGGCAGCTACTCGTACCTGCCCGTGGGAGCGACCGACGAGGACCGACAAGCCCTGGCCGAGCCCGTTGGCCAACGCCTCCGTTTCGCCGGCGAGGCCACCCACTCCATGTATCCGAGCACCGTGCACGGCGCCTGGCTTTCAGGCGTGCGCGAGGCCGAAGCCCTCATCGCACTGGACCAAGCATGACCGCGACTCCCCAACACCCCGCTGTGCAGGAGCGCTTCGACGGCGTCATCGACCTGTCGAAGGCCAACCCCGACTTCTGCGTCCCCTTCACCCATCGCTGGATCGACGGCGACCTGATGATCGGCAACCCGGTTGGGGATTTCGCGTTCCTCACGCCGGCCGAGTTCAAGCGGTTCGTCGAGGGTGACTGCGCGCCTGGTGACGACCTTTACGAGCGGCTGAAGGCCAAGAACTTCATTGCGGCCGAGGCGGACATGGACGCGATGGCGGCCAAATTCGCCAATCAGAAGCACTTCCTGGCCCATGGCCCGACGCTCCACGCATTCGTCCTCACCGAACGCTGCAACCACGGCTGCCAGTACTGCCACTCGTCGGTCGTGGGGATGAAGCGGTTCGACACCGACATGTCGACCGACATCGCCGAGAAGGGCGTCGACGTCGCCTTCCAGACGACCAGCAACTGGCTCAATATCGAGTTCCAGGGGGGCGAGCCCACGGCCAATTGGGAGACCCTCTCCCACATCGTCGAGTACGCCCAGAAGAAGAACAAGTACGCCAAGAAGAGCCTGTCGTTCTCGCTGGTCACCAACTTCAGCCTGATGGACGACGAGAAGCTGGATTGGCTCATCGCCAACCGCGTGCAGATCTGCACCAGCCTCGACGGCCCCGAAGACCTCCACAACAGCATCCGCATCTTCAAGGGCGGCAACTCCCATGCGCTGACCACCCGGTGGATCGCCGAGGTCAACAAGCGCTACGAGGCGGCAGGATTGGACCCGAGCCTGTATCGGGTAGAGGCCCTGCCCACGATTACGCGCGCGTCACTGAGCCGGCCCAAAGACATCGTCGACGAGTTCGTCAAGAACCGCTGCCGCGCCATCTTCCTGCGCAAGCTCGACCCTTTCGGGTTCGCCGCCCAGAGCCACAAGAAGCTGGGCTACACGATGGAGCAGTTCCTCGAGTTCTACGTCGAGGCGCTGGACTACATCATCGAGCTCAACAAGCAGGGCGTGGAGGTGATGGAGCGATACGCCGCCATCATGCTGTGCAAGATGATCGCCGACTACGAGCCCAACTACCTGGACCTGCGCTCCCCCGGCGGGGCGGTCCTGGGGCAGCTGGCGTATCACCCCGACGGCAGCGTCTACACCAGCGATGAAGGTCGCATGGTGGCGGCGATGGGTGACGACATCTTCAAGCTGGGCAATGTCCAGACCGATGGCTACTTCGACATCGTGACCCACCCGACCACCCGTGCGGTCGCCCTGGCCAGCACCAACCTGGCGCAGCCCGACTGCGTCAGCTGCGTGTACCGCCCCTACTGCGGCCAGCAGCCCGAGTACAACTACACCACGCAAGGCAGCATCTGGGGCCGCATGCGCGACTCCAACTGGTGCAAGAAGCACAAATACATCTTTGACACCCTGGCGCGCCGGCTGAAGAACGCCGACGACGAGGAGATGGAGATCTTCCGTCGCTGGACCATCAACCGCGCCCAGGACCACTTCGTGCAGGACAGCGAATAGACGACGCATCCCAGCTGGGAGGCATCGCTGGTGGCGTGGGCGCAGCGGTCCTCTGGACCCTCGCAAACGTCACGATCCAGCCCGCGTCGCGGCGCTTTGGGGCCGTGGGCGCGTTGGTCTGGGCCCAGGTCTTGGGGTGCCTGATGGTGTTGCCCTTCGCCTTCGGGTTCGAGGGGCTGCCCGACTTCGGGAGCACCAGCATCGCCAGCGTCGTCGGAGGCGGTGCGGCGGCGTTACTGGCCTACACCGCGCTCTTCGAGGCGCTGAGGATGGGACAGCTGGCGTTGGTCATCCCGGTGACGTCACTATGGGTCGTCATCAGCACCATCATCGGCGTCAGTGTGCTCGGCAATACCCTTTCCGCCTGGGCCACCCTCGGAGTCGTGGCGGTGGTCATCGGAAACATCGTGGTGACCCGCTACGGCAGTGACGCCAAGGGGGGCACCCTGGGCACCGCCGAAGGGCGCGGAACCCCTCGTCTGGCCTTGCTTTGGGCGGCCGCGTCGGGGGTCGGCTTCGGATTCATGGTGCCCATGGTGGACGTGCTCGGTGAAGATGTCGGTCGACTCTGGGCCCTGCCGACCCTGTGGGGCACCGAGCTGCTTCTGGGGCTGCCGGTCTGGTACGTCATGAAGGCCCTACCCCGGGCTCCACGCGGGTGGGCGGAATGGTCCCTCGCAGGACGGGTAGGACTCTTCGAGATCCTTGGTTTCGTGAGCCTGACCATCGGTCTCGCGCTGGGCTCCGTGGCCGCTGTGAGCCCCGCCAGCAGCGTCGGAACGGCGCTGGCGGTTCTGTGGGGCATGCTCGTGCTCAAGGAGCGCCCGCCGAGACCGGCGGTCGCAGGCGCCGTCGTCGCCGCCGCTGGAGTCTTCTTGGCCGCACTGTAGGCCGCTCGGAAAGACTTCGAACAGGCTGATTCCTTTCGATCAGACGCAACATGACCAAGAGGTCGGCATTCGCCGCCCCCTTGGTCAAAGCGTCTGGAATCGTTGAGATGTATCGCCCTTCGGGCTCCGGCCGATCCGCACGGCTGGCGCCGCATTGATCAGCCTTATCGGCACTATACCGCTCCCTTGATGACACATAGAGGTGCTTTTGTGCCGATGTGCGTAGGGGTGAACGTTCCTCGCACAACGGCCTTAAGTCCAGTCCGGATAGGGCCGCGAGGGATAATCGCCCGGCTTTCGGAACAAAAAACATGAGGAATTGGTTGGCAGCCTTTTCGGACTCCCGTAGATTGCTGCGACCTTGGGCGAGTCATTGCCCAAGGCTCCTCCCCATGTCCCGTTGCTGATCTCCGCGCCTTCGTCCCTTTAGGCGCGACTGGAGTTGCCCGTGCGCCCGACTCACCTCGGAAAGGCACTCGTGTGCCTTCTCTCCGCCGCTCTGTTGGTTCCCACCGCAGGTTGCGATGACGCTACTCCCACGGAGGCTTCCCGGCCCGAGCCGGAAGCCCGCATCGTCGGAGGTGTCAACACCGACATCTCGGAGGTGCCCTGGCAGGTATCCATCCGCGGCACCTGGTACGGCCACTTCTGTGGGGGCTCCATCATCCACGAACGGTGGATTCTCACCGCCGCCCACTGCATCGAAGACGGCGGCAATGGCCTCGTCATCCGAGCCGGCATCACCAACGTCAACTCCACCGGTCAGCAGCGTTCCGTCGACGGCATCGCCATCCACCCCGACTACTCCCAGCCCTCCAGCGGCAGCGACATCGCGCTGCTCCGCCTCTCCAGCCCGCTGGACCTGTCCGACCCCGACGTCAGCGTGGTGCCCCTCGTCACACCCACCGACGCGACGTTCGGCGCCACCACCGCCGGCACGATCGGCCTCGTCAGCGGTTGGGGCGCGCTGTCCTCCAACGGCGGCAGCCCCGCCACCCTGCAGAGCGTGACCGTGCCTATCGTGAGCCTGTCCCAGGCCAGCCAGGCCTATGGCTTCAACATCGGCGAGGACCAATTGGCGGCGGGCTACCTCGGTCAGGGCGGCAAGGATGCCTGCCAGGGTGACTCCGGTGGTCCCTTCGTGGTCGACAACGGCGCCGGCCTTCCGGTGCTCGCCGGTGTGGTGAGCTGGGGTTCCGGCTGTGGCTCCAAGTGGTACCCCGGCATGTATGCCCGCGTGTCCCATTTCTATAGCTGGATCACCGGCATCGCTCCCGAAGTTCTGCAGGTGTCACAGCCTGAGCCGCTGCCGGAGGAAGAGCCCGAACCCGAGCCCGAGCCCGCCGCCGACAGCTGCAGTGGCTCGTGCGGCGACAAAGCCCCGTCCGGCTGCTGGTGTGACGAGCAGTGCGCCAAGTACGGCGACTGCTGCAGCGACAAGGCTGCTGTGTGCGACGCGCCGCCCGAGCCCGAGCCAGAGCCAGAGCCCGAGCCGGCCCCGGAGCCCGAGCCGGAGCCCGAGCCCGAGCCGACTTACGCATGCACCGGCTTCTGTGGTGACAAGGCGCCCTCCGGCTGCTGGTGCGACTCCGCTTGCGCCAACTACGGCGACTGCTGCCAGGACAAGGTCCTCGCCTGCGGCAACTAGCCACCGCCCCCCTCTGACGCGTTGGCCGCGCTCGATGACCCGAGCGCGGCCTTTGTTATCGTGGTGACATGATCTTCGACGTCATCCTGGGCGTATTCGTCGCCAGCTGGGTCGGTCTCGTGGTGGGCCACAGGCAAGGCTGGGACAAGCGTTTCAAGCGCTGGCGAGCCGAGCGACGAAAGCTGGCGCTGGCGGAGAGAACCGCATCGGCCTCCGACGAGCTCTCGGCATTCGGGGAACGGTTGGGGCATCTGGGCAGAGTCCGGATGCGGGACGGCAGGCTGGTCGTGAGCTGTAAAGGCGGCTTCCACATCCGCGTGGAAGAAGCTCGCAGCGGCTTTGACGTTTCATTGAGGCGCTACGGGCGAAAGCCCCGCACAGGGACACTCTGGCCTGCGACGGAAGCGGCGATGAGTGAGCTTCTGGAGCCCATGGCGGCCGTCGACGGTTACGCCTGGGACAAGCGCCAGCTGCTGCTGCGCCTCGAGGGAGAGGACCCGAACGCCGGCATCGACGCCATCGAAGCGGGCCTGGCCGCCGTGCGTCTGCTGTTCGGGTTGCGCCAATCGACGACGGAGCGACTGCGCCGAGCACTCGAGCTGACCGATGACCGCGACGCCATTTGGGCGTCGTTCCAGATGGCGCGCCGCATGCCGCACGAGCGCTGGAAGAAGGTGCTCCAGCTTATCGTCGACAGCGAACCTCCGGCGGTGCTCATTCACGTCGCGCAAGGCCTGCGGGCGATGAAGGTGACGCCACCAGAAGGTCTGCGCGAACGTCTGGATCAACTGGCCGACGTTGGCGAAGGGCAGCTCGCGCTGGTCGACAGCGCAGCGTCAGGCAGGCTGACCGTGCAACGCCCCAAAGAGACGGGACAGCTGAGTGATGTATCCAGCTAGCCGTCGCTACTTGAGACAGCGCTGTTTGAGGACACGCTTGACGTAGCCGCGCGTAGCTCGGGGGATGGGGCCTTTTCGAGGTACTGCCCCGGGACCGGCATTGTAGGCCGCGAGTACCCGGCGACGGTCACCTCGGTAGCGGCGCCACAGCTTGCGTAGATAGCGCACGCCTCCGTCGGCGTTGTCTCGGACGGAAAAAGGGTCGTCGACGTCGAGCCCCCTCGCCGTGGCGGGCATGAGCTGCATCAATCCCATGGCGCCCGCCGACGAGATGACGTGGGGCCGCAGCCCCGACTCGACCCGTGCCACGGACAGTGCAAAGCACTCCGGCACCCGATGACGCCGTGCAGCAGCCCGAACCGCGGCCGCCGGCTCCGGCTCGTCCTCCCAGTGAAACAGGCCGTGCCCCAGCAATAGCGTGAGCGCGGTCGCTTTCTGAGGAAGGAAGCGGACCGACAGCAGGAACGGGTCTCCACCGGCGCAGCGCACCCCGAGGTTCAACGACAGAACCGACACCAGGGCGCCCAACAGGATCCACCGAAGGGCCCTCCGGGTGCGGGTTCCAACGCGGCGCCAACCGGATCTGGCGACATGAGAAAAACGCTCGAGCACGTTCGCCAGGATCGGTCGCCCGACGGTCGAGGCAAGAAAGCTGACCATTGCGAGACCCGTGCCGATGGGCACATCGCTCGCACAGGTGCCTTGACCCGATTAATGAGAACCATTATCAACAAAGCCCGACTTATTGAGAACCACTCTCAATAGACTCTCAGGAGGGCTTCCATGAAAGACCCAGCAACTCACGCTCAGTCGCTCCCGCGGCTTCACGATCCTCACCAACGGGTCATGGTGGGGTACGCCGGCGACTGGGAGGTCCGCGACTTCCCCAGGCACCACGATGCAGGTCACGAAGCCAACCGCCAGGGTATGGCTCATGTACAGCTATGGCTGCCAAGCCACGGCGTCTCGCTGCTGACCCCCTCACTGCTCACCCGCGACCGCTGGGAAGCCTATCCCATCGCTGACTGGAAGCTGGCAACACCCTACTTCGGCATCATGGCGCAGCTGCTACGCACGGAGCACGGCGTCGAGCTTCCCAGTGGGGCGGAGATGCGCCGCATCGCCCGTTGGCTCGTGGCCCGTCCTTGGACGCAACCAACGGTCGCACAGTCCACGGGCGTCGCTCGGCGGCTGTGGCCTTCGAGCCCGATACTCCGACTGGCGTAGCCTCGTCACTGCCCCACGCTGGGCCAGCTGCCAGCGTCCTTCACGACGGACCGGCCAGACATGGGGCCGGGAATTGGGATGCGCGCCGGCAATGCAACGGCATGGACTCGGCCCGCCACCCGGAGCTCGAGCCAGACCGGCTGGGCCGGCACGGGTGGCGGGACTGCAAACACAGGTAGTGCGCGACCTCGGCGGGACCGTTCGAGCGCGTGAGGGCCTGGTTAGAGCTGAGCCAAAAGCGCCCGCCAGCTTTCCAGCTCAGGAATGCCAGGCTTGCGCTTGCCGAACATCAGAGCGATGGAGGAGCCGTCGTCGGCGAAGACCTCGAGCGAGTTCACGTCGCCGTCTTCAGTGGGCTTGATGACGTGGTAGCACTCGCCGATGGCGTCGCCCATGACGTGCAGGTTGAACTCCGGATCGAGCACGTTGACCCAGTCGCCGATCACCTTGACGTTCTTGATCGGGCCGCTGTGGATCTCGATGCAGCCGGGGCTGCCGACGAACACCATGATCGGTATCTCGCCATCCCGAGCCAGCTCCAGCGCCTTCTGAAGAGCCGGCGCCCCGACCTTGCGGATACGGTGCGGAGGTCCCAAGCGCATCGCCTGATCCCGTGCCACGCCGAACTTGTGGAGCATCGGGAAGAACTCGTGAGTGTCGGTCATGCCCTCCCACGCAGCCTGGAAACCCTCGACGTCGATGTCGTCATCCGGGGTCGGTTCCGGCGGCGCTGGCTTGGGCGCCACGGTCACACCCGGCGACTGGTCGGTGGAAAGGTATCGGGCCTTTAGCGCGCTCCAAGCGTCCATATTGGTCTCGCCCACAACCGCATAGACCTTATGAATGGCCGTGCCGTGCGGGTCGAAGAACTGGAAACCGGGCCGGATGCCCTTTGGCGTCGGGTAGTCGACGGCAAAGCCGTGCTTCCAACGCATCATGAACAGACGCAGATCGATGCCCTCGTCGGTGACGACACCCACGGGGCCGTCGATCTCGACAGGGTCGTACACGCCATGGCGCTCGATGACCGCGTGGTCGTTGCGCGTCAGGCACATCACCGTGCCGCAGGCACCGAGGTCCCTGATGAGCTGCGCCCAGTCGCCCTCGAGGCGCTCCACCGCTTCGCCCTCGACGCCGCACCGGGCAGCCAACAGTTCGCCCTCGCTGACGCCCAGGCTTTGGGCGAGGTCCCTGGCCCGCAGGCGCGTGTTGTCTTCTTTGGCACCGATCCAGTGTCGGTACAGTTCGTGCGGCCCAAGCCGCGTTGAGGAATGCGTGGTGGGTGACAAGGTCATGATCGTGACTCCACTCGGGGTACAAACAACGGCGGTCCTCCCGCCTGGTCCTGAACGACCCGCACGGGCAGGCCGTAAACGTGTTCGAGACGCTCGCAGGTCAGCACGTCACCTGGTGTTCCCAAGGCTTGCAGCCTTCCGTGCGAGAGCAGCGCGATGCGGTCGGCGTACAGCGACGCCAGGTGCACGTCGTGGAGCACAGCGACCACACCGCATTGGAGAGCCCCGTCGGCTTGCTCACGCATCAGACGAAGCAACTCGTGGACGTGCCTGAGGTCGAGGCTTGCCGTAGGCTCGTCGACAAGAAGAAAGGGCGGCGGCCCGGGGGTGGCATGACGGTCGCCCCACAGTTGGGCCAGCACGCGCGCGATCTGGACGCGCTGCTGCTCGCCGCCGCTCAACGTGGTGTAGCGGCGTTCCGCGTACCCCTCCATGCCGGTGGCACAGAGCGCACGCCATGCGATGCTCAGGTCGTCGCGGCGCTCGACACCGGCGTGATACGGGGCTCGGCCCAGGAGCGCCACGTCGAGAACGTTCAGCGGGAAGTCGAGGGACGAGCGTTGGGGTAAAAAGGCGCGCTGGCGGGAGAGTTCACGGGAACTCCAGGAAGCAATGGTCTTGTGACGTAGGGTGACCGAACCGGAGTCGGGAAGAAGGTCTCCCGCCAGTGCGCTGAGAAGGGTGCTCTTTCCGGCTCCGTTGGGCCCGAGGATGACCACGACCTCACCAGGCGTGATGCTGAGCGATACCTCGCTGACGATGGCGCGGCCGCCACGGATGACGACCACCTCGGAGGCGGTGAGGGTGTCGGCGCTCACGCGTGGTGGCTCCGGGAACGTATGAGCAGAAAGGCGAAGAATGGGGCGCCGGCGAACGCCGTGATGGACCCCACCGGCAGCTCCGCGGGCGCAGCCAGGGTCCTTGCCGTCAGGTCGGCAAGGACGACGCCCACCGCGCCGAGAAGGACACTCCCCGGCAAGACAATACGGTGGTCAGGCCCCGCAAGAAGCCGCACGAGGTGGGGGATGGCGAGGCCGACGAAGCTGATGACGCCAACAAAGGCGACCGCTGCAGCCACGGCGATGGCCGACAGCACGACGATGCGAATCTTTACGCGCTCGGTGGCGATGCCCAGATGGCCGGCTTCCGCTTCACCCAGCAGGAACGCGTTCAGCGCGCGTGCGTCGCGGAGCAGCCAGCTGCACGACACAGCGGTGAGCCCAGCGGTGACGGCGAGGACGTCCCAGCTCGCACCTCCGAGGCTGCCAAGCCGCCATATCGTCAGCGTCCTCAGCTGGACGTCGTCGGCGACGTAGCTCAGCAGGCCCACGGCAGCTTCGGCAAAGAAGGCCACCGCGACACCAGCGAGCAGCATGGTGGTCACCTCGACCCGGCCGTTCTTGAGCGCCATCCGATACACCAGCGCCATGGCCCCGAGGGCGCCGGCGAAGGCGAACAGGGGCACCGAGACCAGGTCCAGGTCCTGAGCCCAAGAGAGGACGGGTGTGGCGGTCAGGACGATGGAGATGGCGGCGCCGAGGCGTGCGCCGCTGGCGACGCCAATGAGCCCCGGGTCGGCCAGGGGGTTGCGGAACAGCCCCTGCAGGACCGCGCCCGACAGCGCAAGTCCAGCGCCGACGATGAGGCCCATGAGCACCCGCGGCGCGCGGATGTCCAGGACGACGCTAGCCTCCGTGGCGTCAAAGGCCCAGGGCAGCTCGATGCCGATGGTATCGGCCAGGACGGCCACCACCTGCCCGGGAGAGAGCGCCATAGCGCCTACTCCCATCGCGATGACCGAGACGATGGCGGCGGCCATGCCCAGGATGAGCATGAGGCGCCGCCCTTTCTGGCGGCTCCGGTCGATGGCTGCGGCTGCGGCCGTCCAGTCCTGGGCAGTGGCGCTGCTCACTTGGCTGCCGCCTCCGGGTGGAGCGCCTTGGCTAGCGTGTCGACGGCCTCACCCAGTCGCGGCCCGAACCCGAGCAGCGCCAGGTCGTCGATACCCACGACCTTCTTGTTCTTGCCGGCGGGTGTCTTGTCGACGCCCGGCAGCGCGAGGACCCCTTCGACGCCCTTGAGGCTGGCGATGGACCTGGCCGGCACCAGAATCACCTCCGGCGCCGCCGAGACCACCGACTCCGCCGTGAGCGGCTTGAAGCCCTTGACTCCCGCGACGGCGCTCTTTCCTCCGGCGAGAGCGATGACGCTGGCAGCGGGTGTGTCTTCCCCCGCGACCAACAGCGTCTTGTGGCCGCGCGCGTAGATGAACAGAACCTTGGGTATCGCCTTGACGCCCTTGATGCGCCCCTTGACCGCGTCGATCCGTGTCGTGACAGCAGAGGCGAGCGTGTCACCCTCGGCCGCCTTGCCCAGCGCCTTGCCGAGCGCCTTGATGCGGGACGCGGCGGCCTGTGCGGTGGCGGTCTCGTCCACCACGAGGACATCGAGCCCCGCCTCCTTCAGCTGGTCGAAGATTCCTGGGGGACCGGTGGCCTCAGTGGCGATGACCAACGTGGGCTTCTGGGCCGCCACGCCCTCCGGGTTTACCGCCCGGTAGAGCCCTACGTTGGGGAGCTTGGACACTTCGGCGGGGTAGATGGAGGTACGGTCCACCGCCACCACCCGGCCGCCATGCCCGAGCGCAAAGACCGTCTCCGTCAGCGCGCCTCCGATAGACACGATGCGCGACGGGTCGAGGCTTTCGAGGGTCGTCTTGCGGCCCTGCCCCGGCTTGAACTCCAGCGGAGACTCCGGGGTAGCGGCCGATGCCGCGCCCGACGACGACTTTGTGTCGTCGCCCCCCTTGCAACCAGGGGGCACCAGCAGGGACGCCAGCGCGACGAGCGACGCCGCGAACCATCGTGAAGTCCGCATTAGAAGCTCGTGTGTCCCGGTCCGGCGTACGCGAAGTCCATCGTGTAATCGCCATCGGCGTAGGCGGTTACCTGGAGCTTGGCAAACGAGCCGTCCGCCAGACGAACCACGAAGACCTTGGCGGCCGGCGACGCGACGTGGTTGACCGGGTCATAGTCGTACCAGCCGCCAAGGGCGGCGTTGCCCGACATCTCACCGGAACCAGGCGGGCCCGGAACGGGTACCATCGTGTCGGCGTCATAGCCGTCGGTGGGCGCCTCAGTCACCGAAGCAATCGCATCGACCTCCGCAAGCCATGCTCCGCCCTGACCCACACCGCTGGTGCCGCTGTTGGTGCGCATGTTGACGCCGTTGACGGCGAGGTCCCACGCCAGTGAGGTCTCCGGCTCCGTCACCTCGACGATGCCGCCGCTGCGCAGACTCAGATAGACCCAGTCGCCGCTGCTGGGCGCGCTGAAGTTCAGGGTGTGGGTCATGACCGCGCGGTCGATGCTGCCCATCAGGAAGTAGAACGAGTTGTCCACCTGGTGGACGACCTTGAGCTTGGCGTAGCCGCCATCGGCCGTCCGGACCGCGTACACCTGGTCGACCGGCGCGAGGGTGTGGGTCATCGGGTTGTAGGCAAACCAGTCCGTCAGGGCCTGGTTGCCAGCAAACATGGGCGATCCCGGAGGGCCGGGCATCCCGATCATGGCGTCGACCGAGAAGCCGACCGTGTCGACCGCGGTGAGGTCGTCGTAAGACGCAGCCTCGGTCGCTACGCGCGCGCCGCCCATGCCGGGACCGCTGTCGCCACTGTTGGTGCCGAGGCCAATGCCAGTCACGTGCAGGTCCCACGTCGTGTCATCGGCCGGGTTGGACGGCTCGACAGCCGCGCCAGCAGCGAGGTCCAGGTACGAGGTGGCGCCCGGCTCGGTGGTGACTTCCACGGCATCATCGGGAATGGTCGGACCGGTCGGTGGCCCGTCGACGGTCGCCCACTTGAGCGTGATGATCGCTGACGTCCCGGCCTCATCGTAGTAGTCCAGGACCGCCACCTTGTAGTAGTTGCCCTCGACCGTCTGAACGATGTGGGTGCGGTCGGCGCGGGCCGTCAGGGTGTGGTTGACCGGGTCGTACTCGTACCAGTCGCCAGAGCCATTGAAGACGGTGTCCGGGTCTTCACCCGTGTCCGAACCGTCCTCAGCATCGGACAGCCAGCCATCGCCCGGGGCCTTCATCACATCGTCGAACGGGCTGCCCGCAATCGCCACGCCGGTCATGCCGCCCGAGCCACTGATGCCGCCGTTGGTCTTGATCCGGAAGCGCTGCAGACCAAGGTCCCACTCCGTGGAGTTGGCTGCGTCGCTGGGGGCGACCTGCATCCCCGTCTCCAGGTCGATGTACACCCAGACCGCGCCATCAGTTGCGTCGACGACCGCCAGGATGACGCCCTCACCGAGGTCCTCGGTGGTCAGAGCGCCGCCCGTGGACACCCCCTCGCCGTTGCCGAAGTCCGGTTGACCGCTCGCATCGCCAGCAGACGTGTCGTGTTCGTGGCTATCGGCCGTCGCAACATCGGTGGGATCGGCAGGGGTCGTTCCATCGTCGGGGCACCCGGCGAAGACAAGAGGCACGGTGGCGAGCACCGCAAGACTGTGACGAAACGTCATTTGGGCTACTCCTATGAGATCGCTAGTACCTCCCTCGAAGACCGCCGTAGACGATCCGAGGGACGAGTTGAATGAAGACGGGGTCGGCAGAGTCGAGCAGGTTCTCGACCCCAACGAAGAGCTCGACGGCTCGGTCGGTCCAGGGCACCGACCAGCTTGCGCGGGCGTTGACGAGGGCATAGGTCTCAATCCGGTAGGGCGTTACGGTGACGTCTCCGGCCTCGTCCGCCTGTTCGACGTAGAAGTGGGTCGGGCCAAAGAGCTGAGCCTGGGCCGAGATGCCCAAACCGCTGTCCGAATGGCTGTAGGCCAGCGTCAGGCCGGCGGAGTGCTGGGAACGCCCGGATAGAATCCGCCCGGTGTCGTTGTCGCGGGGGTCGGTGAACGTGTAGCTCAACGACACCGACAGCCCCTTTGTGGGCAGCGCCGAAAGGCCGACCTCACCTCCCTGAATGGTCGTCGAGGCCACATTGACGTAGCTGAAGACGTCGCCGCCGGCGGCGCCGACGGTGGGTAGCGGGACGCTCAAGATGAGGTCGCTGATGTCGTGCCGGAAGAACGTCGCGGACAAGGAAAGCTCTGGGAGGGGGCGCGCATCCATGTCCGCCTTGAAGCTCAGAGCGGTTTCAGGCTGCAGCTCTGGGTTTCCAATCACCCGGTAACCCACCGACGGGTTCTCGAAGTCGAGGTAGAGTTCCTTGAATCCGGGCGCCCGGAAGCCCATGGAGAAGCTCGTCCGCAGGGTCAGCTCCTGGATGGGGTCCAGTCGAAGCGCGATGCGGGGGTTGACCGATGCGCCGAACTGCGTGTCGATATCGAGCCGGGCACCCGCCAGGACGACGAAGGTCAGGTCCCCCTCCTCCACAGCCGTCCACTCGTCCTCGACGAAGAGCGCAAGTCGGCCCCGTTCGGACTGGCCCGCCTCCACCCGTTGCGACCCCAAGCACTCGACGCTGCCTTCGAGGCCCGCCTGAAGGAGGTGGGAGCCACCCACGAGCTTGCTCCAGATGAAGCGTGTGGTGCCTATGTGGTCGCTGCTGTCCTGGACCTGAGCGGCCTTGTCCGCACCGCGCTGCTGCTGCGACAACGCGTCGAAGAACAGGGACGCGGCGACGGAGACCTCGAAGCGGCCGACCTCCTTGTCGGCGTAGCGCGTCCGCAGCAGCACCTGTGATGTGTGCGTGGTGTTGCTGCGGTCGGTCAGCCGCCACCGCTCGACACCCTGCCAGGTCGGGGGGAGTGCCTTGGAGTCCACCCCGGCGACGAGGCGGTACTGGTAGTTGGCTCGGAGGAGGACGCTCCACGGGCTCTCTTCCGGCCGCCATTCGACACGAATCTGGGCGGAGGCGGTGTCTACAGCGCCGCCCGACGTTCCAGGGTCGTCGTCGAGGTCGAAGGCGTCGCGATGATGCCAGCCTGCGGTGAGCATCAAGCGCCAGGGCCCCTGTCGCGTGCCCAGGCTTCCGGTCAAGTCGGTGCGCATCAGGCTGCCACCCGAAACCATGGCCGAGAGCTGTAGTGGCTTGTCGGCACCGCGGGTGATGATGTTGACGACCCCACCCATCGCCTCCGAGCCGTACACGGAGGAGGCTGCACCGGTGAGGACCTCGATGCGTTCGATAGTCTCAGCAGGGACACGCGTCAGGTCGAATTCTTCACCAGTGCGGCCCGAGATGCGCTCGCCATCGATCAGGATGAGGACGTGCTTGCCTTCCATGCCTTGTAGCTGAAGGGTCGAACCGCGGTGGGACCGGACGATGCGGAGCCCGTTTCGGGTCGCGAGCACGCCGGCGGCCGATTGGGCGCCCGACCGTTCGATGGCTTTGCGGTTGATGACCCTGACCTTTACAGGCGCAGCATCGGTGTTCTCTCGGCGGGACCCCGTCACCGTCACAGGCGCCACTGCGTAGCCGTCATCACCGTCATCGACAACGAGGTCGTCAGCCCCCGTCTCGGCGACGGCCGATTGGCTGAGAGCGAGCGCCAGAGCGAACGCCACTGGGCGCAGGACGGAAAGGTTGTCGAGGGAGTGCTTCACATGCGGGGTCCAGCCAGGAGGTGGAGAGGACCCTAGTTGATAACGATTCTCATTTGCAACAGCTATTGAGAAAGATTCTCAACAAGACAGTGCGACACGAGATCATCCGTGCCACGCCAGTGGTGCTGATGACCTCCTTTGGGAGCCCGAAGGGCGATTGGCCCATCAGCCTGGCCCCAAGCGACTCCCCCGCAACCTGTAACGCGCTGGACCGCCCCCGGGAGGAGACTCCTCCGCCGGGGATGGTCGGCAGCTCGATCACGGCGACACCGTCGTCGTGATCGGGAGGAGCCCGAAGGGCGATACATGCAATAGTTTTCGAATGCTAGCGCGGTCGCGCGGCGCTAGCCGTGCGACGCGCGTTGCATTCGATCAGACGCAACATGACCAAGAGGTCGGCATTCGCCGCCCCCTTGGTCAAAGCGTCTGGAATCGTTGAGATGTATCGCCCTTCGGGCTCCGGCCGATCAGCACGGCTAGCGCCGCACTGATCGATTCGGAGCCGATCAGTGCGGCGCTAGCCGTGCTGATCGGACGCAACACGACAGCACGGCTGGCGCCGCACGGATCGCCGAGGCGTCAGTGGCCCGAGGGTTGAGTGCCCCCGAGTCGGTGGGCTAGTCGCATTCCTTCGGGTTCACACGCAGCGCGTTTTTGACCTGCGTCTCGAACTCGGTTGGATCGTCGGTGCTGACATCGAACAGCAAACCGCCCCCGTGGGCCGCGATCGACGCCGACGCCACGCTGCTGTTGGGGTCAAGGTTCACCACGTGGACCCGGATCCCCAGCGGTTTGCCGTTGGGCGCCCGGACGACCTCGTGGCCATCGCCGGCGACGAAATCGGTCAGGACCGGCCCCGGCTCGGTCGGTAGGCAGTAGCCCTCGCTGCCACATTGTGCCCCCGAAGCGCAGTCATCGTGAGTCTGACAGCCCAGCCCGTAGCGGAGCCGCTTGGCCTGCATCGCAGCCTTGAAGAACTCCTCCGGGGGCGTGCTCTCACCGCCGTCGGTGAACAGGACGATTGTCGGTCGGCGGCAGTCGGCCACCTCATCCACGCACTGCCCGTCCTGACAGGAGTAGTTGGCCGAACCGCAGTCGGCGCTTTCGACACAGGGCTTACCGTCCACCAGAACGAACCTGCGCAGATACTCACCGGCATAGAAGAGGCTCTTGCCCAGTGGCGTCCCGCCGTCGCCCCGCAGCTCCGGCTCCAGATGCGTCACGCAGCGTTGCCCATCCATCGTCGACTCGCACAGCAGCGAGTCGCAATCCAGGTCGGACGAGCAACTCTGAGAGGTCGTGGTCAGTTGCTCATCCCGGTCCAGCCACTTCAGCAGCTCATCGGTGGTGCTCCCGTCGGGACGCGTTGGGAAGCGCGTCACGACGACCTGCCCAAGGTTCGCGTCGAACCAGCCCCCCGGCTCCGTCGTGCGGCTGTTGTCGTCGCCCGTCATGACCCCATCAGGGGTCGCAGCGTACCACCCGCCGCGGCAGCTTCCCGGTCGGTTCGCGGCCTGCCGCATGGGAAAACGCTGCAGCGCAAAGGTCGCGTTCTGGTCGACGGCGTCGAGGATGCCCGCCGTGAACACCTGCTTGGCGAGGTCCATCGGCGTCAGTGGTGCCACGGTCTGGTCACACTCGGGGAAGTCGGTCAGGCAGGGGACGGTCGGGTTGGTCAGGCAGTCGCCGTCGGGGAGCTTGATGTCGACCATCGAGCCTGAGGTGTCGAAGATCAGCAGCACGTTGCTCCGAATCTCGCGGCAGGTACCCTCGCTGCACATCTTTCCGGCCGAGCAGGTCTTCGGGAACCACTTGACGCCAAACGGCCCGCACTGACGCTGTTCGTTGAGGTCGTCCGGGTTGCAGGAGAACTCGAGGGGTTCGCAGATGATCCGCTCACACAAGGCATCTCCTGTGTTCGGATCCTCGAAGCAGGCCTCGGTGGCTTTGCACGGCGAGGGCTCGAAGACCCCACCGGTCACCAACTCCCCCTCGACGACCTCGGTAGGCTGGCAGGTCTCGTGCCGACGGGTGTTGGGGTTGCAGCGGGTGTCGAAGACCAGGCAGTCGACGCACACCCCCGCCTGGGTGTTGCACAGCATGCCCTCGGGACAGTCCGCGTCGACGTCGCCGGGCTGAGGCGTGCATCGGAGTACGCCATCGTCGATGTCGGGGGTGACCGCCGCGTCCTGGGTCACGGTGGCGTCGGGAGCGTCCACCTGCGGGGGCCCGATCTTGGTCTGCTCGCACCCGGCCCAGAACAGCGCTCCCAGGGCCAGGGCGGCGATATGTCGTCGGTCGTGCTGGAACATGCGTCTCCGGAAGACTACCGGGCAACAACCGGACACGCCCGAAAGATTATTCCGCCGCCTGTAGCCAGCCGGCGATGTCGAGACTCTGGCCCGACAGCTCGGGACCACGCCCTGAAAGCAGGTCCTCCACGAGACGGCGGAATCCCTCACCGACGCGCTCCGGACTGTCGTGGGCGCTGACATCGTCGGAGCCCAGTGCGGTCTTGAGCATCTCGGTCTGAACCATGCCCGGGGCCACGTTCACACTGTAGATCCCTGCCTCGCCATGGTCGGCGGCGACCTGTTTGGCAAGCCCCTCGATGGCGTGCTTGCTGACGGTGTAGATCCCGTAGCCCGGAAGCGCGAAGCGGCCCAATCCTGAACTCAGGTAGACCAGCGCGCCTCCCCCTGCCTCAAGCATGGCCGGCAGGAGGGTGCGGGTCAGCGCAAACTGAGCGTTCACGTTGACCGCCATGATCTGGTCGAACGTTTCGGTGGAGGTCTCTCCCAGGGGGAGCATCGGCCCCAGAAGCGCCGCGTTGAGGATCACGGCCTGGGGCGGCCCGCCGAAGGTCTCGACCGAAGCGTTCAGCAGCCGCTTCGGCAGCGCTGCGTCGAGCAGGTCACCAGAGACGGCTACGGCGTCAGCTCCCAGCTCCTCGGCGCGACGAGCGCTGGTAGCGGCAGCGTCCTCGTGACGTGCATGGGCGACGACTCGGAAGCCCGCGCGGGCGATCGCCTCGAGGATGCCGCGACCGATGCCGCGGTTGGAGCCGGTGATGGCGACAATGGGAGTCTTTGAGGAGTCTGCGGCGGTGCGGGTCACGGTGGGTCCTTGAGTGGGTTGCGCCAGGCATCCTATGCTCGGAGACCAATCCCTTTACAACCACACGCTCGCAAACGCGGCACCCTGCGCTCGGTGTTCGACACCTTTCGTGCGCGGGGCGGCCGGAGTACCGTTATGCCTCACGCTTCATCCACGGCATCGTCGTTGTCCCAGCCCTCCCCAGAGAACCCGACCTACCTCGACTTCACCGTCGACGACGCGCTCGCCGAACGCGCCGTCGAGGACCTCGTGACCCTGGTAGACATCGACGCCACCTCGGGCGCTGAGGCGGCGATTGCCGACGGCTTCGAGGCGCTGGGCCATCGCCTCGGGCTGCCAGTCACCCGGTTTGCGGTGGCGCGCGACCGAGACAACATCCTGATCGGTGATCCGAAGCCCCGCATCGTCCTGTGCACTCACATGGACACCGTGCCGCCGCACTTCGGCGCCAGCGTCGACACACACGCCGTGTATGGACGGGGAAGCGCCGACGCAAAGGGGGTCGCGGTCGCCATGGTGCATGCTCTGAAGCTGCTGGTAGACGCTGACTGCGGCGACGGCGTCGCGTGCTGGTTCGTGGTGGGTGAGGAGACGGATCATCTGGGCGCCAAGGCGCTGCTCGACCATCCCCATCCCCCGTCCACCATCGTTCTGGGCGAACCCTGCGGCGGCCTCCCTGCGCGTGGTCAGAAGGGGCTTCTCAAGCTGCGTCTGAGCGCCAGCGGCACGGCCGCCCACAGCGCCTACCCAGAGCTCGGCGTGTCCGCGACCCATGCGCTGGTTCGCGCACTGGCCGCGATCGTCGAGGCCGAGCTTCCCGAGGACCGCACGGCGTTGGGACGCACCACCGTCAACGTCGGGCAGATCTCGGGCGGTATCGCCGCCAATGTGGTGGCCCCATCGGCCGAAGCGATTGTGCTGATACGCTGCGCCGCCCCGGTGGACACCATCTTCGCGGCGCTCCGGTCATCGATCGTGGACGCCGTGGGCCCCGTGATCGACATCGAAGAGCTGAACCGGGCCGAGCCGCTGGAGTTCCTGAGCGACCCAGAGGCCCTGGGAACGGCTCGAGCGGGAGACCCCGTTCCGTTCAACACGGACGCCCACACCCTGCGGCCCCTGGGAGCGACCATGCTGCTCATGGGGCCCGGTGACATGCGCTCCTGCCACGGCCCGAACGAGCACTTGCCCATCCAGGACTTGACGGGGGCGATCACGGACTACGCGACGGTGGTCACCCGGCTTCGCTGAGTTTCCCACAACCCCCTGCAACCAAAAGAAGTTCTGGATTGGTTCTCAACTACGGACGCTCAATTCACGTGATCTGAGTGGCCTCAATGGTTCAGAATTCGGGCGGAAGCGCGGGGCATCGCTATACTTCTGGGGTTCGACAGCAGGGTCGGGCCAAGCGTTCAGGAAAACTCCCAACATGTCATATCGCGCACATCCGATCTGGTCTGTGCTCCAATCGGTGCTCGCCGTAGCGATCACCGCGGGGGGCATCGCCGCCTGCACCGACTCCGAGATTTCGGGGAGCATGGCCGAGCTCCCCGACACGATCGAGGACGTCCCAGGCGACCTGATCGTCGACGTCGACCCGGACACAGTCCCCGACATCAAGGTCGACGGAGACGTGCCCCCAACGGGGTGCACCAGCGACATCCAGTGCGCCGGCATTCCGGTCGACGGCCCCTGCCAGGAGGCGTACTGCGGGGCGAATGGCCAGTGCCAGATCCGCACCCGCCCGGATTGCTGCAACAGCGACGTCGACTGCCCCGCCACCGGGGACCCCTGCCTGGTCAACACCTGCCTCGAGCCTGGAGGCAGCTGCCGGGTGGTCGACGAATGCTCGCCCCCCTGCACCACCGACCAGCAGTGCGCCACGGGCGGTCCTGACTGTGCGCTGAGCGCCGTCTGCGCCGACCAGCAGTGCGTCTACGACACCGGCACCTGCTGCTTGAGCGCCACCCAGTGCAGCGATGGCCAGGGCTGCACGGTGGACTTCTGCAACGACGGAGAGTGCAGTTTCAACACAGTCTCTGCCGGTAACTGCTGCCCCGTGCCGCCGGTCATCCTCACCTCCTTCAGCGGCGTGCCGAACTACGCCACCGATACCAGCGCGGCGGACGTCAACTGGACCAACCAGAAGACGCCCCTGACCCCCAGTCCCAGCTCGGCGATGTGGCTCAGCGCCGGCAACGGTGGCTATGGCAGTAGCTCCGGGGCACCGTATGTAGCCACGGCGCGTTTCGAGCTTGGTCAGATCCCTGCTGGCAACTCGGTCGACATCCGGTTCCAGACCTTTGTCGACGTGAGGGCGCAGCCCACGGTGGACCGGTTCCGAGTCTTCCTGGCGTGGAGCACCGGCGCCCAACAGACCCTCTACTCCAAGGATGACGGCCCGCTGGGCGAGTGGACGACGGTCGCGGGCCAGGGTGACGCATCGCCGGTCGACGCATCGGTCACCCTCAACTTCGAGTTCGAGACCGTCGACGGAGCCACCGGCACCGGCGTGGGCGTCATGGTCGACGACCTGGTGGTCCAGATCGGCTGCAGCGTCGACCCGGTCTGCACCAACAACAGTCAGTGCGTCAGCGATGATCCCTGCCAGCTGGGCGTCTGCGTCTCTGGCGAGTGTGTGTTCAGCCCCGTCGACAACTGCTGCCAAAGCGACGACCAGTGCCCGCTGCCGCCCTTCGGGGCCTGCGTGACCGCCGCCTGCGAGGCCAACCAGTGTGTCTACGAGGACATCCCGGGGTGCTGCACGACCACCGGTGACTGCCCCCAGCCGGGCACCGTCTGCGCGGTGAACGAGTGCATCAACAGCACCTGCCAGCTCATCGCCATCCCGAATTGCTGCACGTCCACCGCGGACTGCCCGCAGGTCGACCCGGACACCGCCTGTGCGGGTGAGTACCAGTGCGTCAACGCCCAATGCGTCCAGGCTCCGCCACCTCCTGGGTGCTGCGACACGGACTCCCAGTGTAACGACGGCGATCCCTGCACCGCCGACAGCTGCACCAACAATGTGTGCGTCTCCGTCGACATCCCCAATTGCGGCTGCGTGGGCCCCAACTGCTGCGAACCCATCGTCTTCAGTCAGAGCTTCGACGGGAGTGGCGCCGACTGGAACCTGGTCGGCACCGACTCGCTGGCCCGGTGGCAGATCTGGAACGGTGGCCCCATCGCCACCTCGCCGCCGGGCGTCCTCTACTACGGCAACCCGGACCAGCTGAACTTCATCGGCGTCAACCAGAACGGCAACTCGGGCACGGCTACTTCGCCCCCCATCACGCTGCCCAGTAACGCCCTGGACATCGCGCTGACCTTCCAGCTGTTCCTGGACACCGAGCCGACGACGGCTTTCGACCAGTTCTTCGTGTATGCGCTCGGCGAAGGCGGCACCCAGACGGTGCTCTACGTCAAACCCGAGACCGGGTTCCCGATGGGTAGCTTCCTGCCGATTGAGATCCAGCTCGGGTTCCTGGCGGGCCAGACCATCCAGCTGGTCTTCTCCTTCGACACGATCGACAGCATCGCCAACGAAGGCGTCGGCGTGATCGTCGACGACATCCTCATCGAGGCCGAGTGCATCGGCTGCACCTCCAACCAGCAATGCAACGACAACGACCCCTGCACCCAGGACGTGTGCAGCGACGGCAACTGCTTCAACACGCCGTTGGACATCCCCGCCTGCCAGGGCTGCGACCCGGCCCTGTGCAACGACAACGACCCCTGCACCACCGACAGCTGCAACGATGCGGGCCAGTGCGTCTACGAGGTCAACACGAACCCGTGTGACGACGGCAACGCGTGCACCACCCAGGACCAATGCTTGCTTGGCCAGTGTTTCGGGCAGCCCGTCCTCTGCGACGACGGGGTGACCTGCACCACCGACACCTGCGTCGACGGCTCCTGCCAGTTCCAGCCCATCGCCGGCTGCTGCAGCGGCGACTTCGACTGCCTGTCGCCGGAGCCGTGCATCCAGGGCAGCTGCAACCAAGCCACGGCGACCTGCGAGTTCGAAACCATCGAGCCCTGCTGCACCAGCGCCAACGACTGCATCGACGGCAACACCTGCACCCAGGACGTCTGCAACTTCCCGATCTGCGACAACATCCCGATCCCGGGGTGCTGCACGAGCAACGCGGACTGCGCCACCAACGACCCCTGCGAGATCGGGGTCTGCGACGTGCAGACCGGCCTGTGCTCCACCATCCCGTCGCCAAACTGCTGCCCCGCCGGGGAGAGTTGCGACGACGGCGACGCCTGCACCACAGGCGACACCTGCGACGCCAGCGGAAGCTGCGTCGGCGCCCCCATCCCCGGTTGCTGCACCAGCAACGACGACTGCGACGACTTCAACCTTTGCACCACCGACAGTTGTCAGGGCGGTCAGTGCTCCCACGTCGTCGACCCGTTCTGCTGCGACAGCGACGACGACTGCGACGACAGCAACCCCTGCACCCTGGACAGCTGCTTCACCTTCGCTGGCTTCGGGGTCTGCCAGTACCAGCCTCTGCCCGGCGACGTTTGCTGCTCCAGCGACAACGACTGCCCAGCGGGTCCGTGCGAGATCGCCAGCTGCGAACAATTCCAGTGCGTGATCGAGGTCGACCCGGCCTGTCAGTGCGGCGGTCCGCTGGGCTGCGACGACGGCAACCCCTGCACCTTCGACACCTGCGTCGACGGGCTGTGCCAGAACATCCTGCTCCCCGACTGTTGCTCGTCCGACCAGGACTGCGTCGACGGTGACGTCTGCACCAAGGAGTTCTGCGACATCGCAACGGGCCAGTGCATCGTCGAGGTCGATCCGACGTGCTGCCTCGACGACGCCTTCTGCGACGACGGCAACCCCTGCACCGACGACGTCTGCGGCGACAACGGCCAGTGCCTGTTCCCGCCGGTGGTCTGCCCCGACGACGGTGACCTGTGCACCCTCGAAACCTGCAACGCCCAGTTCGGCTGTATCAGCGTGCCCAACCCCTCGTGCTGCATCGACGGCGCTCAGTGCGACGACGGAAACCCTTGCACGTTCGACACCTGCGGTGCCAACGGCGAGTGTCAGTTCCAGGCCATCCCCGGATGCTGTCTCAGCGACGGCGAGTGCAACGACAACAATGCCTGCACCGCCGACCTGTGCGGCCCCGGCAATCAGTGCATCAACCTACCTCAGCCCAACTGCTGCACCATCAACGCCGACTGCGACGACGGCAACCCGTGCACGGCCAACGCGTGCGTTGGCGGCACGTGCGAGAGCACACCGCTGCCGGATTGCTGCCAGCAGGACAGCGATTGTGATGATGGCAACAGCTGCAGTCTCGACAGCTGCGTGGTGTCGTCCGGGGGCTCCCAGTGCGTCTACACCGCGTCGAACACGGACGGGTGCTGCAATGCCCCGTCCGACTGCAGCGTAGGCGCCTGCCAGATCGCCACCTGCGAGGCATTCACCTGCGGCTCGCTTCCCCTGCCGGGGTGCTGCACCAGCGACATCGACTGCGATGACGGTCAGCCCTGTACCGCCGACAGCTGCCTGCCCGGTGGGCTGTGCCTGAACCAGCAGATTCCGGAGTGCTGTACCAGCGACGCTGCCTGCGACGACGGCGAGCAGTGTACCCTCGACACCTGCGACGACGGGGTCTGCACCAACACGCCGTTCACCTTCAACGAGTGCGTGACCGACGCCGAGTGCGGCCCCATCCCGGTCTGCAAGGACGCGGCCTGCGTCTGCGGCAAATGCGAGTTCGCCGAGCCGCTTCTGTGTGATGACGGCGACGACTGCACGATCGACGAGTGCGTGCCCGGCATCGGCTGCGTCAGCACCCCCGACCCGCAGTGCTGCCAGACCAACGCCGAGTGCAACGACGGCAACGACTGCACCGTGGACAGCTGCAACGCAGGCGTCTGTACCAACGAGCAGATTCCAGACTGCTGCGTGTTCGACGAGGACTGCCACGACAACAACCCCTGTACGACCAACCTGTGCGTGAACGGTTCGTGCGAGTTCGACCTGAACCTCGAGTGCTGCCAGACGGACCCCGAGTGCGACGACGGCAACCCATGCACCAACGACACCTGCATCACGCTGCTGCAGTTCGGCATCTGCCAGTACAACCCCGTCCCGGGACCCACCTGTTGCGCCTCAGACGGTGACTGCACACCGAACCAGTGCGAGACCGCCAGCTGCGACAACTTCGAGTGCGTCTACGAGAGCGACCCGAGCTGCTGCACCTCCAACGCCGACTGCAACGACAACGACAGCTGCACCGACGACATCTGCGCGGGCGGAACCTGCCTGAACCCGTCGAACGGCAGCTGCTGTACCAGCAACGCGGATTGCAATGACGGCAACGCCTGCACGACCGACGTGTGCGGGGCCAACGGCAACTGCAGCAACACCGCCATCCCCAACTGCTGCAGCAACAACAACGACTGCGACGACAGCAACGACTGCACCATCGACGTCTGCGACATCCCCACTGGCTCGTGCAGCAACACTCCCGGCCCCGACTGCTGCACCTCCAACGCCGACTGCAGTGACGGCGACGACTGCACCGAGGACCTGTGCGATGTCGATAGTGGCGCCTGCAACAATCCCACCATTCCCAACTGCTGTGAGCCGAAGTCCGCGACCAACGGATTCGGGAACCCAGCCGCCATCGCCGGCTGGACGATCACCCCACCTCAGGCCGCAGGGACGGTGACCTGGTGGCTGAGCGGCAACCGCTTCGTGTCCCCCAACCTGTCGCTCTACATGGGCAACCCAGCGACGGGGAACTTCAACAACGCCGACCAGACGGTGGTGAACTCGGCGACCACACAGGTCTTCGGAGTCCCCGACACGCCGTTCGCGCTGGCGGAGTTCCGGATCTGGGCCGACACCGAGCAGAGCTTCTACGACGAGCTGACCATCAGTGTGGTGACGGCGGTTGGCGCCCAGGTCGTGTGGAGCAAGAACGAGCAGCTGCAGCCGGCCCAGTACCAGTCCTGGGCGCTGGCGCGCATCAACCTGACCCCGTGGACGGGACAGTCCATCCAGCTGCGGTTCGACTTCAACTCGATCGACGGCATCGCCAACGACGGCGAGGGCATCTACATCGACAACCTCACCATCGAGGGGCTCTGCGAGGACCCGGGCTTCTGCAACAGCGCCGCCGAGTGCAACGACGGCAACCCGTGCACGGTCGACACCTGCTTGGGCAATGTCTGCAACAACGCGCCCCAGCCGGACTGCTGCGTGGGCGACGCGGACTGCGACGACGCCTACGCGTGCACGGTCGACCAGTGTGTCGCCAATGACTGCCAGAACACCGTCATCGCCGGGTGCTGCGTCTTCAACAGCGACTGCAATGACGGCGTCGCCTGCACCACCGACAGCTGCGACACCGCCAGCAACAGCTGCGTCTTCACGCCAACACCGGACTGCTGCTCGGGCGATGACGAGTGCGACGACGGCGACGTCTGCACGGCGGACGCCTGCGTGGGCGGGTCGTGCCAGTACACCCCATCGAACGACCCCAACTGCTGCAGCGAAGATGTGTGGTTCCTGGCGGACTTCAACGAGAACACGACGGAGAACTTCGTCATCCTGGGCGACGGCTCCAGCGTGGGCTGGACGACCACCACCGAGCGCTGGTGGTCACCGCCCTTCGCCTTCTACTACGGCGACCCGGTACTGGGTTCATACAACGCCGGTGGCCAGACCTTCGGCACCGCGTTCTCCCCGATCGTGTCCATCCCGGCGTCGGCTCAGGGGCCGACGTTGAGCTTCCAGGTGTACCTGGACATCGAGTCGGTGGACTTCCGCGACCAGTTCGAGGTGTCGCTGCTGGTGGGCGGCAACCAGTTCCCGTTCTGGGATAAGTCCCAGCTGGACGTAAGCCAGTACAACCAGTGGGTGACGGTGGAACTCCCGCTTCCCGGTGCCACCGCCGGACAGGATGTCCGCGTGGTGCTGGAGTTCGACTCGGTGGACGGCTTCGCCAACGACGGCGAAGGCATCTACATCGACGACATCCGGCTGACGAACACCTGCCCGGATCCGTGAGGAAGCTGCGTCAGGCAGCAATCCGTGCCCGTGCACGGGCCCGATAGCCTTCGGGTCGCAGGGATGTTCCAGCTCCAGAACTCTGCGTCGCCTGGCACGACTGCCACAGAGACCGGCTGCTCCGACGGCTCGCCTCAAAACCCGTCATCACTGCCGGACCGTTTGTTTTCGGGCACGGGCACGGGCAGGGGCAGGGGCACGGGGCCAAGCGGAAACGGGCTTTGCATAGTCGCACCCTTTTCCCGCGGGTCGTGCGTGCGCTATCTTTCCAGCCCACTGAATGACCATTCACTCAGGAGCAGGTCGCATGTCGGACGGTCGCTGGGCAGGCACGAGCAATTACATCGCATCCGACGCGCTGGAGCGCATCGTCAACGTGGCCATCGCGCTGGAGCGCCCGCTGCTCATCAAGGGCGAGCCGGGGACCGGTAAGACGCTGCTGGCCGAATCCATCGCGGAAGGCCTGGGGATGCAGCTGCTGAGCTGGAACGTGAAGTCGACCACCAAAGCCAAGGATGGGCTCTACGTCTACGACGCCGTCCAGCGCTTGTACGACAGCCGTTTCCAGGACAAGGACGTCTCGGACATCTCGCAGTACATCGAGCTTGGCCCGCTGGGTAAGGCGTTCGATAGCCCCGAACGGGTCGTGCTGCTCATCGACGAGGTGGACAAGGCCGACGTCGAGTTCCCCAACGACCTGCTCCACGAGCTGGACGCCATGTCGTTCCGCATCGACGAGACTGGGCGGCAGGTGTCAGCCAAGCATCGCCCCGTGGTGATCATCACCTCCAACAACGAAAAGGAGCTGCCTGACGCCTTCCTGCGCCGGGTCGTGTTCCACTTCATCCAGTTCCCTGACCGGGAGCTCATGTCCGACATTGTCGACGTGCACTACCCGGACCTGGCGGAGAACCTGCTCAAGCGGGCGCTGACCCACTTCTACCGCCTCCGCGACGTCGACGGTCTGCGCAAGCGCCCCTCGACCAGCGAGCTCATCGACTGGATCGGGGCGTTGCTGGCCCACGGGGTTGCCCCCGAGAAACTCGAAAAAGAGGTGCCGTATCTGGGCACGCTCATCAAGCGCGAGCAGGACCTGACCGCCATCGAGCGCGCCAAGCGCTGGAAGCAGTAGGGCGATGGCGAGCCGCTCACCGGCGCTGTTCGCCGACCTCTTCTACGGCATGCGTGAGGCAGGCCTGGATGTGGGTCTCAACTCCTGGATGACCCTGATGGAGGCGCTCAACCGCGGCGCCGTCGCGCCCAACCTGACCGACTTCTACTACGTCGCGCGCGCGTTGCTGGTGAAGAGCGAGACCTACTTCGACCTTTGGGACCAGGTGTTCGCGGCCGTCTTCTCCGACGGCGAGCTCCCCTCGGCAGCCGCCGAGGAGCTGCTGGAGTGGCTCAAGGAGCCCAAGGAGATGCCGGAGCTGGACCTGGCCGACCTGGAGGCGCTCGAAAAGCTGCCCCTGGACAAGCTCCGAGAGCTTTTCGAGGAGCGGATGAAGGAGCAAGACGAGCGGCACGACGGCGGGAATCGCTGGGTCGGCACCGGCGGCACCTCGCCGTTCGGAAACTCAGGCGCCAACCCTGCCGGAGTGCGCGTAGGCGGCTCAGGCGGTTCCAAGAGCGCGGTGCAGATCGCGTCGATGCGCCTGTTCCGGGGCTATCGGGACGACCGCATCATCGATACCCGGGCGATGGCGGTCGCGCTCAAGAAGCTGCGACGGCTTTCGCGGCACGAGGGCGAGCCCGAGCTCGACATCGACGAGACCATCGACAAGACCTGCAAGAACGCCGGCGAGCTGGACCTGGTGCTGCGTCCGCCACGCAAGAACCAGGCGCGGGTGCTTCTGCTGATGGACGTGGGCGGCTCCATGGACCCCTACGTCAAACTGGTGGAGACCCTGTTCTCCGCCGCCAGCGGCCTGAACCACTGGCGAAAGATGGAGTCGTTCTCGTTCCACAACTGCCCCTACGAGACGATCTACCCCAAGGAGTTCGGCGGCGAGGGCATCCCCACCGGGGACCTGATGAAGGAGCGGCCCAAGAAGACGTTCCTCATCATGGTGGGCGACGCGTCAATGGCGCCGTCCGAGCTGGTGGAGCGCAACGGGGCCATCAACTACTGGCACCGCAACGACACCCCGGGGATCGTCTGGCTGCACCGGCTGCGCAAGCACTTCGACCGGGCCATCTGGCTCAACCCGATGCCGCCTCGGTGGTGGAACGGGTGGACGACGCGGCTCATCGGCGAGATTTTCCCCATGTTCCCGCTGACGGTGAAGGGCCTCGAGGAGGCGGTGGACCACCTGGTGAAGGGGCGGCAGACCCCGATCCCGGACCTGGACCCGCGCATCTACCAGCAGTGGTAAGCGAGAGCGCGTGGACGCGCGCTAGAAGGCGGAGACCCAAGCACTGAGAAGCTCTCGCAGGCGAGCGTGGTCGGGTTGGCACCACGAGCGCAGGGAGATAAGCGTGTCCATCTGGACGACCGCATAGATGTGGCCTCCAAAGCGAGCCAGTGGAATGCCCTCGATAGAGAGGCAAAACCCATCAGGCGGTTCGGGCGCTGTACAAAGCGCTCGCGAGGCTTCGCTCGCCAGGAGGTGTTCGAAACGAACACAGAAGGATTGGACTTCCTCCAACTCCTCGGTCGGTTTCATCGCTTGTGAACGCAGCGTCTCGGCCTTCAGGGACGCCAGCTCTTCCTCGGAAACGAGTCTCCCAGGAAACTTGCGCCACGGAAGGTGACATAGACCATGTGCTGGTTGTTCCGATCGCAGGTACTTCATCGTGACGTCTATTGTTGGAGGCTCCCGGAGCTGGGAGCGCCGCGCTGCGAGCCGTGGCTACGTGCTAGAAGGGACCGCGCCCTCGCCGGGTGCTCCAGACGGCGATGACGTCGACGTGGTCAGCCTTCGGGTCATAGCAGTAGTAGACCGCATACCCGGTGACCAGCAGGACCCGTCGGCGCGCCGAGGGGACCTCGTTCAGGCCGGCGAAGGGCCAAAGGTCGGGAACGCGCAGGAGCTCGTCCAAGGCGGCGTCGAACTCCTCGATGAACCGGTTGGGCGCAGCAGGACGGTTCTCCCGCCACCAGTCATCGGCTGCGTCGGCTTGTTCCTGAGCGTCGGACTGAATCCGAAGCGTGGTCATGCGCGACGCTTGGCCATCAGCCGTGCGCGCATCTCTTCACGGCTGATGCCCTCACCCCTGGCAGCCTGCGCCAGTCCACGCTTCAACGACGCGACGAGCGCTTGGCGTTCCTCAGGCGAAAGCTGGTCCTCAGACCATGCGACGCTGATTTCCACCTTCGTGCCGTCTGGTAGCTCCGTGGGCTCGTCGAGCACCAGCTGTCCGTCGATGACCGTGGCGGTGTACTTGGCAACCATACTTCCGATCGTAGCCGCTGAGCTTGTCGGGTCAATGCTCATGGCGCTCTGTCTTCGTCACGCGGCAGTTTCGCATTGCCCCCGACAGGCACCGAAGCCACGAGTTGGCGTTGAGAGCTTGGCGCTCCATGGCATCCTTGGCATATCCCGTCTAGCTGCAGCTGGCCGCCAGAGTGGCCACGCCAGCTACTTCGAGTGGTCGCACCCGTAACGCAGGTACCGTGACCGCTCCCGCATGACCGCCTCGAGGTACCGGGTTCCGGGCGCCCTGCCCTCGCGGCGTCGGGTCGACGGGTGCTTCAGCCCGGTGGCGTATCCCGCGATGGCGTACACGAGCCGACCATCGTAGTAGTCCAGCAGCTTCTTCATCAGCCGCATGGCGCAGTCGACGTTGACCGCCCCCTTGGTCAGGTCGCCGCATTTGAGGCGACGCCCGGTGGACGGCATCACCTGCATGAGACCCGTTGCCCCCACCTTGCTGCGCGCCCTGTCGTTGAAACCGCTCTCGATGCGCGAGACCGCCATCATGAACGCCGGGTCCAGGCCATACTTCTTGGCGTAGGTGGTGATGACTGGGCGCCACACCACGCAGCGCTCGGCGACCTTGCCCGTCCAGCGAAGCTTCTTGCCGATCTTCAATGGCTTCGGGGTGCCCTTGTTCTCGGCCGCCTGAGCGGTCGAGGACAGCCCCAGCGCCACGCTCAGAAGCGCCACCAGTGCTAGACGTGCGCTCACCTCAGCTCCCCGGCTTGAGCTCGACCCGGCGGTTCTTGGCCCGCCCCTTCTTGGTCTTGTTGCTGGTCACCGGCTTGGTGTCGCCAAAGCCCTTCGTCTGCAGCTGCGCCGTCGGGATCCCCTTGCCCACCAGGTACTTCTTCACCGCGGCGGCGCGCTCCTGGGACAAGGTCATGTTGTCGGCGGCGTTGCCGGTGTTGTCGGTGTGGCCCTCGATGAGCACGACGAACTTGGGGTGCTTCTTGAGCTGCTCGGCCAGCTTGTCGAGCACCTTGAACGAGCGTTTGCGGATCTCGGACTTACCCGCTTTGAAATAGAGCCCCTCGATGGAACCGACCATCTTCATCAGGTCGGCTGGCAGGCAGCCGCCCTGATCCTCCGTCCCCGCAATATCGGGGCACTTGTCGTCCTCGTCGGGGATCCCGTCATTGTCTTTGTCGGGGCAACCCATGGCCTTCTTGGTGCCTGCCACGGCCGGGCACATGTCCTTGCGGTCGGGCACGCCATCCTGGTCGATGTCGGGCATCAGGGGGCACCCCTTGGTGTTGGCGGGGCCCTTCTTGTCGGGGCAAGCGTCCTTGAGATCGGTGATCCCGTCGCCGTCCTTGTCGGGGCAACCGCCAGCCGCCGGCGGCCCCGCTTCCTTGGGGCAGTCGTCATCATCGTTGGCCACACCGTCGTTGTCGCTGTCGGGGCAGCCGGCCAACGCGACCTTGCCCTTCTCGGCTGGGCACTTGTCGGTGGTGTCGGGTACGCCATCGCCATCGGCGTCCTTGGGCGCGGGGCAACCGCCGCGAGCTTTGTCGCCAGCCTTCTTGGGACACTTGTCGGCGGAGTCAGCAATGCCGTCGCCATCGCCATCCGGGCACCCTTTGGTCCACTTCTCGCCAGGGACATTGGGGCAGGCGTCTTCGTCGTTGGAGACACCATCACCATCGGTGTCCGGCTCGGGGATCCAAAGGAAGGAGTCCAACCCCACCGTCAGCATGACGTTGTTGGCCGGGCCGTCGAAGGCGTCCGCGAAGTGCCACTGGAAGTCCACCCGGACACCGGTGTGCGTGTTGATCATCCCCCGGAAGCCCAGGCCGACGAAGGCGACGAAGTCGTCGTCGGGTCCCACGTCGCCCGACAGGTGGGAGTAGCCGCCGGCACCGACGGAAAGGTGGGGGGCGTAGTCCCACCCTTCAAACGGATGGACCAGGGCCGCAGCACCGTAGCGCATCACTCCGTTGAACTCGCCCAGGTCCGAGCCCGCGGTGATGAAGGTGGCAAAACCCTCGACGCTGAGCGCCCAGAACGGCACGGCCCCCACTCGGAGCGTGAACGCCGCACCCGTGCCGAGGCTGTTGAGGACCGGGGCATCGCCCGGCATGAGGTCCCATTCACCCACCACAATGTGGGCGCCGGCATCAAAGCCTACGTAGACGCTGGGATCAGGTGCGGCCTTGGCGATGGAAGGAGCTACGCAAAGCCCCGCCAGGCCTACGGCAACCGCCGCAATTTGCCGAATTCCTTTCAACATTTCCGGAACCTCCAGGGCGCGATGCTAGCAGCGCTTTTCCGACTCGCCCAGAAACCCAGATAACGAATCAGGAGGCCCAAAACGTAAAAAGGGCGGCTCCCGAAGGAACCGCCCCTTTCTCAGTACGGGACTAGCCCGAAGACTGATTAACCGCGCTCGAGACGCTCGATGACCATCTCGATCTCCTCGGTCAGGGCGCTGTTGCCCTTACCGTTGAGGGAGAAGCCCTTCCACTTGGCCGGCCAGGCCTCGAAGAAGTTGTAGCGCAGGATCTCGGAACCCTCGTCACCGGCGAGGATGACCGAGCCGGACTTGCGCTCGATCTTGCCGTCCATAACGGCCTTACGCCAATCCCACAGCTCAGTGTTGTTGATGTAACCGCGCTTGAGCGTGATGTTGGAGTACTTGGTACGACCCGGGCGCTTACGCAGGATGAGGTCGTTGCCGTCCTGGTACTCGATGACCTCGGTCTCGGAGTCGAGACCGGAAACCTCGGAGAAGGCTCCCTGGGTCACGCCCTCGATCTCGAGCATCCAGTTGTGGTCGGTAAGGTGATCGTGTGCACGACGATTCGGCATTGGTTGTCCTCCAAAAAGGAATAAAAGAAAAAGGCTAAAAAAGAGTGGCTTGCCGTGTTGTTGCCGAGAGATACGACCGCTCGACGACATGCCTTGGGTGACTGGGAGCGCGGTGGTTGTCCGGTGGAGGGGACTCGCGCTGCGCCTGTTGTCTTAGCACTTTCCGTGCCAGGGTTCCAACGGGTCGCCTCAGAAAAGTGAGAGACCCGAAAATACTCGAACTTTTTTTGAATAGCCACCGCACCATGGTCCGTCCAAGGCGCATCGTGAGTCCCCAGTCGGGGGATCCAGACCCCACCATGGATCCCGCCAGATCGACCCAAGAGCCTGTAAAGAAAGGCCAAAGACAAAGTGGGGACAAAAGTCCCCCCCAGGGAACGCGAGTCCTCATATGGCTGGGGACTTCACTTCCCAGCGTTGCCCGGTGAAGGGACGCGGGGTACAAGGGGCGCGATGAAACGCTTCACGCCGTGGTTGGTCACTGCCCTTGTCCTCATGGTCCTGCCCGTTGCCCACGCCTCGGACGACCCCGCTGACCCCTATATCCTGTGGTCAGGTGATGCGACCGAGCCGAAGCCAGCGCTCACCACAGCCATCGGTGAGACCCTGCTGGTCCCGCGCCTGCGCATCGAAGGCCATGTGCACCAGACCACCGGCTTCCCGGTGGATCGCGACCGGACGCAGTTCCGCGGTGGCTCCAGCGCCGACCTGACTCTGCGGCCATCGTTGATGTGGACGACGCTCGGAGCGACCCTGCCCATCATCATCAAGGTCGACCTGGAGGCCGATGTCCTCATTGAGAAGAGCATCCCCAGCCCCATCGAAGGCGAGGGCTATCCCGGGACGCTGAACAGCACCGGCTTCGAGCCACGAAGGGCATCGCTCGCCCTCTCCTACAACAACCTCGTGGGCATCTCCGGCGGCTTCACGACGAGCCAGTGGGGCATGGGACTGCTCGCCAACTCAGGATCCGGCGGCTACCTCCCCGGCAACGGCAGCATCGTGCTGGTCCAGGGTGGCGATGTGGTCGTGCGCACGGGCCTCAAACTGGGGCCCTTCACAGACGCCTTCAACTTCACGTTCTCGGCCGCCTACGACATCCTCTGGAAGGACGACCTCCTCCTCGACGGGGACGAAGGCTTCCAGGTCGTCGCGGCGGCCACCATCGAGCCGTCCGAGACCAGCAAGATCGGAGTGTATGCGGTCCGCCGCCACTTCGAGTCGACTCAGGCCGCACGGCTCGCCAACGGTGACGCCAAATCCACCGATGTCTGGGCCGTGGATCTGACCGGCTATGCCTCCACCCCGCTGGGCGGCGACTGGACACTTCGGTTCGAGGCCGAGCTGGCCGTCATCTTCGGTGAGACGGAGCTGGCGCCGACCACCGACTTCCGGACCCACGACGTGCTTCAGATGGGCGCGGCCGCGCAGCTGCGTATCAACGCGCCGGACTGGGGCTTCGTCTTCGATGTGATGTACGCCTCGGGGGACCGCAACTTCGACGACGAGGTCCAGAACGCGTTCATGGCGGACCAGAACTTCCGCCTCGGTTTCATCTTCTACGAGACCGTCATGGCGGCGCTCAGCGCCCGCGCCGTGGCGACCGCCAGCAACCCGGAGCTGGTGGGCTACCCCAACGAAGACCTCGAACGGCTCGCCACGCGGGGCAGCATCTCCAACACCATCGCCGTGTATCCGCGCGCGTGGTGGCGACCGGTGCAGGGGTTCGAGATGTTCGTGGGCACGCTGCTGGCCTTCGCCGGCGTCGAGATGGCCGACCCGTTCAACTCACGGCTCAGCGGCGGCCAGCCCAAGAACGCCTTCGACGGCGCGCCGGGCGTGTATCAGGGCACGGAGGTCAACCTGGGGCTGCGCTACTCGGCGCTGATCCATGGATCCATCCTTCAGTTTGGCCTGGATGCCGGGGTGTTCGTCCCCGGCGACGCCCTCGACGACGGCAGCGGCGAAGGTGTCATCGACCCGGTCTACGGCACCCGGTTCAGCCTGAGCTACCGCCTGTAGCTTTTCCCTGGCCTAGAAGAAGGCGTGGTTGAGCCGCATCTTCTTCTTCGATCGCCGGGCCTTCTTGCCCGAACGGGCGCGGGACTTCCGCGCCGACTGCATGCGCGTCACGGCTTCGAGCTGCGCGCTCTTGGCCTGGAGTTCGGTGACCTGCTGCTTGAGCTTTACAAGCTCGTCCCTCTCCACGACGAGGTCAGGGTCGTCCCGGGTCAGCGGGTTGGCGTCCAGGTTGGCCAATGCGCTGTCCAGCACGCGGACGGCACCCAGGGTATCCCCCCGGCGTTTGGCCTGCAGCGCAGCCTCCACGGCGCTGGCCGCGTCGAGACGCTGCAGATAGGCGACCACTGCTGGCTGCGTCGACGCGTCGATGGTCGCCTGGTCCTCGCTGCGGGACTCGACGTGCGCCTCGACCGTCAGCAGCGTCGTGCTGCCCTCGGCGTCCCTGAAGCTCACCACCGCCGACAGCACGCGCCCCAGAGCCCCTTCCTGGACCTGAAGCGGCACCACGACACGACGCGCCGTGTTGGCGGCCATCGCCCCCAGCGAGACCCGCGCCTGGACCTTGTCCACGAGGGTCCCGCCGTCCGCAGTCAACGCGATGGACAGGTCCCGCACAGCCAGTGTGTCGGCCTGTGCCAACTCGCGCTGCGCCATCTCTTCCAGGTCGTCCCCATGGGCGGCGAAGTGATAGGTGCCACCCCCGCCCTCTGCGATCGCGGACACCGCTGCAACGCTGAATCCGCCGCCGATGCCCACCGCGGAAACCGAGACCAGCTGCTCCTTGCGCAACGCGCCAGCCATCCGCCCAAGCCCCTGCGGTCGGGTCTCCCCGGCGTTCGCCTGTCCATCCGTCAGCACCAGCATGCGACGCGGCATGCCACGAGGGGCCCTGGCCAGGCTCTGCTCGCCGGCGCGCATGCCGCAGGAGATACAGGTCGAGCCATCCAGGGCCAGGCCGTCGATGGCTTTGACAGCCAGGCCGCGACCTTCCGAGACCGCCAGGTCGTTGACCAGGGTGCGGGCTTTGTGGGCAAAGGAAATGACGGTGATGCGATCCGTTTCGGGCAGACGCCGCAGCAGGAGCTTGGCCGCGCGGCGCGCGTCGTTGAGCTTGGCCCCCTGCATCGACCAGCTGACATCCACCACCAGGGCCCAGGCTGTGGGGGCACGCTTGACGCTCGGGGGCGGCTCGCCGGCCTGAAGCGTCAGCAGCGCGTTCAGGGTCTGGCTACCGGGCCGCAGCACCGTCGTCTCGAGCTGAAGCTGGGCCGATAGCGCCGGTGACGATGCGCGGGACGTATCAGAAGCCTGGGACACCGCAGCGGGCGGCGGGACGGGGACGGTCACGACCGCTGGCGCGTCGGCCGCTGGCGCGACCGCAGCAGGCTTTGGCTGGACGTGGTCCTCGTTGTCCTCGAACAGAGCGGACGCCCCGGCCACCGTGTGGGCACTGGGTTTGGCGTCGCTGCCGTGGGACGCGATGACGACCCCTCCCAGGGTCAGCAGGGCACCGCTGAGCATGACGGTGTTCATGGGGCTCATGGACTCCTCCCGTAGGTGATGACGTGTCGACAGCGGGGCTGCCGAGAGGAGTCACGGGGGAGTGCGACAAAGGTTCCCGGGGACGGTCAAAAAGAGCGTCAGCCGTCCATCGGAGGTGGGACCACGCAGCCGGCGCCATCCCATCGATACTGCTTCATGTCGACCTTGCCCTGGTCGTCGACCGGGACGCCTTCGTCCACCAACCGCGCGTACTGCTCGTTGGCGCGCAGGGTGTCGCCCTTGTGACTGACGCGGCCTCGCGCGTTGATGACCCGATGCCACGGCACCGGGTCGCCCTCGGCGTTGGTGCCATTGCGCAGAGCGGACAGCGCCCAACCCACGTGGCGGGCCACCCTGGGACTGCCCAGCAGAGTGGCCACATCCCCGTAGGTCGTGACGCATCCCTGCGGAACCTGCCGCACGACGGCGTAGACTCGCTCGTGGAACCCTGGCCCCACGATTCGGGGCTCCATCACGTCCACATCACACCTCTGGCTACATCTCGCCCTGGCCGTAGATCAGCTTCTCGAGCCACTCCTCGACCTCGGTCTCGATGCTTCGGTTCTCCCACGCATCCACCATCTCCCGCGCGGCGTCCAGCACCGGCGTGATGGCGGCGGCGTTGGGGGAGTTGAGTCGGTTGAAGAGCTCCTGGGCGATGATCAGCGAGCGAACCGCCTCTTTGAAGACGAAGCGCTCCTTCTGGACCAGGCCCACCTGGGCGTGGGTCGCCGCGAGCCCTGGCAGGTCGCGGGTCGTCATCTCCAGTTCCAGCGCCTTCTCGTAGGCCTCCAGTGCATCGTCGAGCTTCTGGTCCTGGAGCCTCAGGTTGCCCAGCTCGTGGTAGCCCGACGCGATGCCGTGGACATCGTCCAGCTCTTCCTTGAGAGCCAGGCTCTCCTCCAGCAGCTTCGCCGCCTGATCCAGGTCGCCGGTGACCCGGGCGATGCGAGCCAGGTGGTTGAGGCTGCGCGAATAGGCCCGCCGGTCCTCGTTGCTCTCCTCGAGATCGGCGGCCTTCTCGAACTGGTCGGCCGCGTTGGCGTACTGCTGGGCAGCCTCGGAGATGATGCCCATACGGCGGTAGCCGTGCGCCATGCGCAGCTGGTCGCGCGCATCCTCGTCCCGGTCGAGGGCTCGCTTGAACGCGATAAGCGCCCCGTCGCCGTCACCGTGCAGAAATCTCAGGTAGCCGATGAACCCCGCCGAATCTGAATAGCCGGCGTAGTCCTCGATCTGTTCGTAGACGTCGAGCGCGGCCTTGTACCAATCGTAGGCGACCCGGTGATCGACCCGGATTTCGGCGGCGCGACCGAGCAACACGTAGCACTCGGCGCAGGCCAGCGCGTTGCCCAGCTCACGGAAGCGCTTGGCGGCTTTGGCGAGCTGCCGCCGGGCCACCTCGGTCTCGCCCTGCTCGAGCATATCCCGGGCGGAGTCGATGATTTCGGCCAGCTCGGGCTCGGTCGGCGCCAGGTCCTTGCCCCACCGGCGGCCCGCGGGTGCCGGGGACTGCTTGAAGTACTCGGGGACCTCCTCGTCCTCGCGCGTGAAGGGCGACCCCGCCCACGGCGTGTTGTCCGGGCTCTGGACGATGCCGTTGGCGTCCAACCCCCGCATCCCCGACGCGAAGGTCCCCTGCAGCTGGCTGGCGGCCTGTCCGGCGACCCCACCGGCTTCGCGTCCGGCGACACCGCCCGACGCCTGCCCCGCGACCCCACCGGCGTGCTGCTGAGCGACGCCCGCTTTGGAGCGTCCCGCCACCTGTCCGCGGCGCTGTTTTGTGACGTTCCCTTTGACGACGGCGGGCACGTACCGTCCGGTTGCCGCCCGTCCTGGCCAGGCCACCATGCCGTCGCGCAGCGACCAGAACCGGGGCGCGGCCTGGGAGATGGACTTCATCTCGTCCATCGTCAGCAACAGCACGGCGAGGGTGGGCTGTGCCTTGTAGTGCTCGACACGGGACGACAGGAGATCCAGGAACTCGCCCTCGATCTGGCCGTCCATGCCTTTGGGCATGCCGTACGCGAGGAAACCCGGTCCCTGGGCCTTGCCCGCGTGAAGAAGAAAGCCGCACAGGTCGGGCGGGTCCAGGTCCGCCACCGGCAGCGAACGCCACCCGAACGGTGCGCGCGTACTGTTGAGCGCTTCCCGGGCGGAGTCGACCACCGCGCGCGACGCACACCGAACGATGACCAGCCCTCGCTGCCCGTTGGTGTAGGCTTCGTTGAGTTTGGTGGCGACCTGATGGACCGCTTTGGCGACCTCGTCAGCCTTTTGACTCATTGCCTATCGGCCCCTGCGTGTTGGAAACATCTTCCTCTTGATAAGCTCTGGCCCCATGCCCGGCAAGCGTTCCCAACAGCCAGCATTGTCGACCCGGCTCGGCGCGGCCGCCGTCGCCGCCCTGGCTGCGTGGGCGCTGACCTTTGTCGGATGTGAGCAAGGCAAGGCGACCGACGGACGGGCCAAGGCCAAGACGCTTCCCGAGGAGCGGGTCAGCGGCAGCAAAGGCGCCCGTCTGAGTGCCGATCCGCCGCTGAACAACGCGCCCAGCCTGAACCTGCCCCGGACCTCCTCAAAACGTCGCCGCCCCCACGCCGAAGGGCGAGCCAAGGACAGTAAGAAGTCCAGCAAGAAGAAACTCTCCGCGTACGCCCGGGCGATGATCGCGGGCGACTCGGCGTTGTATTCGGGCCTCTTCGATCAGGCGCGACGCGAATTCCTCAAAGCCATGGAGGCGCGGCCTTACAAGATGGCGCCCGCGCTGGGTGCGCTGCGCGCGATGCGGGAGCGCGGGCGCGGCGAGGAACGCGCAGGCGTTATCCGGACGATCGACAAGAAGATCGACCAGCTGGCCGGAGCGCCCGAAACCGCCGGCGCCGCTCACCTGCTCAGCGCCCGCATGGCGATCGCGTTGGGCCAGCCCGGCAAGGCCATGGACGCGGCGACGATGGCCGTCGAGCTGCTCCCTGAGCTGGGCGTCGCCTGGCGCGTGAGGGGCGAGGCCGCCATGGTGGCCGAAGACTGGCGCATCGCGGTGCAGTCGTTCCGCAAGGCGGCCAAACTGGGGCTGGAGGCCAAGGCCGGTACATGGGAGCGGATGGCTGACGCCCTCGACGAGCTGGGCAAACTGGAGGCCGCCGAGAGCGCGGGCCGCAAAGCGGTCGCGCTGACCGGATCGGACCCCAACGCCCGACGCAAGAGGCTCAACCTGCTCGCGGTGATCCTCAAGCGTCGTGGCGCCCTCAAAGAGGCACGGACCACGGTCGACAAGGCGCTGGAGCTGGGGACGGACGACCCTATGGTGCTGCACAACGCGGCCTCCATCGCCGAAGCATCGGGCGAGACCAAGCGCGCTCTGGCCCTCTACGGAAAGGCTCTCAAGCACGCGTCGCTGCCCATGACGCACTGGCGGCGTGGACGACTGCTGCTGCTCAACGACAAGCCCAACGATGCGCTGACCCACTTTCGACAGGCCGCCGCCAACCCCGAGAAGTGGACGTGGCCCCCGTCGACGGCCTTCTGGCCGGCCTTCGACACGGCCAAGCTGTACGCCCGGGCCGGGCGCCACAAAACGGCCCTGGGCTGGTTCGACGACGCGGCGCGGCTGGCGCTGCGGCCCGAGGATCAGCGGGAGATCCGCAGCTGGGTTCGGTACACGCTGGCGGAGCGGCGACGTTCGATGAAGAAAGGCGTCCCGTGAACGTCCCACCTCCGGACTGAACGACACGAGGGAACACCCCCTGGATGATGACCCACCTCCTGGCCATTCTGCTGACGGCGCAAGCGGCCATTGCTGCAGCGCCGCCGGAGCCGGCCGCTCCCAGCGCCCCGCCCAGGCAGGTGTGCCCGAAAGACCCCAAGGCGGCGGAGAAGGCGGCTCGGCACACGTACTCGCAGCTCGTGGCGGAGTACGCCGACGCCCTGCCCGGGCCTCGGGGCGAATCGCATCGGGAGCGGCGGGTGGAGGAGATCATCGCGCGAAGCCTGGACGTGGGCACGTTCGCACGAGAGACGCTGAAACGGGTGTGGACCAAGGGAGACGCGGCACAGCAACGACGGTGGACAGAGACTCTCGGGTCGATGCTTCACCGCAAGTATCGAGACCGCCTCCAGGACCCGCACAAGCATCGACTGACCATCACGAAGGTGAAACTGGTCAAGTGTCACTTCGCCGTGGTCGAGGGGCGCCTGGTGCCACGGATTCGCAAGCGCACCGACGACGGCAATGACGTGGTGCTGCGGATGAGCCATGGCCCGTCCGGCTGGAGGGTGTACGACGTGAAGGTCGACGAGACCAGCCTGCTGCTGATGTGGCGGAGCCGCTTCCGGCGCATCTACAACGATGGAAAGCTGGCCGCGGTGGAAGGGCAGCTGGCCAAGCTGGCCAAGCGCTACCCATGCAAGACCCCGGCGTGTAAGCGATTCGCCAAGCCCTGAACGTACGAGAGCCCGCGATGCTGAGCATTCCGGGCTCTCGTCGGACCCTTTCTCCACATGATTCGAGGGTCCTCCGCGGGGTCGACCATGAGAGCTAGGGGTCGACCTCCATGTCGGGAGTCACCACCAGCTCGCCGTCATGCAAGTCGGCGTCCGCCCACTCCACGCCGATCGCCAGGTCGCCGTGATAGCCGAGGGGGACGTCGATCTCGACGGTCACGGAGGCGGGCTCGTCCGACTCCACAACCACAAACTCACTGCCCCAGAGGACGCCGGTGTCGACCTCGGTCAATGTAATCTCAGCCGTGGTGAACGCCTGGGGCCGAATGGGAACCTCACCCCATGGGATGGCAAGCTTGGCCGCCTGCACGACCTTCTGTTCGTGGTCTTTCTGCCAGGTGTGCCAGTTGCGCTCGGGGTCGATGCCCATGACGTCGGCCACCGTCACCCAGTCGATGTCGATGTTGACGATGAGGATGTCGCCGTCACCCGTGACCGTCGTGCGCCACTCCTGAGCGCTGTCGGAGGTGGTCAGCGTCTTGTCAGCGAAGGCCGACGAGGTGTCCGGGCCCTGGTCGCAGGCAAGCAGGGCGAAAGCGGCGAAGACCATGGCAATGGTAGCGATGAAGCGACGCATGATGTTTCTCCTGTCCAGGGTGGGATTGGCTGGGTTTGGAGCGCAACATCCGTGCCACCGTTGCACCGTGTCGCTGCCTCGTCCGATGGGCAGCCAGCTGTGCGGCTGAACCGCATTCAGAGCCTCCGGGCGAGTGCTCGCTCGGAGGCTCCGATGGGTCATTTGGGCCGTTTGGCGAGGCCAATTCGCCCAGCCAGCAGGCGGTGCACGGACGCACGGACGCCCGAGCTGCAGGGCAGCTCGGGCGTCGCTTTTAATCGTGAACTCCGTTGGCTCTAGAAGAAGTGGTGGCGGGCGACCTCCATCGAGCCGTCCACGAAGAGCTGGCCGTCGTGGCCCTCGGCGTCGAGCCACTCCACGCCGATGGTCAGCTCGCCGTCGTAGCCCTTGGGCAGCTCGGTCTCGAGGTATGCGTGGACCGGCTCGTTGGCCTGCACGATGATGCCTTCGCTGGCCAGGACGACACCGGACTGGACGTCGGTCAGGGTGAGGCGAACGCGGGTGGTGAAGGGGTTGGGGTTGGTGGGCTGGTCCCAGGGGATGTCCAGCTTGGCCGCCTGAACGACCTTCCGTTCATGGTCCTTCTGCCAGGTATGAGGGTCACTGTCGGGGTTGAGCCCCATCGCATCGGCGACGATGACCCAGTCGATGTCGATGGGCGCGGAGACAACAATGACGGCGGGGTCTTCAATGGCGTCATCGCTGACCGTGACGCGCCATTGTTGGGTGCTCTGGTGGGCGGTCAGGCTCTTCTCGGCAATGGTCTGGGTCTTGGTGTCGCTGGTCCCTTCGTCACAGGCGACGAGAGCGAAGGTGGCGGCGATGATGGCGATGATGGTGATGAAACGACGCATGGTGACTCTCCGGTTCGGGGTGGTTGGTGACGCCCTTATAGAGAGCAACCCCCGTGCCAGCCTCGTAACCCACTGAAACCAATGATATTTACACAACCTCCAACGCCCCAAACCCATGCAGCTACGTAGCCGCTACGTAGCGGCTACGATGTCGGTCTCACAGAGGAGCCGTGACGTCCTCTCCTACATGCAACACCGACTGCTCCGGAGTCTCTATGCAGGTTCGTCTTCTTGCACTGATGATGGCCATTGCTGCGGCCACTCTCTTCGCCGCACCACCGTCCGCTCTCGCCTGCGACTCCAATGGAGACCAGCTGGTCGTGACGTCCAACACTGCGCCATCGTGCTTTGACGCTGACACGGGGTTCCTCAGCAATACAGAAAGCATTCTGCATCTCAGCAACGATTGCGAGGTGGCGATCAGAGTGACCTGCGACGCCTGCTACGGCGAGTGGCAGCCGGGAGGAGGTTCCGCAACCCTCTACCCGGGCGACCGGCATCGGCCAACGCTCCCACTGGGTTTTCATCGCATTCGCTGGGAGAGCGAGGCGGCCTCGGGCGTCATTGAACTCGAGACGGCCGGCGCTTGTGGCTGCGCTATGGCCGGCGGCGGTTCGCAGGGGCTTGCCGCAACTGCACTCGTGCTGCTGGCCTTCATGGGATGGCGACGCGCACCGCGGAAGAGCCGGCCCGAAGCGGCCTGAGCGTGTACCATGCGCCGGCATCACGACTGTGGGGTCTGGCCATGAGCGTTCTCATCACCGGAGCATCTGGATTCGTCGGTACTGCGTTGGCGCAGCGCCTGACGGAAGCGGGACGCGAGGTCCATGCGACCGACCTTCGAGCCGGCGATCTGCCCACGGTCCGCCTGGACGTTACCAATGGCGCCGCGGTCCTTGCGCTGTTCGAGAAGGTGCGCCCGGCGATCGTCGTTCACGCCGCCGCCATGGTCGACGACCGCGGTGCGGCGGAGGCGTTTCAGCGGGTCAACGTGGGCGGCACCCAGAACATCCTGGACGCCGCAGCGGCGACCGGCGTCGAGCGGCTGGTCCACATCTCGTCCATTGCCGCGCTGGGATTCGACCCCGGCCCCAATGCCGATGAGAACACACCCCTGGGGCTGGCGACCGGCTCACCCTACTTCGACACCAAGGCGGCGTCGGAGAAGCTGGTGCGCGACGCTCACGCGGAGGGCCGCGTCGCCGCGGTCGTCGTGAGGCCCGGCGATGTCTGGGGTCCCACCAGCGACGTCTGGGTGCACCGCCCCGTGGACATGATGCGCAGGAAGGTCCCGGTGCTCATCGCCGGCGGCCAGGGGCTCATCTGCCACTGCTGGATCGACAACCTCATCGACGGCATCGTCTTGGCCATGGACACCCCAGCGGCCGACGGTGGCGTGTTCACCTTCCATGACGGATCGACGACCACGCGATGGCGCGACTACGCCGAGCGGCTCGCCGACGTGGCAGGCGTCTCCCGACCCGGCCTGTCGCTGCCCATCCCGGTGGCGCTCGGCCTGGCGGTGGCATCAGAGACCGCCCATCGGCTGGTCGGCGTGGACCCCATCATGACCCGCGGGGCGGTGCGCTATATCACCCGGACTGCCACGTACTCGCTGCGCGCCAGCCGCGAGGTGCTGGGCTACGCCCCCAAGGTCGACCTCGACGAGGGCATGCACCTGCTGCGCGAGGTCTTCTGACCGTTCATCAGGGCGTCGGCGGTGGGTTTCGCAGCTTGTAGACGAACTGCCGCCCGGCGCCGGGGCGAATGTCCCAGTCGAAGTAGCACATCAGCATGACCGTATTGGCGTCCTTCTTCGACATTGGCGTCAGCACGTCGCACGGATAGCTGGTGCCGCTCTGGTTGTCGAAGGCGCCCTCGGGATCGACCTTGTCGACCATGATGAGCACGCGGTTTTTGAACATGCACCGGATCTCGCCGGTCAGCGTCGCCTCGATGGGCTTGCCGTCGAGGAGCCCCGACATCTTCTCGACGAACCGCGTGCCCTTGATGTCCAGGTCGTCCTTGAACTGCGGCATCTTGCTGCGCCCGGCGAAGGTCCAGTCCCCCTGCAGCGACTCGTTGCCCTTGGGGCAGACGTTCTTGAGCGCCAGCGCGTTGTACTCGGCCTGAAGCGCCGCCGCAGCCGCGTCCAGCTTCGCGTCCTTCTTGTCCTGCTGGGCTTCCTTCTTCTTCTCGGCGTCTGTCGTGGCGCAGCCCGACGCCACGGTCAGCGCGAGCAGCAGGGCTGCACTCAACGAAAGCAAATGTCGCATCAGCCCACACTCCAGGGGAAGGTGAAGAAGCGTCGCAGGTTCTCGGCCAGTTCAGTGAGCGCTTCGGGGTTCTCCACCGCCTCGCGGCCCAGACCCAGCAGGGTCTCGCGCCCCTTCTTGGTGCGCTTGGCGAACTCCAGCTCGGTCAGTCGCATAATGGCGTTTTTGAAGGTCACCGTGTTGCCCGCTTCGGGGCAGCTGATGCGGCCCTCCTCGTAATCGAGCCGGGCGCCCTTCTGGCTCTTGCGCAGAAAGTCCTTCTCCGCCGTGGTCTCCGCCAGCTTGGCCAGGGACCGAGCGACCACCCAGTAACCCTCGATCCACGGCGCCAGCACGCGATGCATCAGCAGCAGCGTCGGCTGCGCCCGGGGCTCGACCGAGATGACCCGCGAGCCGTCGGGCTCGATGGCGTCGATGAGAAAGCCGGTTTCTTCGCCTCGTTTGAGCACGGTCTCAAAGCGCGTGTCGAAGCCCTCGCTGGGCTCGTACACGAACTCGTGCTTGAACATCTCGCTCAGCGTGCGCGAGTCCTCACGGACCTTGTCCACGGGTGCCTTGCCGCCCTCCATGTTGGCGCGAATGGCCGCCGCCAGGATGGCCTCGTCGACGAACAGGTGGACGATGTTGTTCTTGTAGTAGTCGAGGCTGATGCGCCGCGCCGGGACCGGCGTGTAGATGATGTCGGCGTCGGTCTCGGCGGTCGGGTCCGACTCGAACGAGTGCCGATGCACCTGCTTCTTGGCGATAAGGTGGGTCAGCGCCTCGTCCACCGCCTCCACGACGGCGTTGCCGCGAGCTTTGGCCAGCGGGCTGTCCTCGCCCAGGGAGACCGCCTGGTCGCGCAGGCCCGCCTCGCGCATCTCCTGCATCGCCGCCGCCACCTCCTGGCGGTGAATCTTCAGCGCGTGTTGCAGCGTCTTGGACAGCGGCGCCGCCTTCAGCTGCGCCATCTCCAGGATGAAGCCCACCCGCGCCAGCAGCCGCTCGCGCCGCAGCCCTCGCTGCGGGTGGATGAGCAACGCCATGGCGACCGCGGCGCTGGGCGTAATCAGCGCCACTCGGTTGATGCCGCGCATGACCTGGTAGGCCAGCCGCCGCACGAAGCGGTCGTGGTCGGCCGGTGAGCGGTCGGGGGGAAGTGCGGCTGCGTCGAGGGCCTCGCGACAGGAGAACGGCTTGCCGAAGTTGACGTACAGCCGCCCGTAGCGGGACCACAGGACCTTGGTCGTCCGCAGGAGCTGGGTGATATTCTCCTTCTTCTTGGCTTCGCCGGCGAGCTCACGGGAGTACGCGCGCTCTTCGATGATCTGCTCGTAGCCCACGTAAATGGGGACGAAGTGAACGTCTGGCGCGGCGCCGCTCTCGATGGCGTCGACGATGCGACGCAGCATCCCGTACTTGGGCGGGAGCATCTTTCCGGTGCGGGAGCGACCACCCTCGAGGAAGAACTCGATCCAGTAGCCTTCCTTGATGAGCTTTCGCAGGTACTCGCGAAACGCCAGCGAGTACTGGGGGTTGTCCTTGAAGCTGCGGCGGATGAAAAAGGCCCCCGAGCGTCGGAAGATATGCCCCATCGGGAAGAAGTTGAGGTTGGCACCAGCGGCGATGTGGGGTGGGATGAGCCCGTTGGCGTAGAACAGGTAGCTCAGCACCAGGTAGTCGACGTGGCTGCGGTGGCACGGCAGCAGCACCAGCGGGCCCTTCCGCGCCGCCTCGCGGACGCCTTCGAGGCCTTTGAGGTCAGGCACCACTTCGCTGTAGATGCGGTCGAGGACGACCGTCAGCATGATGCACATGAACTCGATGTAGGAGATCGAAAAGTCGGCCGCGATCTCCTTGATGTACTTCGAGATTTTGGCCTCGACCTGCTCCGGCGGCTTGCCCAGCTGCTCGGCCAGGGCGTTCATCGACTTACCCATCTCGCGCGTGCGCAGGATCTCCTCGCGCAGGCGCTTGGCGGGCTTGAGAATGGGGCCCTTGATGACCCGCTCCTCGCGATTGAGCGACTTGTGGATCTCGTAGCGCAGCTGCCGGGCCAGCTGGTCGGGGGTGGCGTTGTCGGGCTGCCGCTCGAGAAAGTCGACCAGGTCGATGGGGCGCCCAAGCTGCACGAAAGCGCGGCGCCGGTTGAGGACGAAGTTGATGACCTTACGGGCCGGACCTGGCGCATCGGGGTCACCGAAGACCAGCGAGCGCAAGCGTGACCGGCGGTACCGGTCGGGGTCCTGAGACCAGACCAGCAGCTGCGGCACGACCCGTATGGGCATCGGGCGACCGTTGCCCTTGGCCAGCGACGTCGCGATGCGGTCCTTCTGCAGGGCAAGGACTGTCTTGAGATAGGTGTTCCCGGCCGCCTCGCCGGTGGCCCACGGCCAGATACCCCGGCGCTTGAGAAAGATGAGCGCGGGGCGCTTGCGCTCGATGCCGTACGTCAGAAGTTCGGTGTTGTTCAGGCGGCGGTCGAAGCGGCGGAAGAGGCGCTTGAAGCCGTGCGCCATCTGGCGCCAGAGCGGGCGAAAGCCCGTCAGCGACATCTTGCTACAGAAGAACACCCGGGGGAGCCCGAACCTCAGAAACGCGTAGTTGAAGTAGAGGTAATCGAGCTTGCTGTGGTGGTTCATCGCGATGACGAGGTTGCCGTCGCGGTCGGCGTCGCGGAGCGTCTGCTGGTGGCGCTCGTCGAAGGCCACGCGGCGGAACATCACGTGGGCGAAGGCCCGGGTGAACCAGTTGAACTTGGGCACCATGGCGCCCGGTGCGTAGAGCTTGGCGTCGTCGATATCGCCGAAGCGGGCCTGCGGGGCCTCGATAGAGCCCTGGGCGCGGACGGCCAGGGCATACTCGATGCGGACGTTGGGGTCCGAGGTCTCGTCCGCCTGGATGGCGGCCTCGTCGGGAACCTGTTGGGCCGCCGGCCTCGGATCCGCCTCCTCTTCCCGGGAGGGCACGGCGGCTTCTGGCGCCGGGACGGTAGCCTCTGGGGAGGCGACCTCATCGCCCTCCTGAACAGCGCCGGGGTCGGCTCTGGGGATGGGGTCTGGCTCGGGGAACTCGGACATCGAGGGACCTATCATAGACACCGCGTGGGGGAGCGCTAGTGCGTAAGATCGGTGGCACCCGAGCCAGCGGTCTCGTTGTTGGTGATGCGGAGCCATTGATCCACCAGCCGGTCGGGAATGTCAGTCGATGTAAGTGGGGCTCGGGCCCAAGACGGCGTAGTGAGGCGGCTCACCCCCTGCGAGGCCATCATGCTCAGCTTTCTACGCCGCCATCCGCCCACCCAGGCCATGCCCGACTTTGAACCTGGCCAGGTTGTCTATGTGCGCACCAAGGGCCTTGCCGACGTGGTGTTCTTGGGGCCATTGGCCGACACCCAATCCGATGCTCTCGCCCTGGTCACTCATGGGGGTTCGCAGCTGCTTATCCTCGACGCACAGAAGGCGCTTCAGCTCGTCCGGCCTCTATGTCAGCCGTACCTCGCCCTGGAGCGTCTCGAGTTCCTGCTTCAAGGTCGGCGTGACACCGGCCTGAACGCCGGTGACATCGCGCCCGAACGCCACATGGCCATCTTGAGCAAGGCTACCGAGGAGGACCAACTGCGGGCCTGGGTGGCTATCGCGATGCGTGACACCCTCAGCTTCGCCGACCGGAGGCTACTCGATGTCATCGAGCAAACCGTTATGGCGGAGATGGCCCACGTCCTGCGACGCGACCTCACTGAGGTGCTCACGCAGGTACGAGCGCTCTTCCCCACCCTGTCTCCCCCTGTCACTCGCCGCGCGTCACGCGACATCGGCGGTGCGCTCGTAGCACGAATCGAGGCGGAAGGGCCGCCCCGCACACAAGCGGAGCTACACACATTATGGGAACGCACTGTGATGGAGTAACGGGCTAGACCTTGCGCGCAGCTTTGTACTCCTCGAGCTCCTCGAGGGTCTTGGGCCAGTCCTTCTTCAGCAGCCGCGACAGCGCCCGGTCGGCCAGCAGCTTGCCCCCGTTCTGACACGTCGCGCAGTAGTTCGTCTCGTTGCTGGCGTACCGGATGCGCTGCACCGGGTCGCCGCACACCGGGCACGGCTCCTTGTACTTGCCGTGCACCGCCATCTCTTTGCGGAAGGCGGTCACCTTCTTGGGGAAGCCCTTTTTCTTCAGCTCGCCGCGAAACCGCTCGGTCCACTCCTCGAGCACCGTCTGGGTGGCCTCGAACAAGCGGGTGATCTCATCGTCCTTCAGCTTCTGCGACAGCTTCACCGGCGATAGCTTGGCCCGGTGCAGGATCTCATCGCTGTACGCATTGCCAATGCCGCTGAAGACCCGCTGGTCCGTCAGCGACCGCTTCAGGGTGTGGTTCTCCGCCGTCAGCATCTCCGCGAACGTGTCTCGGTCCAGCTCGAAGATCTCCTTGCCGCCCGGATTCAGCTCCTCGAGCGCCTCCGTGGAGCCACAGAAGTGCAGCCGCGCCCGCTTCTTCTTGCTGGCCTCGGTCAGGATGAGCGTGCCCGTCGAGAAGTCGAACCCGGCCAACCCCACGCGGCCGGGCACCTTCACCTTGGGCTTGTCGTCCCACTTGAAGCGACCGGCGACCATCAGATGGATGACGATCCAGGCGTCGTCCTCCAGCCCGATGCAGATGCGTTTTCCAATGCGGCGGAAGCCAGTGACCTTGCGACCTGCGACGTCTGCGGGGCGCGGATTGACCGAGCGCAGCAGGAATGGGCTCGCGAGGCGTACCCCTTCGTAGGTCGCGCCACCGATGCGCTCTTGTAGGGCCTCCAGGTAGATGGTCACGTCCGGATACTCAGGCATGGGATGTGTATAGCACCTTGCACATGCGACGATGCGATCTGCGACACGACTGTCGCACCTCGGACACACCCAGCTTCCGCGCAGAACGCCGCACGAGCGCTCGGTCCCGAGGCGTAACCCTCCGAACGGCATCCACTCTGCCCCTGGCTGGCCGAGGACCCGATGAGTAAATGGACGGTTGGCACGGATCCTGTACCTCTGCGGTCCCGCGAAAGAGTCTCACTTTCCGAGGCAGTCCATGAGCTCAGTGTTCGTCCCCATCCTCTTCATCGTTCTCTTGCTGGCCGTTCTGACCGCCGTACTGGTCAGCGCCAAACGACGGGAAGACGCGCGAAGAGCGAACAGGGCGCTGACTCCGCCAGGTCCCCGCGACCTGGTACCACCGCCAAACGCCAGGATCGGCCGCGGGCCAGTGCGTCGATTGGACCTCTGACCCGGCCTCGTGCCACCCTGTGCGTCGCAAACACTCTTGTTGGAGAGGGACATGAACGCCTTTGCACGCCCCATCCCCCTGCTGGTGGCTCTCGTCGCAGCGGGTTCGCTGCTGTCATCGTTTGGTTGTGAGGTCGCCAAGACCGGCGAAGAGGGGAACCTGAAGTTCTCCTACACCGCCGACGATCGCCTCATTCCGCCGACCTTCAACCGCCCGGTCGCGACCGGTATGCGGGTCGAGGTGCAGGTCACCGACGCGGACACCAACGAGGCGGTGACCATCGTCAGCGCCAACTCGGACCGCCCCAGCGTCCTGACGGTGCCGCAGAAGTCGGGGTCGCGACTGACCATTGCGGGTGAGGGGGCTGGCGAGGCCAAGATCGCCGTGACGGTGACCGGCAGCGTCTCCGACACCATCGCGGTCAACGTCGCCGACATCGACGAGGTCGTGCTGCGCAACCCAGGCCCGCTGCTGACCCCGGTGGTTGGCACTCCCGCGGTCATCACCAACGCCGACGTGCCCTTCGGCATGGAGCTCAAGGGCGCCAACGGACAGTTCCTCATCGGATACGGCAACGTCCCGTTCGAGCTCGAGCCCGCCACGGCAGGCGCCCAGGTGGCCAGCGAAGACGTCGCTCACCTGGTCCTGCGCTTCACCGAGGTCGGCGACGTCACGGTCCGCCCGCTGAACAGCACGCCCATCCCCATCAAGGTCATCGACCCCGCCGACGTGGCCACCATCACCCTGGCGCCGGCGCTGGGGACCACGCCCGCCGACATCAAGCTCTCGCAGAGCAGCTCGTTCGTGGTCAAAGGCGCCACCGCCGACAGCAACCCCGTCGTGGGGCTGGCCGATGTGGCTACGGTCACCAGCGAGAGCATCGCGGTCTGCAGCATCGAGCCCAACTTGCAGCTGGGCGACGGCGTCTTCACGATCAACCCGCTGGCCGTGGGCGACTGCAACCTGCAGGCCACCCACAACGGGCTGACGGCGACCATCACCTTCAAGGTCATCGACGGGTGAGCCAGCCGGCCACCCACCCAGTCGAACTCGAAGCCATCAAGCGTGACCAGGACTACCCTCGCCCGGCGGTGGCGGTCGACCTGGTCATCTTCACGATCCTGGACGCGGACCTGAAGGTCCTCCTGATCGACCGTATCGGTGAACCGTTCGCCGGCCAGCCCGCGCTTCCTGGTGGCTTCGTCCGCGTCAAAGAGCCTGCGGATGCAGACAACGTCGGGGACCAGGGCGAAGACCTGGAGGACGCCGTGCTTCGCGAGCTGGAAGAAGAGACCGGACTGCCCCATGGCAGCGTGTTCTTCGAGCAGCTACGGACCTACGGCAAGGCTGGGCGGGACCCCCGAATGCGAGTGTTTTCGGTGGCTCATGTAGCCCTGGTGCGGCCCGACCTCGCTGGCCTGGCCGCTGCGGGCGGGGACGCCAAGAACGCACGCTGGGTCTCGGTACGGCATGAGCGCCCCGAGCGGCTGGCCTTCGACCACGACACCATCCTCGACGATGCGCTCACCTACGCACAGAGCCGCCTCGACACCAGCTCCATCGCGTTCGAGCTGGTACCGCCGACGTTCTCGATGACCGAGCTGCGGTCGGTGCACGAAGTCATCCGCGGCGAAGGGCTCGACCGTGGCAACTTCCGGCGGCGCTTCCTCCGGATGATCGACGATGGCGTCGTCGAGCAGGCGCCGGGCAAACGCATCACCGGACGCAAGCCAGCGGCGGTCTACCGGTTCCTGCGCTGAGGCTGACGGCGGCGCTGCTGCTTGGGCGTGACCACCTCACCGCGGACGACCCGGATGGTCTCGGGTGACGAACCGCCGGGAAGCACGACCTGAAGCGTCACCTCGGAGCCCGACTCGCCGCGAATGAGCTCCACCGCGCGGCGGAGGTCCAGGTCGCTGACCGGGGTGCCGTTGATGGTCTGGATGCTGGTCCCCGCCACGAGCCCTGCCTCGGCTGCGGGCGCGCCGTCGAACACGCGTTGCACCAGCAGGCCATCGCCCTGACGGCGGAGCACCGCGCCCACGCCCTGATACTGCATGCGGCCTCGGCCAGCGCTGTCGCCGGTGGCGCGGCTCAAGCTGATGTCGCCGATGTCCATGGGGTCTTTGGCAGTGACCTCGATGGCGCTCTCGACCCGGGTCAGGAAGCCCTGACGCATGAACCGTAGGCTGAGTCGGCCGGGGGGCAGGCCACGGATGACGAACTCACCGTCGGCGCCGGTGCTGGCGGTCGGGGCGCGGCCCCGGTAGCCGGCAGCGCGGGCGGCGCTCAGATAGACACGCACGCCACGCAGGGGCTTGTTGGTGGCTGCGTCGACCACACGGCCGGTGACCTGTCCGCCGCCTGCCAGTCGAATGTCGCCAGCATCCGTGAGCTGCTTGGCGGCGACCTTGAAGGGCTTGGTGACGGCGGGCGGATAGCCGGCGGCGGTCACGCGGATGGTGTAGGTGCCGGGCGCCACCGACGCCACCTCGAGGATCCCGCTGGAGTCATTACTGCGCACGGTCTTGCCGCGTGCCCGAGTGCCGGGCTCAGGCCAGATCGAGGCCGAGTAGACCGCGACAGGGCGACCGTCCGGGTCCAGTACCCGGGCGCGTAGACGTCCGCCGGGCTTCAACGTCAGCGTCACGTCGGGATGACCTTCGCCGACCTTCACCGGGGCCGACGACGCGTAGGACGCGTGCTGCGCGAACAACGTGGTTCCGACCTTCGGACGCCAGCCGACCCAGAAGCGGCCGGTGCCGTTGGAGCGTGCCGCCATGCGGCCTCTGGCCTCGGGATCGCTGGAGTAGATGGCCGCTCCCGAGACGGGCTGGCCCTGGTCGTCGACAACCACGCCCCCCATGCCGTCGCGGCGCGTCAGCGTGAGGCTCGCTGTCGCGGTCTCGCCGGCGACGACTTCGAGCGGGGCCGTCCCACTGCGGTAGCCCATGGCGGTGGCGGTCACGCGGAAGGCACCGACGGAGACGCCCTCGAACGCGAACCGGCCGTCGGCGTCCGAGCGGGCGCGACGGAGGGCACGGTCGCGGGGCCCCGCATTCTTGGTGTACAGCGCCACGCGCGCGCCCTCCATGGGCTGGCCTGCGCCGTCCACGACGGTGCCGCTGATGGCGCCGCCGACTGCAAGGTTGATGGTGATGCCCTTCCGATGCTGTCCCGCCTTCAGGAAGAACGAGCCGGACTCGGCCATGGCGTGGTCGGCGTGTTCCGCCAACACCTGCACCCGACCCGGCGCGAGGCCTGGGATGGAGAACGTCCCATCGGCAGCGCTGACCGCGTCGGCGTCGACGGTATACGGCTCGTCGCGGCCTGGCGCTTCCAGGTAGAGCACCGTGAAGACGCAGTCCGCGAGGCCCTTTCCGTCGACGGCGACCTTGCCGCTGATGCGCGACGCCTCGTACAGCGACAGTTCGATGCCGTGGACGTCGATGCCGTCGCGCAACGTCACGGTGGCACTCGATTGGCCGTCGCCGCCACTGGCAGCGACGTAGCCCTCGGAGGCGGCGGACAGCTTGCACTCCCCATCGGGCGGGAGATCGTCGACGATGAAGCCGCCGGTCTCGTCGGTTCCAACCTCCATGGGCTCGGAATCATCACCACAAGCGACGGTCACGGTCGCCTGTGTGAGCGACACCCCCGTGCCGCGGTCGATGACGTAGCCCTCGATGCGCGTTCCGGTCGGCGAGTCAGCCGTCGTGTCCGCGGCGGACGTGGTCCCCTTTTCGGCTTGCCCGCCATTGCCGTCGTCGCCGCCAACCGCCCACCACACGCCACCGGCGACGATGATGAGCAGGACCGCGCCGATCGCCAGCCCCCTGCTACTCATGCGGCGTCACTGAGGCGTGCACCCCTGACCGACACACCCCTTCACGTCGAAGGTGGCGGGGCTCTGGATGGTGGAGGTCCAGCACCCGTCGCCGCTGCTGTCGTGCTCGAAAGTGACCCAGGTGGGGCCCTTCTTCTTGGCCTTGAAGGGCACGGTGGCGGTCACCGTCTTGCTCCGCGACGTCCCGATGGACACCGAGAAGACGCGATGCTTCTTGTCGGGCACATCGGCTTTGAGCCGGACCCGCATGGTGCAGCGCTTGGCCCCCTTGCCCTTGTTGGGATTGGCGAGTTCCACGCCGGAGAACGTCACTCCAGCGGCGTCCTTCATGAAGGTCGCGAACGAACTCCAGGACCACGCCACCCCTGCGGTGATCAGCAGGAGGGTGACACAGACGATGGCGGCGATGGTGATTCTTGGCTGCAACAGGTCTCGCATCATGCCGGTACGACGGGACCGGCGGACGTCCTATTCTCTCAAATCCGGGCTCAGCCCTTCAGGATCTTCATGACGAGGCCGAACTCGTCGGTCACATTTTTGGGTTCGATGGCACCGCCGCGGTCGCTGATGGCGCCCAGGTTGTCCCGAATGTCCTCCGGCGACGCGGGCGCCTCTCCGCCATTGTACCAGCCTTCGCAGAGGCCTACGTAGACCTCGGCGAAGCGGCCGCCACCGACGGAGTAGACCTTGTGCGTGTCGTCGCACTGTTCCGAGCAGAGCCAGGCCACCAGCGGGCTGACGTGCTCGGGCTCCAACGAATCGGCCAGGGGCCCCAGCAGATCCTCGGTCATGCGCGTGCGGGCCAGGGGCGCGATGACGTTGGAGCGGATGCCGTACTTGTAGCCTTCCAGCGCCAGCACATTGCTGAGGCCGACGACGCCCATCTTGGCGGCGCCATAGTTGGACTGGCCGAAGTTGCCGAAGAGTCCAGCGGCCGAGGACGTGAAGATGAGACGGCCGTAGCCGGCTTCCTTCATGAGTTTGAAGGCGGGCTGGCTGACGTAGAAGGCGCCCCGCAGGTGGACGTCGAGGACCGCCTTGAGCTGGTCGTTGTCCAGCTTGACGAAGGTCTTGTCGCGCAGGATGCCGGCGTTGTTGACGACGATGTCGACCTTGCCCCAGGTATCGACGGCGGTCTGGATGATGGCCGCGCCGCCTTCCTCGGTGGCGACCGAGTCGTAGTTGGCGACAGCTTCGCCACCAGCGTCGACGATCTCCTTGACCACCGCGTCGGCCATCGAGTGACCACCGCCGCTGCCATCCCGGGCGCCGCCCAGGTCATTGACGACGACTTTGGCACCGCGGCTGGCCAGAAGCAGCGCGTGGGTGCGGCCGAGCCCTCCGCCCGCGCCAGTGACGACGGCGACCCGGCCGTCGAAGCGAATGTCGTTGCTCATGCGTCCGTTCCTCGGTTGCGAAGACGGGGTCTTATACCGAGGGAGAGGGCGGTTGGGCAATGCGGGCACGGGCACGGGCAAGGGCACGGGCATGGGCAGTGCACGAGAAAAGGCCGCATCAGCCCTTGGGACGGAGCTGATGCGGCCAGAAGGTTCGGGCGCTACACGTGCCGCCGGCCGGTCGAAGGACCTGCGGCACGGCTGGGAGGAGCTGCTACAGCGCCGAACAAACCGTGTCGGTGATGAGCCCGCAGACCACGTAGGGATCGCAGTTGGCGTTGGGCCGGCGGTCCTCCAGGTAACCCTTCTTGTCGACGGCCACCTGCCACGGGATGCGGATGGAGGCGCCACGGTCGGACACGCCGTACTTGAACTCTTTGTAGGAGCACGTCTCGTGCAGTCCCGTCAGGCGCTCGTCGATGTCGGCGCCGTAGTTCTCGATGTGCAGGCTGGCCTTCTCACCGAGCGCCTCGCAGGCGGCGATGATGGGGTCGTAGCTCTCGCGCATGGCCTTGGTCGAGAAGTTGGTGTGGCAGCCGGCGCCGTTCCAGTCGCCCTTGACGGGCTTGGGGTGCAGCGTCGCGCTCACGCCGTACTCTTCGGCGATGCGGTACAGGAGGTAGCGGGCGACCCACATCTGGTCACCGGCGGCCAGGGGACCCACGGGGCCGATCTGGAACTCCCACTGGGCGGGCATCACCTCGGCGTTGATGCCGGAGATCTCGAGGCCAGCGGTGATGCAGGCGTCCAGGTGACGCTCGACGATCTCGCGACCGAACACCTCGTCGGCGCCGACGCCGCAGTAGTAGCCCCCCTGCGGAGCAGGGAAGCCGTTCTCCGGCCAACCCAGCGGCTTGATGCCGTCGAAGAAGGTGTACTCCTGCTCGAGGCCGAACCAGCAGTCGTGCTCGGCGTACTTCTCGGCCGCTACAGCGCAGGCCGCGCGGGTGTTGCTGGGGTGCGGGGACATGTCGGTGAGGAGGACCTCACACATCACGATGATGTTGTCGCCGCCGCGGATGGGGTCGGGGCAGGTGAACACCGGGTTCAGCACGCAGTCTGACGCGTCGCCAGGGGCCTGCTCGGTGGAGGATCCGTCAAAGCCCCAGATGGTGGGCTCGGTGCCCTTGTCCATGACCTTGGTCTTGGTTCGGATCTTGGCCGTCGGCTTCTGTCCGTCGATCCAGATGTACTGCGCCTTGATTTTGCTCACCGTCTTTCACTCCTGGTAGGCGCCTGGCCCGCGCCCGTCTCGTGATTTGAAGTTGGCGGAATGTAGCGACGCTTTGTTTCGAGCATGTTTCAGACAGGCTAAATGTCCGTTCAGCTGCTAAGAGTGCGGGCATGCTTGGCCTCGTACAGACCTCGGAAGGACCCCGGACCCGATCGGATCTTCGCCCGGTCATGATCACCGGCGGCGACGCCGTCATCCGGCTCACACTGGGCGGCGTGTGCGCCACGGACCTTGAAATCTCAAAGGGATACATGGGGTTCGAGGGCGTCATGGGCCACGAGTTCGTCGGCGTCGTCGAGAGCGTCGGCGACACGGCCAACGCCGACTGGATCGGCCGCCGGGTCGTGGGCGAGATCAACTGCGCGTGCGGGACCTGTACAACGTGTCGGGCGGGCCGCCGGACGCACTGCCCGACGCGAACGGTGCTCGGTATCGTCGGCCGCGACGGCGCCTTCAGCGAGCACTTCGCGCTGCCGGTCGAGAACCTGCATCACGTACCCGATGGCGTGTCCGACGACGCCGCCGTCTTCGTGGAGCCGCTAGCCGCCGCCTGCGAAATCACCGAGCAGATTCACGTCCCGCCGAGCGCGCACGTGGCCGTTCTGGGCGTCGGCCGGCTGGGGCAGATGTGCGCCCGGGTGCTGGCGCTGACCGGGGCCAACGTGGTCGCGGTCAGCCGCAACCCACGCAGGGTGGACGACCTGCCGCCAGGGGTCCAGGGAACGACGGCGGAGGATGTGAAAGGAGCGCGTTTCGACGTTGTGGTCGACTGCACCGGCAACCCCGCCGGCCTCGAGTTGGCCACATCGCTGGTGCGTCCCCGCGGCACCATCGTGATGAAGACCACGGTCCACGAGGCGACGCCCCAGACACCGACGCCCTGGATCCTCGACGAGGTGACCCTGGTCGGGTCCCGCTGCGGCCCTTTCGCGCCTGCCCTGCGGCTGCTCGAGCGCGGCCTGGTGGACCCCACACCACTCATCACCGGCCGCTACGACCTGGCGCGTGGCACCGAAGCCCTGCAAGCCGCCGCGCAGCCCGAGCACGTCAAGGTCGTCCTGCGCCCCTGAGCGGGGGTCGCAACCTTCCGGGTTAGTGCTAAGCTTCTTGGCATGCACGCACGCCCCCTGCTGAAGGTTCACCTGAACCGCGACGATGCGACGTACAAGCCCGGCGACGCGGTCTCGGGCTACGTCCACCTGGACGCCGGCACCGACTGTCAGGCCGACGCCATCGAGGTCGGCTTCGAGTGGATGGCCCTGAGCGAGACCGGCAACCTGACGCAGCGGGTGGCGACCAAGCGACTCGACGGGGGCACCTGGAAGAAAGGCGAGCACGCGGAGTTCCCGTTCGCCTTCATCGTGCCCGCCGGGCCCGCGAGTTTCGGCGGACGGACGGTATCGCTGGGGTGGCAGGTCACGGCGCGCGGCTCGGTCGACTGGACCGACGATGCCGTGGCCACGCAGCCGCTTACGGTGGTGGCGGACGCAGCGACTGAAGTCGACGGCTGGGACCTTGGACCGAGCCACCGCGCGGAACCGCATATGCCGACCCGACCGCGGGGCGCGCTGTCCACGTTTGGCCTCGTGCTGATGGGGTTTGCGCTTCTGTCGATAGTCCTGGCGCTGGGCACGCCGAGCGCGCTGGCATCAGCGACGCTGCTACTGGTGTCGGTAGGCCTTGCGGCCAGCGGCGTGACTGCCATGTGGTGGGCGCATCGCAACCAGGTCGCCTCGCAGAAGACCGGGGACGTGGTGGTGAACCCGAGCCCGCTGACGGCGGTGCCGGGGTCGACGCTGGTGGCCGAGTTGTTCTTCCCCGTGGTGACCGACCTCAAGATCAACAAGGTCGACGTGACGCTGCGCGGCGAGGCCGTGAGCCTGGAGACCCACGGCGAAGTCGACCGCACCGAGCAAGTCTACGACAAGGACGCCCGACCGCTGGACCGCGTGGAGCTGAAGAAGGAAGACGATGTCAGGGTCCGCATCCCCTTCGAGCTCCCGGCCGACGCTCCCTACAGTTTCGCATTCCCCCACGGGGCGGTTCGGTGGGAGCTCGAAGTCCACATCGACATCCCCAGCTGGCCCGACTTCAAAGCGACCTGGCCCGTCGAGATTCGGCCGCGGTCGCCGCTGGACCAGGCATTGCCGCCCGAGGAAGGCGGCGCTGATACCGAGGTCGAGACCGCCGCAAGCCCACCGGAGCCCAAGCCCGAACCGCGCCTGAAGCCGCTGCGGGCCACCGGCTCGAAGGAGGCGGCCGTGGAGGTGGCCCGTGGCGTGGACCGGATCCTCAAGGCGCTGAACCCGACCGAACGGGACGTCGCCATCGACCACCTCAAGCAAGACCGGTTCCGCATCCGCATGGTGGCCGACCAGGTGACCTGGACGTCAGCCCTGGACGAGGACGAGGTGATGCAGGGCGGCCGAACGGTAGTCGGCCAGCTGAAGGGCTCGGACGCCAAGGTGGCGGTGCGCTTCCCGCCGGCGGAGAACGCCCGGCTCGACGGGATGATGTCGGGCACCGAGCTAGAGCTCCACGTCCAGCTCAAGGACTGGAACCCGCTGTTCGCGCGCCCCGAGTTCGACGTGCAGGTGGACGCAACCGCCGAAGCGAGCTGACGCCTCCTATCCGGCGCCAGGAGGTGGCTACTGCGGGCAGGTCCCCGCCGTGCAGACGTAGCCTTCATCGTGACACGTCTGGGGGCTGATGAGCTGCTCGGTGCTGCACTGCCCGTTGGCGCAGCTCTCGAGGGTACAGACCTCGCCATCGCCGGGGCAGGCATCCGCGGCGTCACACGCATCCGACGGGGTGCATTCCGCCGAGCCCCACACCCCCAGACGCCGCACGTCGAGGACCCCGCCATCGCCCTCACCCGTTGTTCCAGCGATCAGCCATCCTTCTTCGGGATGGGCGACGATACTCTCGAATCGGACGTCGCCAACCTCCGCGATCGCCGTGTGAAGCTTCACCCGTGCGAACGCGTCGGTCAGCATCAACATCCCGTCGCGGACCACGGGATCGGCGTTGGTCAACGAGAAGCCAGCCCACGCAAACGTCGGCTCTACGCCTGGACGAACCGCACCACTGGTAATCTGGCTTCCGGGGGTACCGGAGCCGACATGGCCGGTCAGATAGGTGTGCGACGCATTGAGTCGAACCACCCAGGGCTGAGCGGTCAGTGCCGGGTTCGAGACATCGTCCGGTTCCCGCACGTAGCCCCCCATCACGACACCACCGTCGGGAACCGCCACCACCGCTTTGATGACCCCGACGAAACCCTGCGGCGCCGGGAAGGACGTGGTGGTCTTCGTCCCGTCGGACTCCTCAACCCTGTAGACAGTAATGTCCTCACCCTTGCTGTCGACCAACAACCAGTGACCGTCAGCGCGGCCGACAGCGGACAGAAAGGTCGGCGTCTGGTCGTCCCAGACCGCGGGAGACACGCCGACGGACTGGGCGTCGAGCCCCACGAAACGGAGTCTCGGTCGATCGGGCGTGGGGTCGCTGGTGTCCGTTCCCCCCACGGCCACGAAAGCACCAAACTGAGCGTGAGTCTGCGGGATGAAATTGGGGTCAGTAAACGCGCCCAGGTTTCCGGTTGGAGGGGTGACGCCGTCATAGACGTCGACACGAAAGTCGTAATGCGGGTTGCCCAGGCTCGTCTTGCCGAATCGGGCGACGGCGATGTCGCCGTTCGATCGCTCGTAGATGCCGATGGGCCGTCCGTAGTAGAGGGGGGTGGGCAGTGGTACCACGTTGGCTGCTGCGCCGACGGGGTTGATGATCTGCAGGGCGAATGCGATGGGCTGCGGCCAGGTCGGAACGACGCTGTAGGTGGCGCCGTCCTTGCCGTGGTTGACGATGACGGGGAACCCGTACCCCAGCGTCGATTGCTTCCACCAGTGGGGACGAGGCTCCGAGTAGCACGTGCCGTCGAGGCAGAAGTCGTTGGTGCAGACGTTGGAATCGTCGCAGTCCTTGGGCCCGATGACGCAGGCTCCGTCGACGCATTCCGCGACCTCGCAAGGGTCAGTGGCGACGCAAGTGTCCGACGTACATGTCGGCCCACCATCGCCAGCCTCCGTCTCAGCGACCTGCGCGTCCCCATCCGAGGTTTCGACCTGCGCGTCTGGGCTCGCGTCCGGTTGAACGTCGGCGTCGGTGGCGCCGTTCGTGTCGAGGACCGCATCGCTGGGAGTCGAATCAGCAACCACATCGGCCACCGCATCAGTAGTGACTTCTGCCGTGGTCCCGTCGGCTACCGTGTCGCCGGCCGCATCGGGCACGTCCGGGGAACCCGAAACACACGCCGCGGCCAGGAGGCTCGCAGCCCAACATCCCAGAAGTTGGTTCCTCACCTCGTTCCCCTTTGAAAAAGTGCGAGAGACGGACGCTACCAGAGTGCGACCGGACGCGGCAAAGGCCTTCTTGGGGCCCGACTGGGCGTGGTCGATGCACGGCGTGCCCAGTCCCTCGTGGCATGGCATACTGGTTTCAATGTCACATGAGGACGAGGACGGGGGCCCCGAATACCTTGGGATCGACACCATGGACTCAGGCGATGTCCCCCTCCCCGCGCCCAAGGCGGCCACCGCACCGACCATGGACAGCGGCACCGGGGTCGCTGACTCCGAGGCCAAGCCAGCACCCCGCCCTGGCACGGTTATCGCCAACCGCTACCGCCTCGTCGAAGAACTCGGTCGTGGCGGCATGGGCAGCGTCTTCCGCGCCGAGCATGTCCAGACCGGTGGATTCGTTGCGGTAAAGTTGCTCCACAGTGACGCCAATTCGGTTCGCTTCGAGCTGGAGGCACGCAACGCGGCCGCGCTGTCCCACCCCAACACCGTCCGCATCATCGACTACGGCGACGACGCGGGACTTCGCTACCTGGTCATGGAGTTTCTGCAGGGGCGCGCGCTGAGCGACCTCTTCGCGGAGGGCCCGCTCCCCTGGGAACGTGTGATTCGGATCACGACCCAGGTGCTCAAAGCGCTATGGGAAGCCCACGATCTGGGCATCGTCCACCGCGACATCAAGCCGGCCAACATCCTGGTGACCTCCCAGGCGGGCACCGAAGACTTCGTCAAAGTCGTCGACTTCGGGATATCGCGTGCGCTGGACACCAGTGGTGCCGATACCCAGGGCGTCGTCGGCTCCCCACTGGTGATGGCCCCGGAGCAATGGAACGAGGATGCCATCACCCCACAGACCGACCTGTATGCCCTGGGCTGCACGGTCTACATGCTCCTGGCCGGACGCGCGCCATTCCTGGCGGACACGGTCGGCGCCCTTGCGCTCGAGCACGTCTGCGGCACGCCCGACCGCCTGGAGAGGCTGGTCTCGGAGGACACGCCCACGGCGCTGGTCGACTGGGTCGAGCGCGCCCTCGAAAAGGACCCGGACCGGCGCCATCCAAGCGCCCGCCACGCGCTCGAGGCCCTCGAGCCGCTCCTCACCATGGGGCTGCAGACCAGCGAGTCTCGACGCACCGAATCCGCCGAGGCTCTGCCCGACCGCCCCTACCGGCACCTGGAGCCGTTCACGCGGGCGCACACGCCGGTATTCTTCGGGCGGTCACGCAAGGTACGTCAGCTTCACGCCGCGGTCACCGACGAGGGCGGCCCGCCGATTGTCCTGCTGTACGGCCCCAGCGGCGTCGGCAAGTCGTCCCTGTTGGACGCTGGCCTTCAGCCGCGGCTGGTAGGCACCCATGACGTCCTCTACGCGCGGCGCAACCCCAAGGTGGGCCTGCTGCCTCAGCTGGAGGAGTTCCTGGAGGTCAAACAAGGCCGGCTCCGCACGGCATGGCTGAACCTCGAGGCCGAATCGGGCCGGCCGCTGGTGATCATCCTGGACCAGGTCGAGGAGGTCTACACCCAGCCTGGCCCGGACGGAGCCGACGAGTTCCCGCGCTTCATCGAGGCGCTGCAGCGAACCTTCGCCCTTCGCAGCGGGCGTCCGCGCGGACGATTGGTGCTCTCCTTCCGCAAGGAGTGGTTGGCCGAGCTGGAGCAGATCCTGGGTTCGGCCGGGCTCGCGTTCACCCGCTTCGGCGTGGCGTCACTCAACCGCCAGGAGGTCCTCGAAGTCATCCGCGGACCGACCAGCACGGCCCAGCTCCGAAAGGCCTACCAGCTCGACTTCGAAGACGGTCTGCCCGAGCGCATCGCAGACATCCTCCTGCGCGACCACCACTCAGCGCTGGCCCCTACCCTGCAGGTCCTGCTCACCAAGCTATGGGAGACCACCGCCCCCACCTGGAACGAAGCGGCCGATGCCTACGTTCGCCGCTTCACCCACGCGGCGCTGGACGCACTCGTCGAGGAGGGGCTGTTTCTGGCGGACTTCGTAGACGCCAAGCTGTCGGAGCTGGAAGCGTGGAAGCCTGACGTGGTGCAGTCGGGCCTTCTCCTCGACGTGCTGGTGCAACACACCACGGCAGCCGGGACCGCCAAGAGCATCACTGGGGAGACGCTGACCAACGCGTATCCGCACATGACCGACACGCTCCCGGAACTGATGCAGCGGTGCAAGGACGCTTACCTGCTGGCAGGCGACCTGCGCTCCACCGGGACGCACCTGGCTGGCGCCAGTCGGCTGGCCCATGACACGCTCGCGCCGCTGGTACGCCAACGCTTCGAGGACTCCAACCTGCCCGGCCAACGAGCCGCTCGTATCTTGCAGGCCCGGGCCTTGGATTGGCGTGATGGGCAGGTGGCGGAACCGCTAGACCCGCATGACCTGGCTCTGGTGGAGCGGGGGAGCAACGGGACGCGCGCCTGGACCGACGACCACCGTCGCCTCATCGACGCCAGCCGCGAACGCCGGGAAAGGGTGGAGCGAGGTCGCAGGCTCTTGCGTGCTCTTGCAATCGTGGTGGGGCTCGTCATCGCGGGTCTGGGCGCTTACGCCTGGCAGCAGAGCGGCGAAGCTACCGACGCCGCGCGGGAGGCTGACGACGCCAAGGAGCTGGCGGTCAAGCGGGAGCAGGAAACCCGTGAAGTCCTGGCCGTCTCGCAGACCGCCAACATGGTCGCCAAGTACTACAGTGAACGCGAAGGGGCTCAGCGGCTCCCACTGGCGCTGCTGGCGGTGCAGGCGTATCGCCGACACGTCGAACGCCCGCTCGCCAACACGTCTCAGCTCTATCAGGCGCTGCTCGAATCGGCGAACCCGGACAACCTTCCTCGGGCTGTCCCCGCCCACCCCGAGGGTGTGGGCCCTGTGGCGTTCATCGGTGAGGACCATGTCGTCACCACGGGGGCTGATTCGAAGGTCAAGCTCTGGGCGCTTGGCCGATGGGACGCCCCTGTCGCCAGCCACAAACTTCCGAGCATGCCCACCTGTCTAAGCGCCAACACGAAGGGCCAGGTGGTCGTTGGCACCCGCGACGGCGCCATCTATCTGTTCGCGAAGGGCTTTGCCCTGCGCGAACCACGCCTACTCGGCAAGGTCGAGCTGGTGGCCGACGTCGACATCAGCACGGACGGGACGCGTGTTGTCGCCGCCAGTCACCCCAAGCCGTCCTATGCACTCGTCTGGCAGGTCGACTCCGACGCTGAACCCCGACGCTTTGCTCTGGCCCGCCAAGCCTATAGCGTCCGCCTTAGCCCCGACGGGACATTGATGGTGGTGGGTAGCCGAGCGCGTACCGCGATGTTCGATCTGTCGACAGGAAAGCGCACCCAGGTACGCGTCGACCACAACGAGCCGATTCGTCAGATCCACTTCACGGCCGATGGCAAACACGTCGCCACGGCCGGGGCGGAAGGGCGCATCCAGTTCCGGCAGACCGCCGACCTGGCTCAGTATCGGACCTACGGAGTTCCCGGGAGCATGAACCGGCTACACGGTTTCGATATGTCCGCCGACGGCCGCGTGTTGGTGGCCGGCTACGAGGACGGTCGGGTCCAGCTGTGGGACCCTGACGCTCCACGCGGAGAACCAAGGCTGCTCGGACGCCCTCAGTTTGCGAGCTACCACCTACAGGTAAGCCCTTCCGGCCGTTGGGTGGCGGAGGCGGGCAACGATGGAAACCTGCGTCTGTGGGACCTCAATCGACGCGACGACACGCGCCTCGTGGGGTTCATGCACCCCTCAGACGTGTCGATGATGCACGATGGGTCGACGCTGATCGCCGGTAGCTTTGGACACGTGTATCGGGTGGCTCGGGACCGCCGCTCGTTCCAGAGCTACATCGACAAGATGTTCGAACCCGAGCCGGCCCTACCGACCGACAGCCCGGGCCGCAAGTTCGCCAAGCAGTACGTGAAGATGCTCAACGAGGCGATGGTCGTCGACGACTTCTATATGAGGCGCTGGTTCGACCCCAACAAAGACCTGAAGGCTCACGAGACCAACCAGATTCTGGGCCAGCTATCGCAAGTTTACGCCCCGTTGAGGTTCGTTGGTCAGGGCCGACAGGCCGAGGACAAGGTTGCCGAGTTCCTGATGGATGCGGCCGGCAAGCGCGTGCTGTTCGTTGTGAAGTGGATCACCCTCGAAAATGGGGAGCACCGGATGACGCGGATCGTATTCAACAGCGCCGCCGGTGAAGACTACTGCATAGCGTATTCCCCCGGGGATCGCATCGCTACAGGGGGCCTGGACGGCATCGTGCGGGTCTACGATGGCAGTCAGTCGGACCCGCGACCCAGGCGTTTGAAGGGACATGCCAAGAAGCCCGTCACCGCGGTCGCCTTCAGCAACGACGGCAACCGAATGGCCAGCGGAACGGAACACGGCGAAGTGCTGCTGTGGGACCTCGCGGCGCCGAACACGCCACCGCGGCGCCTCGCGATGCGGGCGATGCAGATTCATGAACTGAGCTTTCGTGCTGGCGATGGAGAACTCGCAGCGGCCGTGGCCGATGGCGAGCTCGTGGTGTGGGACCTCGCGACCGGCGACGGAAAGCCCAAGCACGTGGTGAAACAGAAGGAGCCCTCGGCGTCCGTGGGCTACAGCGCTGACGGCAAGAAGCTTGTCGTTGCTTCCGGCAAAATGCTGACCCTACGCGATGCCGACGACCCCACCCGCGTTCTGCAGACGCTGAGTGGCCACCTGGACCTGGTGATCGACGCCCGCTTCACAGCGGACGGCAACACCATCGCCTCAGCGAGCCTCGACGGGACCATCCGGGTGTGGGACCTGACCCGACCGGAGCAGCCCCCGGAGGTCATGGCCGGCCACGAGCGTGAGATGGTGGGGCTGGCCATCGACCCCAAAACCCAGCGTCCCATCACAGCTGCCAAGGGACACCCGGGCGAGATGCGCTGGTGGCCGTCCATGGCCACGCTCGCCGACCGCGTCTGTGCCAACGCGTGGCGCAACATGACGCTCGACGAGTGGCACGCCCTTGTGGGCGCGGACATCCCCTACGCCAAGACCTGCCCGAAGCTCCCTGTCCCGGAGACGAAGGCCCCCTGAACTCAACCTGGCTCCTGCCGACCGGGGCCAGCTTGCCGGTCCCCTGCAGAACCGGTACCACCGGAGACGGTGGCTATGGACTTCGACAATACCCTCGACCCCAAGCAGCGCGGTGCCGCGCAGGCGACGGCTCGAGCGACGGCGCTGACCGTGGTCGGGCACCCGGACCCGCGTCGGGTCGGTGACCGGGTACTGCTGACGTCGGGCCAGAGCCTGGAGCTCGGTCGCGCCGCCCCCGCCCTGAAGGCTCCCGGCTCGGCAAGCCCCGGCGCTCCGCTGAATGACCCCTACATCAGCCGCAAGCCCGTCGTGTTCACCCAGGGCCCGGCCGGGCTGACCATCGACGCCAGCCGCACCTCGACCGCCGTGCACGTCGACGGCGAGCTTGTCGACACGTCGGTCTCGCGCAACAGCGCAGCGCTCGGCCACGGGGTGACGGTGCGCCTCGCGGACCGCGTCGTGTTGCTGGCCCACCGCGTCACGGCCAACGCCTCTGGTCCTCAGGCCCCCGACGCCGCCATCGCGCGAAGTATCCTCGGCGCCAGCGATGGTGTGCGCGCGCTCCGGACATCCATCCGTCAGGTCGCCGATCTGCACATCCCGGTCCTCGTCCGAGGCCCCACCGGCGCCGGCAAGGAACTCGTCGCCCAGGCCATCCGCGCCCTGTCGCCGCGCGCGTCCGGCCCGTTCGTGGCGGTCAACCTCGCCGCCGTGGGTCCCACCCTCGCCGCCTCAGAGCTCTTCGGCCACGTCCGCGGGGCCTTCACGGGCGCCGTGCGAGAGCACCAGGGCGCCTTTGAGCGCGCCGACGGCGGCACCCTGTTCCTCGATGAGGTGGGTGATGCGCCTGCCGACGTTCAGGTGATGCTGCTTCGCGTTCTCGAGACCCGCGAGGTGCAGCGCGTCGGCGACGTCCGCACCCGCGCCGTCGACGTCCGGGTCATCGCGGCGACGGACGCAGACCTGGATGCGGGAGTCCGCGACGGAAGCGTTCGCGCTGCCCTACTCCATCGCCTTGCGGGCGTGCAGCTGCGCGTCCCATCGCTGGCCGACCGGCGCGACGACATCGGGCGCCTCTTCTACCATTTTCTGGGCGAGGAGATGGCGACCCTGGGCGAGGCGGCCAAGCTGCAGCTGGAGGATCTCCGCGGCGAGCCGTGGCTCCCCGCCGAGCTCGTCGAGCGCCTGGTCCGGTACAGCTGGCCAGGCAACGTGCGAGAGCTCCGGAACGCGGCTCGGAGGGTCGCCATCGCCGGGCGACACCAACCGACGCTCGCCCTCGGCCCCTGGGTCGACGACCTGCTCTCGATGCCCGCGCCCGCTGCGCCCGCCGCACCCATGATCTCAGCGCCCGCGGCGCCACCGGCTCCCGCGAAACCGAAGAAGCGTGCCAGCTACCGAGACCCCGCGGAGGTCACCGACGCCGAGCTGGTCGCCGCCCTGGAGAAGCACGGCTATCGCCCGGCGCGGGCGGCCACCGAGCTGGGGGTGTCGCGTACCAGCATCTACGCACTCATCGAGGCCTCTCCCAGCGTGGTCAAGGCGCCCGACCTGTCCCCAGACGACATCAAGGCCGCCGCCGCGCGCTGCGGTGACGATCCCGATGCAATGGCCCGGACACTGAAGGTGTCGCGCCACGCCATGCTGGCTCGGATGACCGCTCTGGGCCTGCGGTGACGCCAGAGCGTCGCCCTCTACCGGTCCCACTCACGAGGAAAACAGCAAAGGCCGCCACCGCTCGAGCGGTGACGGCCTCCCGTCTGCGCTACGAACTCTGGGCCTACCAGAGGTCCACCTTGAAGCCGAAGACGCTGAACTTGCCCTTTGAGCTGACGCTCACCTCGAAGCTACCGAAGGGACTCACCGAGCCCTTGGCCTTGACCTTCACCTCTCCGCTGCCCTTGACCTTGAGGATGAGCTTGCCCTTGCAGATCTTCAGGTCCACGCCGGCCTTCAGCTCAATGCTCTTGGGCTTGCGGTCCTCGAACTTGAAGTTGCCTTTCACCGTGGCAAAGCCACCGCCGATTTTGGACGTGGCGATGCCCTTGGCGTAGCTCTTGCCGAAGATGTTGATGCTGGTCGTGAAGGTCGCATCCAGCTTGTAGATGCCCAGGTTGATGTTGCCGTCGAGGAACAGGGCGGCGCCCGAGAGGCCGACCTTGCTGCTGACGCTGAAGCCGCCAAACGTGGTGCCGAGGAAGCCGACCTTGGCGCTGCCGTCGACGGCCAGGCCGCTGTTGTCGATGGTCACGGTCACGTCCGCGTCGGCGAAGCCCAGGTCCATGGAGCCGTCGAAGGAGAGGCTGAACGCCTCGGCGTCGAGGTCGAGGTGGCCCGTGACCTTCCGGAGGCTGGAGCTGGTGTTGAGCATATCGAGGAGCTTGGCGGGGACGGTGTGGAGGCCGAGGTTGCGGTACCAGTCGGCGGAATCCTGGGTCGACTGGAAGTCGAGCACAGTGCCGTTCTCGGTGACGCAGGCGGTGCCGTTGCCCAGCGGGATGTCGAGAATGCCGATGCCGGCGACGACGAAGCCCGGGAGGGCGAGGGCGCCATCGATGCAGACGTCCTCGATGCCAGTCTCGCTGTCCATCCGCATGGCGATGGAGCCGTCGACCACTTTCAGGGGCAGCGGCCCGGCCTTGAACTCGAAGGTGCCGCCGATGATGAGGTGCGCATCGACCTCGGGCTTGGCGTTGCCGAGCGCATGGTTGGCCGTCCAGGGCAGCAAGCCCTTGGCGCTGACGCCCACATACGCTTCGTCGAGGCCCACCGGCATCATCTTCTTCAGCGCGCCACCAGCGGCGTCCACCAAGTCGCCGATGCCGGCCACGCGGACGTACACCGACGGGTCGCTTGGGTTGATGTAGAGCTTGGCCGAGCCCACGCCCGCCAGGGGCATCGCGAAGCCGCCGCAGTACAGGGCCGTGTTCGTGTCGATGTCGAAGTAGAGGTAGGACTGCCCCTCGACGACCGGGGCGGTGCCGTCCACATCGTTGAGGATGTCGGCGCCATCGGCGAAGCCCAGAGCCACATCCGGGGCGTCCAGCTCGCAGGCGCCCAGGTCCATGCTGATGGTCGCCGAGGCGCTCAGGTAGCCGAAGAAGGCGTTGTAGTACAGGTCGGCGTCAAAGAGGCTCATGTTGCCGACCTGCACATCGCCCTGCGCGTTTTGGACCAGCGCGTTGCCGGTCCAGTCAGCGGTGAAGTCGATGCCACCAATGGTCGTGGTGGTCGAGGCGCTGGCGGTGCTGGCCAGGCTCAGCGCGGCGAGGGTGAGGGCGGAAGCGAAGAAGCGTCGGAGGTGCATGGGTCGTCCTTGTGATGGTGGTTGCAGACGCTTTCTCACCATCGCAAGCCCCGTGCCAAACCGGACCAAACCGCTAAGCCACTGACTTCTTTAAGATATGGTTCACGAACACTCTCCGACGGTTCCGTCGAAAACCGTCGGACAGTTTATGGAAGTGTCGCGACAGTTCTGGCGACAGTTTGGCCCGAGGTGTTCGGGACCCTAGTTCGTGCACTGCTCCTCGCTGGTGCAGGTCCCCGAGCTGAACTCGCAGGTTCCGCTGAGGCACTCTTCATCCTCGTTGCAGCTCTCGCCGTCGGCCTTGGCGGTCACGCACGTTGCGCTGTCGGGGCTGCAATAGAGCCCTTCATTGCACGTCAGACCCGGGAAGCTGAAGAAGGAGTCCGCGGGGCAGGTGGCGCCGAGGCTGCCGTCACCGTAGGGCTGGCAGGTCTGGCTGGCCTCGTCGCACGTGAGCCGGCTGAAGGGGTCGCAAAAGGCGACATCGGCAGGAGCACATCCACCCCCGGCCGTCTTCACGAGGGTTACGGCGACGCATGTGGCGGAGAAATCGGGGCTGGGGATGCATTGCGCGTTATCGGCGCAGACGTCGACCTGGAAGGTACAGGCCGATCCCACGGGCACCGTGGCCACGCAGGTGCCTGCTTCACCCGAGGCGGCATCGCAGACGGCGCCCGACTGGCACGCGACCTCGCTGATGTCGGGCGGCGAACCGAGGCTGCCGCAGGGCTGCCCGACAGCGGCCGGCGCGCCATAGGTGATGTTGGTGCAGGTCGGGGACCCGCCGCCCTGGAACCAGCAGTCGGCAATCCCTGCTCCGGAACCGCTGAAGAGACACTCGGAGCTGCTGCTGCAGGACTCTCCGACAGCCTTCATGGCGGTGCAGACTCCGGGGCAGCCGGCGTCGTCGTTGCAGTAGAGCCCAGAGGCGCACTCGAGGCCGGAGTAGCAGCTGTCGCCCTCGTTGAGGCTGCCGACAAAGGCCCCCTCGCAGGCAGTCGCCAACACCCCGAACTGGCCGGCGCACAGGGCAGCGCTTTCAATGGTGCTCAGGCACGACTGTGCGACCGTGGCGTTGTAGGTGACCGTGCCGCGCGCCAACGCCTTCTCGACCTCTTCCAGCGCCTGATCGCCGAGGAACGTCAGGCTGTTCACGCACTCCGAAGGACTCGAGAAGAGAATGGAAAAGAACGCCACCGGCGAGCCTCCCGGGCAATCCACGAGGGCGTTGCAGTAGGCCTGGGTGAGCTGCGCCTTCAGGCTGTCCAGATCGGTGGGCGGGTTGGTGACGCTGGCGTCGCCGGTGGGGGTGCCGGGCCCCGTCGCGGTGGTGTCGCCGGGTTCCGGGCAGGCAGGCAGCAGCATGGCCATGGTCAGCAAGAGAGCAATGCAGCGCATGAAGTCTCCGAGGCGTAAGGGGGGACGTCAGTCTAGGTCCAACTGACGCGCCATCGCAAAGCCGCCCAGCGGGCACGGGCACGGGACGCTCGCAGGGCTTGCGAATGCAAAAGGGGCGACGACCCCTTCGAGTCGCCGCCCCAACGAGATGCCTCCCCAGCCTCTCGTGAACCGCGTTGCCAGCCCGGCGCGCGGTTCACATGACGCTGAGGGTCATGCGGTGGCGCGCTGCCGTCCGGCGAGATGTTTGGGCGTCCTCAGCTCCGGCTTGGTCTTCTTGTGGTGAAGCCAGCGTTTGATGCCTTTGACGGGGTGCCTGATGACCCCCACTAGCTCCACCATATCGGCTGCGGTACTTGCATGAAAGTGGGGCGCTTTGAAAAGTGCGCTTTTTGCGAACGGGATGCGGTTCAACGTCCGCTTCACGTCGTCCATCGTCATGCCGTAGGCGTCCAGCGCCTCCTGCGCTTCCCGCTGCGCCGCCTGACGCGCCTTGAACAGCATCATCTGCACCCGGCTGTAGACGTTGACCGCACCGTCGCCGGTGGTCTCGATGGGCAGGAAGATGGCCTCCGGGTACAGCTCGGTGATGGCGCTCTGGACGCCGTCGGAGACGCCCGACGACGGCATGCAGCCAAAGGGCTTGACGCTCAGCGTCATGTTCACCTTGCTCTCGAGCACGTTCATGATGACCTTGCCGACCTCGAGGTGGGCCTCACCACCGCGCAGGTCGTTGTTGTAGAAGGCCTTCGAGATGTTGGCGACGTGGTCCATGTCCGGGATCTTGAAGCCATACAGGCCCACGATGCCGGCGATGCCCTTGAACCACAGACGTAGCGCCTTATCCGCCGCCCACACGCCGGCCAGCTTTTTGGTCACATCGACGCCGCTGAGGCCCTTGCGACCCTCGTCGTCCTCGCGCAGCTGCATCCGCAGCTTCGTGTCCCGGGAGTGCTCCCAGACCATGAAGAGAATCCAGGCGGTCAGGATCTGGATGTCGACCTCGGCGCCCTCCCCCTGGAGGAACTGCTGCATCCGGTAGTTGCCCTCGCCTTCGGTCGTCATCGCCCAGAACTCGCCGATGATGCCGACCTTGGGCTTGACGCGGGTCTTGTCGACCTCGACCGCGCCCATGATGCGCCGCGCCTTGAACAACGCGACGATGAGGCTGCTGCCATCGTTGAGCGCCTGGTAGATGACCTCTTTGGCGTCGGTCATCGCCTGGTCGGCCGCGCCCTCGACGACCTCGTAGGGCTTGATGCGGTAGTACAGAGCGTTCAGAGCGTCACCCGTGAACAGCGCCTTACCGATGGTCAGGAAGAAGCCGGGGTTGAACACCAGGCCCTTCTTGGTCGCGTCCTCCTCGCCGCTGGCCTGCTTGATGCCGCCGTTCATCTGGAACAGCAGCACGCGGAAGCCCTCGAAGCCGGCGTCGCGCAGCGCCTTACGGTACTCCGTGACGTACATGCCGAAGCGACACGGCCCGCAGGACCCCGCCGTCAGGAAGACATACTTGTCGATGATGTCCTGCGTCGGGATGCCCTGCCGGTCCCGCATGTACGCCAGGGTCTTCACCAGGTTGCCCACGGTGAAGTAGGTCGGGTTGCACTGGCCGCGGTTGCCGAACTCCTTGCCGAACGTGAGCGAGGCGTTGTCGGGACAATCCAGGTTGACCACGTTGTAGCCGAGGCCGTTGAGCGCCCCACCGACGAAGTAGTCCTGGGCGATGGTCAGGCCGCTGAGCAGGATGGTCGTCTTGTCGGGGTCGGCCGTCATGGGGTCGTTGAACAGCCCCTCGACGTAGTGCTCGGCCTCGCCGAGGCCCAGCCGCTCGCGCTCTTCCTTTTCGAACCTGGCCAGCTCGGCGTCGACGTCGAAGTCAGCGTCGATGTCCGGAAGGCGCCCGTCGTTGTTGCGGGGGGTGAGTTGATCCCAGGGGACAAAGCTTTGGGTCATGAGGGTCCTCGTTTTGGTCGGGCACGGGCACGGGCACGGGCACGGGGTTCAGCGGGCCATGCGAAGTTGGGTAAGGGGGACGAAGCCAGGGTCTTTCGAGCCGGCCTCCACCGTCTGGGGAGCGTTGTCGCGCTCGTAGGCCTCCATCCGGGCCACGGCGTCGGCCATCTGCTGGGCCAACGCCGGGTCCATTCGGCCGGTGCGCTGCTGCAGCTGCTGCTGCTTGAGGCGCAGCAGCTCCACGCGCTTCTGGTCGATGCGGTAGGCCAGCTCGGCCTTGGCGCGGGCCACGTCGTCGAGCCGCTCCTGGTACAGCTTCAGGCTGTGAGCGTACGTCTTGACGCGGATCTTGATGCTGCCGGTGGGCTTGTTGGCGTCGATGTCGTGCAGCGCCGAGTACGGCGTGTCGGACGCGTTGATGACGTTGTCGATGATGCCGTAGGTCGGCGCGTCGTGGCCGCACTTGAAGGACGACAGGTCGATGCAGGCCACGTTGGGGTGGTGGGCGGCGAAACGGGCGGCCCACACCTTCAGCGCCGAGTTGGTGCTGAAGTTCTCCGGCCAGATCTCGTTGATGTCGAGGCTGCTGGCCACGGTCCCGTCCTTGAGCTCCTTGGCGAAGAAGCGGTCGAGGTACTTCTTCTCCTTCGGAATGGACCGGATGGACAGCACCGGGTAGCCGAGGATCTGGAACTCGTCCATCACCGAGTGATTCATCCCCGGGTCGTTGTGGTACGGGCGCGCCAGCATCAGCAGCGCGACCCGGTTCTCCTCCTCGACCTGGTCCAGAATCGCCTTGCCCTTCTCCTCCATGATGGCGTTGAACTTATCCAGCGCCTTCCACGCCTGGGCGGCCGCGAAGTCACTCTCGTCCTCGGTCACCTCCAGGCGACAACCCCACACGTCGAACAGCTGCTTTTTGAGCAGGTTCTTCTCGTGCATCGTCACCGCGTTGCAGAGGTACTCGATGTTCCGGTCGGCGAAGAAGTCGACTTCTTTGGTGAAGGCCGCCTTCATGACTTCTGGAGTGCCTGCGACAATGGGGCACGAGGCCACGTCCATGACCCCTTCCATGGGGGACGGTACGTGGGTGATGCAGGGGTTCCAGATGTAGTGCAGCCGGGCGTTGGGACCCGCGTCCTCGCTCTCGTCGTGGTGATGGAAGAGCAGGTTGTGGATGTGCGCCTGAGACACCTTCGCCGGGTAGCACGGGTCCACCGAGCCATACTTGCCGCCCTCGACCCAGATCTCCTCGGTGGTGTCGTGGCTGAACACTACGTGCTTCATCCGGATCCCGAGGGACTCGAAGTAGGTCCGCCAGAACGGCGCTGTGCTCCAGATGTTCAGGTTCTTCGGGATGCCGATGCGGAGTGTCTTGCGCCGCGCCTGGGCCGCCGCCGAGCTGCGTTGGAAGCTGCGCCGGACCTTGGTCTTCTTGCGCTTCCACAGGAATCCGACGTCGACTTTGACGTCGTCGATCTGCGTGTCCGCCTCGGGCATCGGCTCCGGGTCGTAGAAGCTCTTGAACGCGAGCTTGGCCTCGTACTCGACCAGGTTCGGATAGACCTTCTTGAGCTTGGAGCGGCGCCGGTTGATGGCCCGCAGCGCGGAGATGCTCTCGACGGTGCCCTTCTCGCAGCTGAACCCGCTGATGTAGCGGCTGGTCGCGCCGTCGGGGGTCTCGGTGTCGATGAAGGTCCGGCTGCACAGATTCTCGCAGAAGGTGCAGCGGGTCTCCTCGTCGGTGCGCGACGTGTAGGCCAGGTCGATGGCGGCATCGAGACCAATGAAGGTCGAGTGTCCGCGGCGATTCACGACCCGTAGCGTCTCCATCGCCGCGCCGATCGCGCCGGCCTCGCCGGTGTGAGGATGCACATACACCTCGCACTCGGGGACGCGCTCCTTGATGTAGTCGACCTGCGCCTTGAGCGCAGCCAGGTTGCGCTGTGTACCGCCTTGCAGCACGAAGCGTGTTCCGAGCGACGCCATGCGCGGGATCTGGACGACGTACTGCCAGACGTTCTTGGGCAGCACGAGCGCAAGGCCCGCGAGCAGCTCCTCCTTGGAGTAGCCTTCCTTTTGGAAGTTCACCCGGTCGGAGTCGAGGAAGACCGCGCAGCCGTAGGAGAAGTTGGGCGATAGCTGGGCCCCGAACGCGGTGTCGGCGTATTCGACGACGGGGATGCCGAACTGGTCGGCCATCGCCTGCAGCAGCATGCCGTTGCCGGCCGAGCACTGGTTGGATAGCCGGAAGTTCCGGATGTCCCCGTTCTGCAGGAACAGGACCTTGATGTCCTGACCGCCGATGTCGCAGACGACGTCGATGTCGTTGCCGAAGAAGTGCACCGCCGACATCATGTGGGCGACGGTCTCGACGATGTTCACGTCGGCCTTCAGCGACTCCTCGAGGACATCGGCGGCATAGCCCGTTGCGCCGAATCCGAGGACCTCCAGGGTCGCGCCCTGGTCCGTGACGCGCTTCTTCAGCGCCGCCAGCATGTCCTTCATGTCCTGAATCGGGTTGCCCTTCGACAGGACGTACTCCTTGAGGAGGATGGTGCCCTCTTCATCGACGAGGACGCACTTGCTCGAGGTGCTGCCGCCGTCGAGGCCGATCACACCGCGAACGACTTCGCCCGGCGTGAACGTGGCCTGCTCGAAGCGGGGGATGCGGTACTGCTCGCGGAAGCGCTCCAGCTCGCCGGAGTCGCTGGCCAGCGGCGGGCCCGCGTTCTCACCCAGCTTGGCCTTTCGGCCGTGGTCAATGAAGCCTTCGAGCCCCTCGAGACCGGTGAACCGTCCCACCTCGGCGGGTTCGTGCATGCCGTACAGAACGGCGCCGTAGGCCGCGTAGTACTGGGAGTTGTCCGGCACGAAGATGAGCTCTTCGATGGGCCGCGAGCGGTCGTAGGGATAGTTGCGCGACTCCCACGTCTCCGGGATGCGCAGGCGCCAGCACTCCTGCAAGAACGGCAGATAGGTGTTGGGGCCGCCCAGCAGCAGCACCCGGTCCCGCAGCGTGTTGCCTCGGGTCAGCACCGACAGGTTCTGCATCACGATGGCGTCGGCCAGCGAGTTCATGATCTCGTCGCCGGGGATGCCCGACTTCACCAGGTTGACGATGTCCGTCTCGGCAAAGACGCCACACTTGGCCGCGACGTGGTGGAGCCGGCCGGGGTCGTAGCTCAACTGCGACACCTCGTCCGACGGCATGCCCACCTTGATCATGCACTTGTCGATCGTCGCGCCGGTGCCGGAGGCGCACTTGTCGTTCATCGACGTGATGGCCTGCCGGTCGCCGGTCTCTTCGTTCTGCTTGAAGATGATGATCTTGGCGTCCTGGCCGCCCAGCTCGATGACCGAGCCGACGTCGGGATGGAGCTCTTCCACCGCCATCGTGACGGCGTTGACCTCCTGTACGAACTTGGCGCCGATGTGCTCCACCAGGGGAGAGGCGCCGCTGCCGGTCATGAAGACGCGAATCGTCTCCGGCGGGACGTCCTGGAACGTCCGGCGGATCCGCTGCATGAACTCCAGCACACACTCCGGCTGGCGGGTGTTGTGGCGCTGGTAGTCCGACCACAGGATCTCTTTGGTTTCCGGATGGACGACCGTCGCTTTGACGGTCGTGGAGCCGACATCGATCCCGATGACCAGTTGGGTGTGCATGCCACCGATTTAGACTGAACATACAGTCCAGTCAATACCCAAGCGGACAGGAAAACCCTATGGACGCCGCCGATATTGGCGCCACCATAGATTCTTCCTATTGCAGGTATCGCGTGCTCGCGGGCCGGCGGGGCATAAGTGGCCAAGTCAGCGAGCCGGTTTGGGCATCAGAAGATCTGAAGACCCGGCACGGTCGGCGTCGGCGTCAGCGGAGTCTCCTACCGCGGGCAGGCCATCAGCTCGTCCATGCTCTTGGCCGACGCCTGACACTCCATCTGCTTGCGGGTCTCGGGCCGCTTCTGCAGCTCTTCCTTGCACTTGGCGGTCAGCTTGTCGCCTTCCTTGAGAATCATCGAGGCGAACATCTTGCCCTTCTCGTCGCTCGCCGCCTCCGCGATCTTCTTCATGTTGGCCACGACCCGTCCGCAGATGTCCCCACCGCCACCGGACACGATGCGCAGCCGCGGCTTTCGGGTCAGGACAAGCCCGCGCTCGAGCTTCGCCGCTCGGACCCGTAGCTTCATCTCCACCTTGCCGGCCTTCAGCTTCGCCTTGATCTTGTGTTCGGTGAGGCCCTTTTCCACGCGGTCCTTCACCTCGACCTCGCCGACCTCGACCTTCGACCAGTCGACCTTGGCGTCGCTGGCCCGCTCCATCGACTTCACGAAGCCTTCGCTGGCGCCCTTGCCGATCTCTGCAACGATGTCGCCGATCTTGTCCTCGGGGATGGGCTCGCCCGTCTTCTTCGACGCTTCCTTCATGTCGGCCAGCGTCGGCTTGAGGATGTCGAGCGCTTTCGGGTCGCCCTTCTTCCATGCGTCCACGAGGTAGCTGACAAGCGCCTTCGGATCGCCGGGGTGTGCGGTCTTCTTGGCCGTCTCACCGGCCTTACCCCCCTCGACCTTCTTGCCCTCGGCACCCCCGGCCTTCTTGCCGCCGCAGGCGGGCGCGCTGAGAGCCAGGGACACGGCGATGCCGAACACGGTGATGATGCGCGTGATGGTCATGAATCTCCCTCCAGAGACCTCTTCTTGGTGATGCGTCGGGTGACCGCGGGCAGGACGAAGTCCAGGATGGCCGGCGCGAGGCCAGGGCCATCGACGGACCGCCCGGCCTGCAGCCGTGCGCCGGCGACCTCCTTGAGGGCGCCGAGGATGAAGCGGGCCCACAGCTCCCGGTCGCCCTCGCGGACGATACCCAGGCTGTGGCCCGTGTTGAGCGAGCGCTGAATGAGTGCAGCGACCCCGTCGTAGAAGCTGGCCAGCTTGGCGTCCAGCTCGGGGGAAAGGCCGGTGGCCTGATGCAGCACCAGCCGCGCCAGGTCATCGTCCTCCTCGAACAGGGCCAGGGCGCGCATGACGTTGCTGCCCAGCTGGCGCCGCTCGGTGTCGAGGCTGTCGTCGTCGGGGTCGACGTCGACCGGCCGAATCGCGTCTCGCAGTCGACCGAGGAACTCCGTGAGGATGTCCTCCAGCGCCGCCTGCTTGCTGTCGAAGTGGGCGTAGAACGTGCCCCGGGCGATGCCGGCGGCGTCGAGGATGTCCTTGATGGAGGCGCGGTGATAGCCGCGCTCGGCAAACACATGCCGGCAGGCGGCCAGAATCTGGGTTCGCCGCTCTTCACGGAGGCGCCCCGCTCGGGCTACCCGCCCGTCGACCTGCTCCTGCTGTTCCGAGGGCCCCTGCGACACCCGCGCAGCATCCCACAGCCGCTAGGGTTTGGCGACCGGGGCTTGGCGGTGACGGACCATCGAGTACCGGAGCTGCGCCCTCAGGCTGGCGCGCATCTTCTTCCGCTCGGCCGCCACGAAGACCCGGTCCATGGCGGCGGGGAGTTTCCTCGGTCGTTTGTTCATCACGCTCTTGGGATAGCGCGAGTGGGGCAGCCCGAAGAAGTGGCCGAGCTCGTGGGCGAGCACCCACTGCCTGGCGTAGTTGGCGAGGATCACCCACCGGCGTTTGACGTTGCCACGGTCACGCCAGTGCACGCCGCGGATGACGCCGGGCGCGTCGACGTTGGCCAGATGGGTGACGAGGAAGATGTGGATCGTGCCCTTCTGGAAGCGCTTGCGGCCGAGCATGTCCCGGTTGAGGCGGGTCACCACGTGGGCCTCGTTGGCGTCGATGCGCTTGACCGCCGCGACCTCGAAGCCGAGGCCGATGTCCGCGAAGAGACGGTTGGCGTGGGCAAGCTGCTTGGCGATCCAGGGTTTGGGAACGAGGCTCTTGGGCCCCTTGTGGGCCACGTGGAACGTGATGCCCACACATGTCTTCGCGGCTTTGGGACAGCGCAGGAAATCCGCGGGTGTGGGCGTGGCGCCGACCAGGAGGCCCAGGGCGAGCAGCGCCACTGTCACGGGCGCGCCTCGACGATGCGGACGATGTCCTGCTCAACACCGGCGTCGGGCAGCGTCAGCACCGTCGAGAAGACCTCGGGCTGGTGCAGGGACACCGAGCCGAAGCCCACAGAGTGCAGGGCACGGGTCGCCTCGGTGGGCGTTCGGTAGTGGAAGTGCACCGAGCCGCGGGCGAAGGCGGACAGGGCCCCCTGGAAGGCGCGGGCGATGGGCACCTTCATGGCCTCGTCGTGCACGTGGAGGTCCGACAGGTAGACGCTATCGGGGTAGTCCCGCGAGAAACGGGCGAAGCGGGTCCACATCGCCTCGGTGCGCTGGCGGTCGAAGTAGTTGACCAGGCCCTCGGTGAGGATGGCGACGCCCTGGCCCGGGTCGCAGAGCTTCGTGGCGACACCGGCCAGCGACTCGGGGCCCTCGTCCAGCAGCGCGTTCAGGGTGACGACGTGGTGGTTGGACCCGCGGAGGTTCTTGGCGTCCAGGCGCGCGCGCTTGGTGGCCGCCATGTCCGGCAGGTCGCCCTCGATATAGCGCAGCCCCGTGGCCCCGAACCGCTGCATGAAGCGTAGGCCGCGCGGCGAAAGGCCCGCGGCGATCTCGATGACCTGGGTCACGGCGCCCGAGGTGATGGCCTGCTCCAGCAGATGGTCGATCACCTTGTGCCGCCGCAAGAGGAACATCTCCAGCGTCGTGTGCCCGGTCATGCGGTGGTAGCCGCGGAGCAGGGGCTGCAGCGTGTTGTAGAGCACGGCGCCGGTGCGGGTCCGCAGCGCCGGGTGGCTCAGACCGTGCCGGTGCCAGACGTAGCCGGTGTAGTGCGCCGTGGGGCTGATGCGTGACGTGTCGGCCATGGTTGAGGAGTAGCAGATATGCCGTTGGACGGGGAGGTCGATGCCCACGGTTCAACCACAACAAATGCTTGTTCACAAAAGCGAGGAACGGCCTCACGTCGCCAACGCATCTCCTAGGAGCTCACGATGAACTGGTCGCGCTTGGCGTACACCTGTGCGCTGTTGGCTATACTCACGGCCCCCGCGGCCGCTTCCTCCGGAGGTTGGGCCTCTACCTTTGGTGCTCCGTCGGTGGTCACCACGGTAGCTGCTCAGAAAGTCCTGGTCGTCTCTGTGGACGCTGCCAGTCGTCCCGCCGCAAGCGCGCTGATCGCAGCACTTCGCCAAGCCGGACTCGCATTGGTGATGGATCACCGGGCACTTGGGGACGTCGCTGCTCTGCGGGACATCGACATCGTCAAGCGTGCCTCAAACCTTCCCGTCGAGCGTGTTGCCGTCGTCCGCGACTATGGAGGCAGCATCGTTGTCTCCCTGTATGCGTCTGACGGGACGCCGAAAGGCTCGTTGACTGGAAAAGCCGGACAGCCTGCCGTTGCCGGCAAGGATGCGTACGCAGGAGCCGCCCCACCCGCATCACGACCGAAGGAGCCTGACGTCAAGCTCACGCTCCCCGCGCGGCCAGGCCCCAGCGTGCAGCTTCTTCGGGAGTACGAGCGGAAGGCGATTCACTGGAAAGATGGCATCCGTGTGGTTCAGACGGAGTACGGCGTGTCGTCCTCGCGGATCGAGACCGTCCATCTCGGTCGCTACGGCAAAGCCCTGAGCCCCGGCGAGTTTTACGACGCCGTCGGACGCAGCGATCTCGCGGACGAATACCGAACCAACAATGGTCTCAAGTGGGGGCTCGGGATGGGCCTCGGAGCGGCGCTCGTCATCGGAGGCCTGGTGTGGATGGTGAGTCCGGTCTTCGACGATGAGCCCGGTGACACCAAGGCACCGCTCATCGGCGGAAGCGTCCTAATGGGCCTGGGCCTGACGGGCGTCATGGTCGCCCTCTTCCTCAACGTCGACAAACACGACATCGGTGACAAGAAGCGCATGTCGGACGGCTACAACGACCAGCTGCGTCGTCGAATGGGTATCCCCGAACGGGTCCCACGATTGAGTGTGGCTCCGGTCGTAGGACCACACGGAGCGGGAGCCGCTCTTTTCGGCCGCTACTGAGGGCCCAACCCGACTTCGGACACAATTCTGCCCGAAATCGGGTCAGAACCGTGCATAAACGCCAGGACCGTGTTTCTGTGCGGCCGTGAGCGACGTGCACATGCGATTTCTGACCGCCCGGCTGCAACGCAACCTGGGCCTGTCACCGGAGCTGGCTGCGATGGTCGTCGACGACGTCTTCGACGCGCTCGACCAGACGGTGGACGACTTCATCGCCGACCGGCACGCCGAGCTTCAGCGTGCCGGATGGAAGAACGCGGCCATCTACGACCAGGTCATGAAGGAGCTGGCTGACTGGCGCTTCAAAGCGCCAAAGCTCACGGAGCGGCAGATTCGCCGCCGCATATACGGATAGAGCCCGTGAGGTCACGCAGGAGGAGACTGCTTGCAGGCCCCACGGGCGTAATCGGGCACGGGCATTGTTGAGTTCAGACTAGGACGAGGAAGAACGCCATGTGCGGAATCATGGGATACATCGGCAGCAAAGAGGCCTGGGCCATCGTGATGGCAGGGCTCAAGCGCCTGGAGTACCGCGGCTACGACTCGGCCGGCATCGCGACGCTGCATCGCGGACGACTGCGGGTCGCCAAGCGGGTGGGCCACATCTCCGCCCTCGAAGATGGCTTTCCGACGGGACTCTCCGGGCGCGTCGGCATCGGCCACACCCGGTGGGCTACCCACGGCGGCGTCACCGAGGCCAACTGCCATCCCCACCTGGACCCTCGTGGAGAGATCGCGGTTGTCCACAACGGCATCATCGACAACGCGGCTGACCTCCGCGCCGAACTGCAGGCGGACGGGGCCGAGTTTGCCTCGGAGACCGACACCGAGCTTCTGGCCCACCTCATCGCCGGCGCGCTCGGCAAGGACCGCAAGACCACGCTCGTGGACGCCGTGCGACACACCCTGGGCCGGGTCCAGGGCACCGCCGGGCTCGTGGTGATGCACCGCGGTGACACGGAGCGCCTCGTTGCCGCGCGCCTCGGCAGCCCGGTAGTCGTCGGCATCGGCGACGGGGAGATGTTCGTCGCCTCCGACCAGCTGGCCCTGGTGCCCTTCACCGACCGGATGGTGGTCCTGGACGAGGGCGAGATCGCCGACATCACGCCCGCCGGATTGAAGACCGTCGACTTCGCCAACCGCGACCGCGCCAAGCGGGTCGAGGCCATCACCGCTCACCGCGACGATGTGGCCCTTGGCGAGCACCCCGACTACATGAGCAAGGAGATCGCCGAGCAGCCCGCAGTCATCGAGCGCACCATCCGCGGGCGCACCGACCTTGGCTCGGGGACCGCCAAGCTGGGTGGTCTCGACGAGCTGGGCGCGCGGCTGTTCGACGTCGACCGCGTGGTGCTGCTGGGGGCGGGTACGAGCCTCCACTGCGCGCAGGTGGCCCGGCATCTGCTGGAAGCTCTGGCACGGATCCCGGCGCACGCCGAGGACGCCGCGGAGTTCGCCAACCGCAACCCCATCGTTGACGCACGCACACTCTACGTGGCCGTCTCGCAATCCGGCGAAACCGCCGACACCTTGGTCGCCGTGCGCGAGATTCAACAGCGCGGTGGCACCGTCGTAGGCATCACCAACGGCGTGGGAAGTACGCTGGCGCGGGAAACCGACTGCGGCGTTTATGTCCACGCTGGACCGGAGATCAGCGTCTGCTCCACCAAGGCCTTCACCGCTCAGGTCATCGCGCTGACCCTGCTGGCCCTCCGTGTCGGGCGCACACGGCATGTGTCGGCCGCCGCAGGGCGTGAGCTGGTGCAGGCCATGCAGCAGCTGCCCGAGCTGGTCACCGAGATGCTGGCCCACGCCGCGCTGGTGAAGGACCTGGCGTACAGCCACACGAAGGCTCGCTACGCGATGTTCGTAGGGCGCGGCGTGAGCGTCGCGGTGGCTCGTGAGGGGGCGCTGAAGCTCAAGGAGATCGGCTACATCCCGTCGGATGGGCTGTCCGGCGCGCAGATGAAGCATGGCCCGCTGGCCCTCATCGAGGCGGGCACGCCGGTGTGGGCGCTGGTCCCGCCGGACGAGCATCGGGAGGCCATGCTCAACAATATGCAGGAGCTGAACGCTCGCGGCGCGCGTCTGTTCGCGGTGGCTGACCCGGACGACGACGAGGTCCGCGCGCTGGCCCATGCGGTTGTCCCGCTGCCCAAGCACCACCGCGTCTTGTCGCCCGTGCTGACGACCGTCCCGCTGCAGCAATACGCCTACTTCACGGCCCTGGCACTGGGGCACGACATCGACAAGCCGCGCAACCTGGCGAAGGCAGTCACGGTCCTTTGACGGGGTAATGATTGACGGAGCCGCCAAATTGTTGTCCACCTGACAACGATGAAGATGGATCCGGCGGATGTGCTCGTCTTCGAGCAGGTGGTTGAGAGCGGCAGCTTCACGGCGGCCGGCAAGAAACTGGGGCTCCCGACGTCGTCGGTCAGTCGGCGCGTGTCGCGGTTGGAGGACACCCTCGGCACGCGGCTACTGCAACGAACGACGCGGCAACTGCACCTGACCGATGCCGGGCGGCTGTTCCACTCGTACACCCACCGCATCGCCGAGGATCTCGACAACGCCGAGCGCGCCATCACGGAGATGAGCGAACAGCCCCGCGGCACCATCCGCGTCACCGCGCCCGACGACGCCGGGATGTGGGGCATGATCGAGCGGTTCATGGAGGCGTATCCCGACGTCACCGTGGAGATCGAGATCAGCCGCCGCAAGGTCGACATCGTGGCCGAGGGCTTCGACGTCGCCCTGCGCGGAGGGGCCGAGCCCGGGACACCGGGCAGCCTCATCGCCCGTCGAGTCGGCTACAGCACCCGAATGCTGGTGGCCAGCCCGGAGTACCTGCAGCAGCACGGAACACCGAGCCATCCGAGCGAGCTGGCCGACCATCCCGCGGTCGTCTTTGTCCCCTGGACTGGCAACGATCAATGGACCATGCAGTGGGAGGGCGAGGCCATCACGATCCCCGTTCACGGCCGTTTCAGGAGCAACCACCTGCGCATGGTCGCTGAGGCGACCCGCGCGGGATTTGGCATCGCCCAGTGCATCGGAGAGTTCATCTCCAACGACCTGGAGAGTGGCCGACTCGTCCAGATTCTGGGGGGTGCCGTCTTCGACACCTCGGCGCTGTGGATCATCTACCCCAGCAAGCGCCACCTGAGCCCCGCCGTGCGGGCCTTCATCGACCACGCCGCCAAGGAACTGGAGACGTCGCTGATGCGGCCTCCCCTGCCCGACTGCTGAGAGCTCCATCTTCAGGATGCGCCCTCGGAGACGGGGCGGGTTGCTAAGGCGAGGAAAAAAACCCGCCGGGTAACATGCTCGTAGCGCGATGACGTTGTAGGCTTTGCCCCACACGGACCGTCATACCCAGCCCGCGGGGTCTTCGATGCGTATCGCGCTCATCTCGGACATCCACAGCAACGTTCCGGCGCTTTCTGCTGTCCTCGACGACATCGACCGCCGCAACTGCGACCGCATCATCTCGCTCGGCGACGTGCTCGACATGGGCCCACAACCCACCGAGACCTTAAACATACTACGCCAACGCGGCGTAACCTGTATCGGGGGGAATCACGATCCCCTCGATGAAGAACCCAACGAGCCAATGCTCCACGCGATCGAGGCGTGGACGCGTACCCAGCTGTCCGACGCGGACCGCGCGTGGGTCGACAGTTGGCCGTTCTCGACCACCGTGGAGGCCGAGGGCCGAACGCTTCTGTGTGTCCACGGATCGCCCAAAAACGACACCGACCAGATCCTGGTGGACCTGCCCCACGCAGATCTCATTGGGATGGTCGGCGACGCCCAGTTCGACGTGATGGCATGCGGGCATACCCACGTGCAGCTCATCCGCCGGCTAGGCAAGCGCGTCGTCGTCAACGTCGGAAGCGTCGGGATGCCCTTCGAGAAGCCTTTCATGGGCAAGCCGCCGAAGGTCTACCCCTGGGCCGAGTACGGCATCGTCGAGCTGGGTGCGGGCGGCAACCAGATCGAGTTGCGCCAGTGCGCCTACGACGTCTCCGTGCTGCATCAGGCGGCGCGAGACATCGGGATGCCGGCGGCGGACCAGTGGATCGGTAACTGGGTGACGTGATCTTTCCGATCGGACGCGCTATTTCTTCGTTGGAGCAAGGGAGAGAAGCCGCATGATTCGATCGTACGTGGGTGTTGTTGTGTCGCTGTGTCTGGGCCTGGCCCTGACCGGCTGTCCCGAGGACCCGGCAGAGCCCGGTATCACGACCGGCGACGCTGCCGCGGGGACGGACCTGGCCTCCGACGGCACCGGCGGTGATGCCATCGTGGACGATGCGGGGCCGGACGGTACGACCGTGCCGGACGCTGTGGCCGATGGCGAACCGGGCGAAGTCAACGTAGGCGCGGACACCGTGGTCAGTGATGCCACCACCGATGCTCCTCCCGCGACGGATGTCGTCAACTCCGACGCCGATGCCATCAGTGATGGGGCGGTCGGCGACGGGAGCATTGCCGACGCGGACGCAGCCCCCAGCGACGTCCCCGTGGCCGACGGGGGGGCGGGTGATGGCACGGTAACCCCGGATGCCATCGCCGACGCTGTTGCGGATGCGGTACCGGACGCCCCCGCCCCGGGCGCGCTCGGTGACCCGTGCAGCGACGCCAGCCAGTGCAACTCGGGGTTCTGCTTCCAGCAGTTCGGGTTCGGCGAAGGCACCTGCTCAGAGTGCAGCTTCACCGAAGGCTGCGCACTCGGCTCCTTCTGCTCGTTTAGCGACACGGCCGGCTACGGTCAGTGTGCCGGCTTCGGTCAGCTCGGCGACGCCTGCAGCGCGGGCAGCGACTGCGCGTCCGGATTCTGTAACAACCAGCTCTGCTCCCAATGCGAGGGCGACGACGACTGTGGCGGCGGCGCCTGTCTTGAGTCCGCACCAGGGGAGTACTTCCAGTGCGACGGCGGCCTGGGCGACGACTGCACGGATGCCGGTGACTGCAACTCGGGCTTCTGCTTCGACGCACCCGGCGGGGGCAACAGCGACGTGTGCTCGGAGTGCCTCATCGACGACGACTGCGGCCCCGACGAGGCATGCGTGTTCGACGGTGGCGGTATCATCGGCGGTGGCGTGGGCTACGCGGTGTGTGAGTCCACCGACGACCTCGGCGACAGCTGCAACAACGACGGCGACTGTGCCTCGGGCTTCTGCTACGACCCGCTGGGCCCAGGCCCGATGCTGTGCTCGGAGTGCAAAGAGGACGGCGACTGCGGCAGCGGTTTCAGCTGCAACTTCGCCTTCCTGCAGGGCTACGCAGAGTGCGTGGGCGCGGTCGAAAATGGAGGCGCCTGCGGCTCCGATGCCGAATGCATCGATGGCTCCTGTGTGGGCGACATCTGTGTTGGCCCGCTGGGTTCGGAGTGTGGCAACGGCGCGGACTGCGAATCCGGCCTCTGCGGCGCAAACTTCATCCCGATCTCATCGAGCGTCTGCTCCGAGTGTGAGACCGCCGCCGACTGCAACGGCGGCCCATGCAACTGGGATTTCCTGGCGGGCTACCGGGTCTGCCAGTAGGCGTCAGTCCGCGCCGGTCAGCCACTTCTCCAGATGCAAACGGAGCCCTTCGGCGATAAGGGCTCCGTCCACGCCCCCGATCGCGTTGGCGACGAACCAGCCCGGCATGGTCAACGCCACGGCGCCGCCGACGGTGGCCAGCCACACCAGGTTGGCGTGGATTTGAAAGGCCGCGTCCGTCTCCATGTCTGCCCCCGCCTCGATGACCCAGGCGCCCAGTGGCAGGCAGATGAGATACCAACTGACGGCCAACCACCCGCCGAGCACCTTGTTGTCGCCCCAGCAGGCGTGCACCAGGAGCGGGACGAACGCCGCGGCGAAGTAGCCGCTGATGAAGAGGCCCGTGAAGTCGCTGCTCCAGGTGAACGCGGCGAGCAGGCCCGGGACCAGCAGCCACAGAAGTCCGGCCAGCCAATAGCCTGGCGGTGTTCCCGGCCGCTCGTTGAGCGTGTCGAGGTAGTCGCCCACCACAGCGCGTACCCACAACCAGCCCACCCCTGTGGCGACGCCGCTGACCGCGAGCCACGTGACGGTCTGTCCGCTCAAGTCGACAGTCTCGGCGGAGCGTCTAGAACTTGCCGGACTTCTTGAGCACCCAAAGTGCAGCGGCGATGACGTCGGGGCAGTCCGACATCCGCTTGGCCTCATCGAGCCGTGTCCAGGTCGAGCCGTTGGACTTCTCGATGCGGTCCTTCACGACCCACCCGAGCGTGGAGCTGCCGCTGCTCTCGATGGCCCACTTGGAGCTGCGCTTCTTGGCGTAGCCGATGGTGCTCGAGCCCTTCTCGATGCGGAAATCGGAGCCGGAGGACTTGGCGTAGCCCCAGGTCGACGAGCCCTTCTCGATACGCTCGCCCTTGCACTTGAAGTCGTAGGCCGAGGCGCTCGAGGCGCCGCCCACGACGAGGCCGAAAGCGATGAGCGTGGTGGTGATGATGCGTGCCATGGTCGTCATCCGAAGTGAGGGGTCGCTACTGGCCCGTGGCGGCTTTCTTGGCGTCGGCCTCCTGGACGGCCTGCCACATGGCCATGACGCCAACCTGTTTGTCCTTCACGTTGGGGTCGTACTTGCCGTCTTTGACGTACTTGCCCTTCTCGTACTTGTTGGTGCCCGCAAACACGTACGGGCTCGGCTTGCCTTTGTTGTGGTAGCCGAGGCCATTGTACATCTCCGCATAGGTGGCGAGGGCGGCCAGGTCCTTGGTCTGCTGGTTCATCGCCAGCTTGCGCGCGTTGCTCTTCTTCATGTTCAGCGCGTGGACGGCCGCCGGCTCCCACGTATGGAAGACGGGGATGTTCTTGGGCACGCGCACCGCCGGCTTGCCCAACGGGTCGCCCTGGTGCAGGTACTTCTTGAAGCTGCCCGAGGACTCACGCCAGTGAAGCGCGGCGATGAGGGGCGCCGGCAGATCGACCTTGGCGGCGACCTTCTCGTAGCGGGCGCGGTGTTTCTCCCAATGCTTCATGAAGCCTGAAAGCTCGCCCTGATGGCTGGTGCCGACCTTCATCCCCGGCAGCCGCATCGCGTTGGCGTCGAAGGCCTTCCTGATCTTTCCGCTGGCCGGCCGGTGCGGATTGCTGCTGTCGCGCAGGTCCACGAACTTGCCGGACACCCAGCCGGTGCCTTCCTTGAACTGGATCTGGAACCAGCCGTCCTTGCTTCCGAGGATCTTGACCTCGTCGCCCCCCTTCACGGCTCCGAGCTTCTTGCCTTTGGGCGCGTCGCGGACGTTGAGCGAGCCGGCCGTGACGATGCCGATCTGCTTTTTGGCAGTAGCCGGCTTGTTGGCCTCGGGCTTCAGCGCGGCCTGTTGCTCCTCGAGGGTCTTGCCCTTGAGCTTGGCGCTGGTGTCGTTCTTCGGATCCTCGGCCTTCTCGTCAGGCTGCTGCGCCTGGCCGTCCTTGTTTCCGAGCAGGTTCTGGACGAACTGCATCACCATGTGTGGCTGCCCCCGTCTGGGTAGGCGGACCGACCTGGTTTCCCGATGACGTCACTAGAGTGCCTTTCCGCCTGGCAACCGTCAATCATCGCCTGGATTCGCACGGGTGACCGCGAGGCCTCCGCCGTCGACCAGACGGCCGAAATCCCGCTTGAGGGCCGCGTCGCTGATACCGGACTTCAATCCCTCCCCAGAGGTCACCACCACCCAACGGTCACGCCCCTCGTTCTTGGCCAGGTAGAGCGCCTGGTCCGCCATCGCCACTACCGTCTCCCAGCCGATGGCGTCCGGCTCGGCGGGGATGAAGGGCAGCGCGGCAGCGCCTACAGAGACCGTTCGCGCCAGCGTCCGCCCCTCACCGACGTTGAACGGCTCCGACCGCATCGCCTCACAGATGCGCTCGGCCAGCCGCGGGGCCGTCGCCCGGTCGGTATCCCGGGCCACCACCAGGAACTCCTCGCCGCCCCACCGGATCGCCATGTCCCCGCCCCGGAGCGTCTTCCGTAGTCGGTGTGCCACCTGCTCCAGCACGCGATCACCCGCGTCGTGGCCGTGCTCGTCGTTGACCTGCTTAAAGTGATCCACGTCGATGAGCAGGAACAGCAGGTCAGAGCCACACACGCCTTCGCCTTCGAGCGCCCGCGGATCCCAGCTGCGGCGGGCCTGGTCCGTATCCTTGGGCAGCGCCATCGCCAGAAATCGACGATTGCGCAGCTTGGTCAGAGGATCGGTGAGGCTCTGTTCCCGGAGCCGGTCGTTGGCTTCGCGCAGCTCGCGGGTGCGGGACCTTACCGTCGTCTCCAGCTCGACGTTGCGACGCCGCAGCGACGACAGTCGCCACCGCACGCCGCCGCCCACGAGCGCCCCTGCCAGGAGAATCAGCAGACCGATGGCCCACCCCGTCTGCCAGAAGGTCGGCTTCACCCGCACTGTCGTGACCGCGGGCTCGCCCCAGGGCCCGGGTCCAAAGCGGCTGCGGACCTGCATCCGGTATTCCCCCGGCTCGACGCCCTGGTAGCTGACTTCTCGTCCGGCGACGGCGCGCCACGGCTCGTCACCCAGCCGTACCTGAAAACTCAGTCGGCGCGGGTTGGCGAAGCTCATCGCCGTGTATCGGACCGCCAGCCGATTCTCGCCGGGCTCCAACTCGATGGCGTCCGTCAGGGGCGCCTGACGCGCGCCCACCTGGGCGTTCAGAAACGCGATCGTGGGTGCGGGCACAGGACCCTGGTAGGCGCCCCCGTCGAAGCGGGCGAGGCCCGTACTGGTCCCGATCCACACCGTCCCGTCGGGCTCGGCCAGGAACGACCGCGCGTCGCAGTCATCACCGGGAAGCCCGTCGCTCTGACCGTAGTGCTCGCGGGTGCGGCCCCCCTCGACGATGTCCAGGCCCGCGCCGGTGCCGACCCACAGCCGTCCCCGCGTGTCCTCGCCGAGGGAGTAGATGCGGTTGGACGAAAGCCCGGCGGCCACGTCGAAGTGGGTGACGTCCGTCGCCCGATGGCCCTTCACATCGTAGCGAAAGCAGCTCGCGCCGAGGGCCTCGAAGTAGGCCGCGCAGACCCGGCCGTCAGCTCGGAGGCCGAGCACAGTGACCCCATCGGCACGCAGCCCCTGGGCCTTGCCGAGGCGCTTCCAGCTCTGGCCAACCCGCACCGCAAGCCCCTTCTCTCCGCCAGCCCACAGCCGCCCCGACGCGTCGCGCCGAAGGTCGCTGACGAGCTCGTCGGGCTTGCCGTCGGGCAGGGCCACGCGCTGGAACGCAGGGTCCTTCCAGCTCGGCGCGTGGAGCAGCCCTCCCCCGTCGGTCGCGAGCCACAGCCCACCATCCTGCGCAGGGACGATGGCCATCAGGCGCGATGCCGCGATGCCATGGGCGGCGCCGTATCGCGTCAGCGTGCCGTCGGGCGCCATCCGCGCCAGAACCGCCGGGACGCCGCCGAACCAGCGGGAGCCGTCGGGGCCCACCACAAAATCGCGAACCGTGAGGTCGGCCGTGCCCTCGACCGCCTCGAACCGCCCGCCGACGGAGCGGCTCAACCCCGTATCCGTGCCGAGCCAGAGCACGCCTTTGCTGTCGCGGACGATCGGATAGATGATGTCGTTGGACAGGCCGTTGGCGGTCGTGAATGAGCTCCAGAGGCGTCGCCCCAGGAGTCGGTGGACGCCCAGGCCGGCCAGCCACAAGGTGCCCTCGTGGTCCTCCAACATGGACCACGTCCAGGGCGTCGGCAGCTCCTGCACGCCAAAGCGTCGCAGGCTTCCATCGGGGGCGGCGTGGGCCAGACCGGTGTTGACCATCGCCCAGATTCCGCCGCGGCGGTCCGCCACCTGGTAGCCGTTGGTGCCGAACGAGCCCAGGGCCGCAGAGACGTCCCGGAGAGGCTGTCCGGGGCGCCCGGACCACCAGTGGTAGGGGGTTCGAAGCCAGAGCTGACCCTTTCCGTCGGTGTGGATGCGATCGATGCGGCGGGCCGTGGGCTTGGGAAGGGTCCCCTGGTGCACGGGAAGCGTGCCGCTCAGATCGCTCCAGTCGCGCCCATCAAAAGCGAACAGCGTCTCGTTGTGGCCCACGAAGGCACGGCCGCCGTCGATGTGGAGCGCCGTCACACCCTTGCCCGGGTAGTCCGTCACCGGCGCGAAATGCCCTGGGGTGTCTTCGCGAAACACTCCCGATGGCGTCCCGATCCACACGCCGAGAGCCGTCGATGAGCCCGCAGCAACGACCCTGCCGGTGGGTCCGCCGACTTCGGTGCCGACCGTGATGGCGCTGCCCTTCACCATGGCGAGCCCCTTCCGCGTGGCCACCAGCAAGCGTCCGTCCGCTGCAGGGTGCAGGTAGGTGATCTGGGTCGAAGGGAGACCGTCGTCGGTGCCGAAGCGGGTGAACCGGTCGCCATCGAAGCGGAACAGCCCGTCGTCGCTGCTGACCCATATGAACCGGTCGGCGGTCTGCACGACGTGCCGGTTGACCAGATTGCGTAGGCCCTCGTCGGGGCCGTAGCTGGCGAACCGCCACTGGCCGCGGGGCTGCTTGGCGCTGGACGCGTCCGGGGGGACGCCGACGGCGCACAGCGCGACGGCAAGGGCTGCGGTGGGCAGGAGCTGCATGGGCGTCCCTATCCTACTGCGGCGACGAGGCATTTGTCGTCGGCGGCACCCGAAACGACGGACGCCGGCCAGGCCGCGAATCGCGGTGGTCATGACACCGCGCAGGCGCTCACCGCGCCTGCTGAGGGGCATCGACTCCTGGGTACTCTCGACAGACATAGGCCCCCAGAAGGCGCCCCCCCTATCCGGCCGTATCCATAGAACATTTCTCGTTGCGGCAGCCGGCGTGGCGAAAGTGTGCTAGCGTCGCGGTCCCGTCGGGAAGGATATCAGAGCGTTCGGTGATCCGGATTTGGCCACACATGCTTTTGAGCGTGCTTCTGCTCGCTGGCTGCGGCGCCCCCCAGGGCGACGAGAGCACCGCTGTATCCACGCAGGCCGTCGGTACCGTCGTGACCCAGCAGAGCCCGACGGTGCTATCCATCCAGGCCCGTGCAGCGGCGCCCCGGGCGCTGTCGATGCAGGCCACGTTGGCGCCGCGGATCGCGCCGAAGCCACGCAAGAAGGCCGCCAACAAGAACGTTCAGACCGGAGTGGCGAGCTGGTACGGAAGGCGTTTCCACGGTCGCAAGACCGCCTCCGGCGAGCGCTACGACATGCGGGCCATGACCGCGGCCCATCGCACCCTACCCTTCGGGACGCGGGTGCGGGTCAGCGTCGGCGACCGCAGCGTCGAGGTGTGCATCAACGACCGGGGCCCGTTCTCCGGCAGGCGCATCATCGACCTGTCGAAAGCCGCAGCCAAAGAGCTGGACATGGTCAAGGCAGGCCTCAAGCAGGTCCGGCTCGAGGTGCTCGGCCGTAAAGGTCGCCGCTGTCGCCAATAGCAGGTCGCGTCGATGTTTGCCGGCCACTATGCCCCCGCATTTGCCATCCGTGGCGCATCGTCGAAGGTCCCCCTCTGGGCGCTTTTCGTGGCGGTGCAGCTGGTCGACATCTTCTTCTTCGTGCTGGTCGTCGCCGAGGTCGAAGGGTTCGCGGTCGTCAAGGACGAGCCAGGCGCCCTTAGCGTGACTCTTGGGCCCATGCCATACACGCACTCGCTGTTGATGACGTCGGTGTACGCAGCACTGGCCATGGGGGTCGGCGCGGCTCTGAAGAAGCCCTGGGCCGGCGCGCTGTTCGGTCTCGCAGTGGTATCGCATTGGTTCGCCGACCTGCTCGTACACACTCCGGACCTGCATTGGGGATTGGAGCCGCACGGTGAGCTTGGGCTGGGCTTGTGGAACTACCCGTTGGCAGCCTTTGCCCTGGAGATTGTCCTGGTCGTGGGGAGCTACCTGTGGCTCCGCCGCGCGCTGAAGACCCCGGAAGGCAAGCGCTGGGCGGCGATCTGCTGCGCCGCGCTGGTGCTGCTCCAGCTACTCCAGACATTTGTCATTCCACCGCCCAAAGGCCTCATCGAGGGGGCCATCACGGTGGAAGGCATCTATCTCGTGTTCATCGTGCTGGCCTACAAGGTCGACACGTACGAATCGCCGGCCCCGCCGGAGGGCTGATAGTTGACAGCCCGCGACGTGGCCGAGCGGTTGGTCACGCGAACGTCGAAGCACTGCTGTAGCGCTACTCGTGGGGCCCCGAGGGGGCGCGGGCAGGGCACACGGTCACCACCGGTGGCTGCGTTGTGTTGATGACCCGAGCGGTCGGGCGCTATGGTCGTCAGGTGCAGCTGGAGCAACTGGCGGATTTGCTACCCCACGTGGACATCCGCGGGGCGTTCGACGTGTGGCATGCCGAGACGGGGTCCAGCGATGTGGACGCCTTCATTACCCATCTCCGGGCGACTGACGTCATCGAGGCCGCCGGCTTTGTAGCGGTGCACGCGGCCGAGACGCTGACCGGGGCGGCGACGGTCAACGGTCTCGACACCCTGCCCGGAGACGCGGCGGGGGGCGCGGGCTTGGCGACGGAGGTTCAGGGGCCACTGCTCGAGCGGTACGAGCTTCTTGGCGAAGTGGGCGGCGGGGCGGTTGGCGTGGTCCATGTCGCCCGTGACCGGGAGCTGGAGCGCAAGGTCGCGGTCAAGCAGCTACGGCCCGACATCGATCTGGACAGCGGACCGGCGGTGCGCCGGTTCCTGAGCGAGGCGCAGATCACCGCGCAGCTGAACCACCCCAACATCGTACCCGTGTATGGGTTGGCGCTTGGAGACCAGGCGGCGTCGTACGCGATGAAGCTGGTCGATGGCCGCACCCTCGGCGAGGTCATCCACGCGGCTCGCTCGACGCGCGATGACCCGCAGGCCTCGAGGTCGCAGCAGGTGGAGCTGCTGGAGATCTTCATCAAGGTGTGCGACGCGGTGTCGTTCGCGCACGAGAAGGGGGTCATCCACCGCGACCTGAAGCCGTCGAACATCATGGTGGGACCTTTTGGTGAGGTCTACGTCATGGACTGGGGCCTGGCCCGGCTCTACGCAGACGAGGCGGCGGCGGCCTCGGAGGGCGAAGCAAATACCGAGACAGACCCGCTGTCTGAGACGCTTCCGCCGGACTTTGGCACCACCGTTCAGGACCCGACCGAGACCGTCGACGGCCAGCTGGTGGGGACGCCGAACTACATGTCGCCCGAGCAGGCCCACGGGGCGATGTCCGCGCTCGGGCCGGCCAGCGACCAGTACACGCTCGGCCTGATCCTCTACGAGTTGGTGCACCTTCGCCGAGCGTATCCAGAGACGGCTCTGGACAAGGTGCTGCATCGGAGTCGAACGGGGGACAAGGCGACGCCGGTCACCCCGGCGCCCATCGAACTGACCGCCATCATCGATAAGGCCACTGCGCTCGAGCGCACCGACCGCTACGCCGATGTCCAGGCGCTCGCCGCGGACCTCAAGCGCTACATGCACGGCGACGAGACCGAGGTGCTGCCCGACAACCTGAGCCGCAAGCTACGCCGCTGGGTAATCAGGAATCAGAAGCGTGCGGTCCTGGGGGTGATGACGGTCGTCTTCCTGGCCATTGGACTGGTCGCGTGGAGCCACGTCCGTGAGCGGGCCCGGGTCGCCGAAGCGAAGGTGGCGGCGCAGGAGGCCGAGGCCGCAGTGTCGGGGTTCGTCCATGACGTCGCCCAGCGGGGGCAGCGGCTAGCGAATCACCTGCTGTGGTACGAGGGGCTCACCGAGGGAATGGTGGGAGCGGCGCGGCACGCGTTGCTGCGGGGCTCGGGCAGCGTCGAGACGTATTCGTGGCAGGCCTTCAAGGCCGGCAAGGCTCCTGCAGGCTCGGTTCACTCGGCGTACTACAAGCGGGTCATCAGCCCGGATCATGGGGTCACCGCGTGCGCGCCGGGTGTCGCCCAGGCCGACTGCGACAAGGACCTGGGCCGCCTCGGCACGTTGCGGGACCATGCGCGCCAGCTGTTCGCTGCCGGGCCCGACGGGCAGGCGCCGCTGGAGGACCTGGAAGTGCTTCGCAAGCGCATCCTGGAGCACGCGCTGCCTATCGAGTGGGCATACGTCGCACTGGAGTCCGGCGTCATCTTCATGTTCCCGGGCGGCTTTGGCCATTGGGACGACAACTACGACCCGCGCAAACGCCCCTGGTACCGGCAGGGGAAGGCCGCATTGAAGCAGACGCCGCCACGTCGGCGGGTGTGGAGTCGCCCGTACGTGGACCTGATGGGCCAGGGGCGCGTCATCACGTGCATCCAGCCGCTGCTGGACGACCGCGGTGGCTTCATGGGGGTGGTGGCGCTGGACCTGGGCTTCAACACGCTCATCGACGAGCATCTTGCGATGCCGAAGCTCGACGGCTTCGTCGCCTCGTACCTGCTGGATCGTGAGGGACGCATCATGGTCAGCTCGGCCGCCCGCGACGCACCGTTCACCCCGCCGCAGGACACCTCGGTGACGGATGATGGGCTGGACTTCGGCGAGTTCGGCCAGGCCGACGTGCGTGAGGCGGTGAAGCAGGGGCGCTCGGGGTCGCTGACCGTGGACAGCCCGGGCGGCCCGCAGCTCATCGCCTGGACGCGCCTGCAGCACATCGACTGGACGTTCGTCGTGGTCGCGGACCGCGGCAAGGTCATGCAGGGCGTGGGCTCCAAACGCTGAGTAAGGTTCAGCCGAACGGCCTGATTCGAGGAACCAGGTTCATCGGTGGTCGTGCTCGCAGCGTAGGATGTCCCAGTCGTGCTGGAGGCGCCGGTACCAGCGGGCGAGGTCGTCCGGAAGGTTGAGCCGAAGCTTCCGCATGGGAGTGGGTCCGTCGCCTACACGGCTGGGGAATGGGGGCCGAAGACGCTCGCAGCCGATGGGACCGGCCATGGTGTCGGGTGCGGCCCACCGCGAGCCCTTTCTCGGGAGTCCCCGGGTCGCCAAACACTAAGGCCGGTCGAACCTAGTCTTCAGCAAGTCGAATGCGCTTGTACAAGAATTCGGAGAAGTCTTGCGCGTAGACGGTACCGAGGGCCTGCGAGATCACGGGAGCCTCGGCACCGGGCTTTTCGCCGGCAATGTCCAGGTAGAACATGCCGTCCACGTCGCTGTGGCATATGACGAGTTGGCGTGGGCCCAGCAGACCCTTGGTTTGGTTGAGCTCATGCTGGTAGACAACGTCTCCACTGGGGCCTGGTGTCTCGTAGAGGCTGTAGATTTCCTCGCCCAGGACTTCGCCTCCACCATAGCTGCGTAGCCACCAGCGATAGGACGGAGGAAACTTGAATCCGAGCGCAGACTCGGCCCGCTGCAGCAATTCTTCCGGAGCTCCATCGCCAAAGTCCGCGAAGTCGACCACCTCTGCATGAGCCTCGATGAGGTCTACCAGTCTTTCTTCAGAGATTTTCACACGTTCGACCGTGTCGAGTCTTTGAAAAATTGGACAACCAAGGGCGCAGCGCGGACTTGCATCCGGCCCACGGCGACGACCTCGGATCTTCGCGTTTCGGATACCCGTTCAGACTTTCGCTCGGTCAGGCCGGTGGACGGTTCTAGCGCCTTTCCTGAAGCTTTTCCCAGTCAATCGCCCCAACCCAAATGCCCTCTTCGGTGTTGAATTGGACGACTGCTTCACACTCCAACTCGTCATCGCAAACTACTAGGCTCACACCGTCCTGCAGATAGAAGTGTTGTGCATCGAGCGAGGCAGTCGTGCCAGCCAAGTTGAGCCGCAGTCTTCCGTCCTGGTCGGCGTTGTTGAAATCGACATGAACGCGGCTCTTCATGAGGCCATGATACCCCGTGGCGGACCCACGAGCGACCTTTCTGCTCGACCTGCTCGACCGAGAGCGTGTGGCTTTCACCGTGGGTTCCGGGTGTGTCTATCGCTGGGTCAACACGCCGATAGACACATGACCAGCCGTGCAACTGCTTGAAAATCCATGCGGCGCCATCGTGGCACAGAGGTTGCTCAGGGAGTGGGGACACGCACCCCGAACCGGAGGACACCCCGTGCGAACCAAGCTCATGACCCTCATCACCCTCTTCAGCATCCTCGCCTGGACCGGCACTGCCGCGGCCCAGACCTGGGTGAACCAGGACACGGTAACCAAAGGCACGTTCAGCCTCGGCCCAGAAGGATTCACCGAGCTCGACATCTACGGCGTCGTCGACGGTGAGCCCGTGTACGCGGGCACCCTCTCCCAGGTCGCTGACCCCAACAGCAAGACCCCCGCGCTGGTCTTCTCCGAAGCCAAGCAGCTCGCTGGGCTCTTCGCGTTCAACTTCGAGCTGGGCACGACGGACGACGGCGACGTGCTCCACTTCGAGATGGGTCCCACGGGAGAACTCGCTCCGAAGATCGACGGGCTCTACTTCGAGATGGACGGGGACGGTGAGTACCTCGACACCACCCACATCGGCTTCGACCTGCCCACGGCAAGCCAGGGCCTCATCGTCGACGACATCCAATTCCTGCCCATCGCGCTGGACGCCGGACTCTTCAGCCGACCCGACGCCGAGGGCACGACCACCCGTCCGGACGCCGAGGGCACGACCACCCGTCCGGACGCCGAGGGCACGACCACCCGTCCGGACGCCGAAGGCATTGGCACATATGAAGGGCCCCTCTTCTTCGTCCCGGAGAACCCTGAGCTCCTGGCTCAGGCCATCGAGGAGGGAATCGCACTGGACGCGTCCCTGACGTTCAAGCCGGTCAAGGAAGAGCTGTTCAAGAGCGGCGAAAGCCACTGGCTCGAGGTCTACGTCGAGGGCGCCGACCTCACCATCTACGCAAGCTGGTTGGATGAGAAGGTCGCCATCCCCGGCGTGGTCGGCGTCGGCGTCAACTGACGGCGCTACCTGGGCGCGGTGTCTGAGCAGCAGCGGAACCCGATGAAGCTCCACCGCGCCTTGTTGGGCTCTGAGCAGTAGTGGCGTCGGCAGTTGGCGCCCTCGCCGTTGGCGGTCCAGAAGCTGCCGCCGCAGGTCACGCCGCCCTTGTCGGAGTCGACCCACTCCGCCACGTTGCCAATGAGGTCGTAGACCTGCCACGAATCGCTCGTGCAGCCAGGCCGCGTACCCACCTCGATGGAGCGCGTCGCACGCTCGGGGAGATGGCAGTGGCTCGGCTCGTACTCGACGCCATAGGGGTAGGTGTAGCCGCGGGCGCCCATGCAGGCGCGCTCGAACTCCTCGACGGTGCATAGACGGGCGCCGCGGGCCTTACACAGATCCTTGGCCTCGGTGTAGCTGACGTTGCCCTTGGGCTTGCCGTGGCCCGGGTACTCGCACTTGTCCATATAGAAGGAACCGGCGCCGTTGCGACGCTCGACCTTCGACATCCCCTTGCAGATGCCCTTCCCGCCAGCCGCCTTGGCGGCGGGCTTCGGGGCCGGCTTGGCGGCGGGCTTCGGGGCCGGCTGGGCGGCGGGCTTCGGGGCCGGCTTGGCGGCGGGCTTCGGGGCCGGCTGGGCGGCGGGCTTCGGGGCCGGCTTGGCGACGGGCTTCGGGGCCGGCTTGGCGGCGGGCTTCGGGGCCGGCTTGGCGGCGGGCTTCGGGGCCGGCTTGGCGACGGGCTTCGGCGCTGGCTTGGCTGCGGGCTTCGGCGCTGGCTTGGCTGCGGGCTGCGGAGCGGGTCGGGCGGCCGGAGCGGGTTGCGCGGGTCTGGCAGCCGGAGCCACCGCCACCTGCTGCCCCTGTCCGGCCCCCCCGAGCAGCGCCTTCTGCTGCGCCTCGAGCTTCTCGACCCTGCGCTCCAGCGCTGTGATGCGGTCGCTATCGCACGAGACCGCCACACAGGCCATTGCTGCTGTCATCCACGCCAGCTTCCTCATCACATCACTCCTCGTCGCGGGGACGAGGATGAGGCGACGGGGCCGCGGCCGCAAGCCACGGCCCCGCAGAGGAACCAAACCTCGACCGCCTGAGCGCTACGGGTTGCAGAAATTGACCGGCGCGAAGGTCCCCGGGTCAAAGCAGCCCTGAGCCGGCGTTCCGAAGAAGTCGGCGCCCGTGTTGCACACGCTGGCGGCCTCGGGGTCGGTGCAGTCGGCGCCCGTGGCGCAGGACGGCACGCAGCGGAAGTCGGCGAGGAAATCATCGTCCGCGCCCAGATTCACGCACACCCGGTCCCCCGGGCATCCTTCGTGCAGGGCGCAGGGCGAGCAGTTCTCGTCCAGCCGGCATGCGTTCCAGCTGCCCGCGTTGCTAGCGAACGCCCCCTTGCGCGGGACCGAGACCACCTCGTCGCAGAACGCGGTCGGGTTACCCAGGTCGCTGGCGCAGGTGTCGTTCGTCGGGTCACAGATCTGGGTGCAGAACCCGGCCGAAGAGTCCTCGAAGCACAGTCCCGAGAGGCATTGCTCCACGGTCTCTCCGCCCGGGGTCTCCAGCTCCGGATCGCACGTCTGGCCGAGCTGGAGCGAGGGCGCCGGCTGCCCGGCCGGGTTCTCGTTGCTGATACAACGGTACTCGGGAGTGGCCGGATGATTCGGACCGCTGGCAATGACGAAGGCGCCGCAGGACTCGCCGCTGGGGCAGCTGCCAAGTGCTCCGCTGCTCGGACCGCAATCCTGCGCCGAAGCTTCGGTGAACTGGCACACCGACGTGTAGATCCGGAAGCGTGGCTCACGCGAATCGCCGCCGTACCCGGTGAAGAGGTTGGTACACAGGCCATTGAGCGTCTGGCCGTTGCCGGCATCCACGGAGGGACAGTCGGCCGAGGCGCTGCAGACCTCACTGCAGAAGCCCGGCACATTGGCGCCAGCGTCGGCGCCGATGCACCATCCTCCGGCACAATCGGACCCGCTGAAGCAGTTGGCGCCCGTAGCCCCCGCGCCTGTGGCCGTCACGCAGAGACCATCGACGAAGATGGGGCCGTCGCCCACCGTGACGCCGCTGGGGTTGCGGTACAGGTAGGTCTCGCAACGCTCACCCGAGGGGCACTCGCTGTTGGACAGGCAGCTGGTCTTGGAGCCCGGATAGGTCAGGCAGACGTCCAGGGGAAGTCCCTGCTGGCCACCAGGGGTGCTGAGGTCCTCGATGGTGAACTCGAGCAGGTGGCAGAACTGGTCGGTGCCACAGTCCTGATCGCCAGTACAGATGGCGGAGCAGTAGCCTCCGATGCACATGTCCTCGGAGGCACAGGTGTCGCCGGGGATGCTGTCGTCCGGGTCCATGTCGCACTCGGCCCCCAGGCCCACACCGCCCTCGAACTCGGGCAAACAGTAGTTGTCCCAGACCGGGAGACCGCTGCCATCAACGTCGCCGCTGTAGCCAAACCGGCAGTACAGCCCGTTGCCGCAGTCAGCATCCGTATCGCACCCCTTGGGGAAGCAGAAGTCGCCGGTGTAGGAACCGTTGCTGAAGATCGGCTGGTCGACCAGGCTGCACTCCAGCCACGAGCAATCGGAGTCGACGCTGCAGGGGATGCTCGGCGAGCCCAGGCAGGTCCCCGCGGCGGTATTGCAGCCGGTACCCGGTTCCCATTCGGTGGTGTCGCAGCCCGCGCCGGTGCCCGGGTCACAGAAGGACGCGCACCCGTATCCGAAGCACACGCCGCCCTGCTCGCAGAACGCCAGGGGCTCGGTGGGGTCGCTCTCGTTGCAGGTCTGGCCACCGGGCACCCCGTCGCCCCAGGCCCCTCCGGTGAAGGCGCTGATGCAGCGCTCGTTGTAGGTGCCGCCGATGAAGGTCAGCGCGCACATCTCGCCGCTGGGGCAGTCGTCGGAGCTGGCACAGGGTGCAAACCCGGTCCCCGGCGTGCAGTACGCGATGGCGGCACCGGAGCCCGGAGGACTGTAGGAGGCGCACTTGAAGTCGCTGCCGTTGGGGCCATCGGCAAACCCGGTGCACTGACTGAACGCGCCGGGATCTTCGATGCCATCACTTCCGGACGCCCCGGTGCTGTTGTCGACGAAGTCCGCCGAGATGGTGCAGGGCTTCGAGCAGACCGGTGCCGCCGAGACGATGACGCCCGCGCCGTCCAGGCAGAAGTTGCTGGCGCACTGGGCGTTGGCGCAGGCGGGCCAATTCGGGTTGAGCACCTGCCCACCGGAGGGGTCGCTGATCACCAATGGACAGGCGGCCGTGCTGCCGCAGTAGCTGCCATCGGAACCCGCGGGTGGCACGCACTGGCCCGCGGCGTTGCACAGCTCGTTCATCGGACAGACGCCGCAGAAGGCGCCCGTCGGGCTCAGCCCGCATTCGCGGTTGCCGCAGTCGTTGGCCGGAACATCGGCCGCTGCGTCGGGCACGACGTCAGCAGTGACCTCGGGATCGACATCAGCAGCCGCGTCGGCGTCGGCCATGGCATCCACCGTGGTCGAGCCATCACCCTGTACATCGTCCGGCGGTTGCGCGTCGCCGCCGTTGTCGGACGGGACGTCCGGCGACGCGGCACCATCACCGTCGCCAACCGAATCTCCAGCGGCTCCATCGGGGACGCCGCTATCAAAACCCATATCACCGCCTTCGTCGGTCGTTTGACCGTCAGAAATCTCCGACACATCGGCTGGCGCGACATCGGTGGTGACCGTGTCGGGCACAGCCGCATCGGGCGTCGCGGTGTCCACCGTCGGGACGTCGGGGGCCGTGTCCGGTGCCGCATCTTGGCTGGTGCCGTCGCCCTGCGCGGCGTCACCTTGTGAGACGTCGCTGTCGACCTGTGCGTCGCCCGTGATCTGTGGCGTCGTCGGTTCCTCGGGACAGGCGGACAGCGCCGCCGAAAATGAGAGCACGAGCGCTACGCACGTGGCGCGCACCGGCGTCGGTGGAGTCATGGGGGGTCTCCCTGTGGTGTGGAAGCTGGAGAATAGTCGTCGCCCAGCGCCACGACAAGCGGCGGGCGGTGCCCCAGCCAAAGCCGGTTGCACCACCGCCAGAGGTGGGCTAATGGGCGGCCATTGGTCGGAAATTCCATGCAGGAGGAACCATGCGCCCGACGACCCTGATGATCTGCGCCTTGTTTGCGCTCTCCGCCACGACCGTGGCCTGCGGTGACAAGAAGAAAGAGGGCGAAGCCAAGCCCGTCGACAAGGCCGAAAAGAAAGAAGAGAAGAAGGAGCTGGCGGCGTGCCCGGCCAACTTCAACAAGGTCAAGGACGACGCGCTCGAGTGCACGTGCAAGGACGTGGACATGGACAAGACCGTCTGGGGCACCGGCATCTACACGGGTGACTCGGGCATCTGCAAGGCGGCTGTCCACGCCGGCGCCATCGACGCCAAGAAGGGCGGCGACGTGAAGCTGGTCAAGCATGAGAAGGGCTGCCCCGGCTACAAGGGGTCGGAAGCCAACGGGGTCAAGACCAACGCCTGGGGCAAGTTCGGCAAGAGCTTCAGCTTCGACGGTCACGGCGACGGCGCCTGCCAGATGCCTGACAAGATGCCGAAGGCCGCGACCCTCGACGACCTGAAGGCCGTCGGCAAGGAGCTGAAGGCCGCCAAGGACGCCGCCAAGGAAGAGCTGAAGAAGGTCGACCCGGGCCTGGCCAAGGCCGCCGAGGAGCTCGACGCCAACGCCGCCAAGACGGTCGAGGGCATGAAGGAGGCCGGCAAGGCCCTGGAGGCCGACATCAACAACAAGCTCGGCGGCGCTGCCACCGCGCTCAAGGGTGCGCTCTCCGGCAAGCCCGCCGCGCCGCTCGCCTCCGACGGCGACTGCGGCCGCAACTTCCGCGCGGCCGGCAAGGACGAGGTCACCTGCACCTGCGGCAAGGCCGAGGGCCCCAACGGCGTGGTCTACGGTGCCCACCCCTTCACCGCCGACTCGTCCATCTGCGCGGCCGCCCGTGTGCTTGGCCTGGTTGGCGCCGACGGCGGCAAGGTGACCGCCAAGGCCGCCCCCGGCTGTCCCAACTACAAGGCGCTGAAGGCCAACGGCATCACCACCCGGTCCTGGGCCAACTACCCCAAGAGCTTCACGTTCCCGGCCAAGGGCGCGGCGGAGTGCCCCAAGGTGCTGCCCACCGACACCTGCCCGAGCAACTTCAAGGCCGCGGGCAAGGCCGACGTGACCTGCATGTGCGCCCCCAAGGACGCCACGGGCTCGCTGTACGGCTCCCACCCCTACACCACCGACTCGTCCATCTGTAAGGCCGCCAAGCACGCCGGCATCCTCAAGGATGCCCCGGTGTCGGTGACGGCCAAGAAGGTGTCGGGCTGCGACACCTACCTCGGCACCGAGGCCAACGGCGTGAAGTCCAGCAAGTGGGGCAAGTACCCCGAGAGCTTCGGCTTCGCCTCCAAGGGCGCCATCGAGTGCCCCAAGGCCGGCGCTGCCGCCGCCCCGGCAGCCCCCGTCGCCGCTGCGGCCAAGTGCCCCAGCAACTTCAAGGCCGCCGGCAAGGACGAAATCACCTGCAGCTGCGAGCCAGCCGCCGCGACGGGCTCGCTTTACGGCGCCGGCCCCTACACGACCGACAGCTCCATCTGCAAAGCCGCCAAGCACGCCGGCATCCTCAAGGACGCCGCGGTGACCGTGACCGCCAAGAAAGCGCCGGGCTGCCCGAAGTACCTCAGCACCGAGGCCAACGGCATCAAGAGCTCGGGCTGGAGCAGCTACCCGGCCAGCTTCGTGTTTGCCAGCAAGCCGGCCCAGTGCCCGGCCAAGTAGTCTTCAGCCTCGGCTGACCCCGAAGACGCCCGCTCTCCTGGACGGAGAGCGGGCGTTTTTTTGGGTCTGGCAACGCCTTGCCCCCTCGGCAAAAGATTGCCGACCGCGACAGCAGTGTCTTGCCAGCGCCGGTGCGAAACCGACTACGCGACGTCGGCAAGATCCTGCATTCACTCACCATTCCACTCTCCAAACGGTTTGGCACGGACATTGCCCTATGTCCTGGCGAGCGGTCACCGACCGGCTCATTCCAAACATTGAATTTTGCATTGGAGAGAGACATGAACCTGGCATTCCGTATTGTTTTGAGCTCGGCCATCGCACTGACCGTGGCGGCCTGCGACCCCGGCGACACCCTCGACCCCAACACGGGCGAGCCCACCATCACAGAAGCTGACGCGAGCAACGGCGGTGGTGCTGACGCTACAGCCGACGTCGGCGCGGATATCGAAGACCCTGTGGGCCCGCGTTACTTCGCGGTCTACGTGGCGGACACACCGGACTACGACTGCTCGCCCATCTCGAAGAACCACGGCGCCGACATCGACGCCGCGGAGCTCAAGGACTCGCTGACCGGTGACTCCATCGGTTTCGTGACCAACGCCGCGGGAGCCCCCGGTGATGGGTCGGCCAACTGCAAGGGAACCCCGGCAGCCGACAAGCAGGTGCCCGACGAGTTCGTGGGCGCCCCTGACGGCGACCTGTCAGGCGGCTTCGTGGCCCTGGCCGGCGGATACATCACCGGCGAGTTCGGCGCCACCGAGATCACCTCGGCCTACACCATCCAGATTTACGAGGTCGGCGTCGACGAGTGCGGCGACCAGAACTGCAAGGACGACCCGATGGAGGTCGGGCTGGCGACCGACGCAAGCTGCGACGTCTTCAGCAACGGTTGCTCCATCATGCTCAGTGGCACCGCCGTCGGCGACGCCACTATCCCGGTGGGCGCTTTCTAGCCCGCCACCGAATCATCTCCCGCCCTCTGTCGGCCATTGTTGTTGGCGTGTCGGCGAAGGGTGGGGGTGATACGGGCCGGGGCTCTGCATCGCCAGCAGTGTCTCGGCTCACTCTGCCGCCTCGCGCAGGGGCGAGGCAGCACCGCGGGGGCCCGGGGGGGCCGGGTCCCCGCACCCATCCAGACACTCGACAGGCAAGGGGATAGCGCAGTTTCAGCAGGTGTGTGTTGGGCGGTCTCACGCAGGGGTGAGGCCGCCTCCGCGGGGGCCCGGTGGGGGCCGGGCCCCTGCACTCTATCCGACGACCTCACGCAGGGGTGAGGGCGTCCGCGAGGGCCCAGGGGGGCTTGGGACCTCGCACTCTCTGACGGGGTCACACAGGGGTGGCGGCCGTCTCTGCGGGGACTCCAGGGGGGCTGGGGTCCCCGCACTCTTTTCGGCAGTCGGTCAGTTGGGTGACCATGGCGCTGGCGGTTCCAGGTTGCCTCCGCAAGGGGCGAGGCCACCGCCTTCCTCATCACCCAGTTTCCAGGTCGCACGGTCGCCCGCGATGATCATCACGACGCTTTCGTCCGCTCCGAGGGCCGGATCCAGCAGCGTCTCTTCAAGATCAGGACAGCTCCCCCAACACCTGCTCCTGCCGACACTCGCCACCACCATGGTGTGTCGGACCCCGCCTCGAAAGAACACCCATTCCAGCAGCCCAGCATTAGAGGCGCCGAGACAGCCAGCCGAATCTGGTGCGAAGAGCTCGTCGGAGCCGACGGCCACCAGCAAGGAGTTCTGCAGCCTCTCACCGGACGGCAGAACGACTGTCCAGTCGGATTCGTCGGAGCTACCCGCTGGGAGCGTGGTTTCGAAGGTGAAGGTGAAGCCGTTGGCCTTCAGCGCATCCGCCTCGACGCGAACATCATCTCCGTCCCGGGTCAGCGTGACCGTGCCAGAGACAGCGCGGAGTCCGTGCGGGCCGTCGCACCTGTCGAGCTCGTAGGTCCTGACGAAGCCGACGGAGGTCTGCACGGCGCAGGGTTGGTCGAAGAAGGGGCCACCCACGCCCGCCGCGGGATCCGGCTCCAATGCGGCAAGCAGCCCAAGCCTGAGCTGAAGGGCCTGACGCACATCGAGGACACCCTTTGGGTCAGGCGCATCGGCACAGCCCGTCAGTGGCCCTCCGATGGTGCCGCAGAGTAGAAGGCAGAGTAGGCGTTGCATCGAAGACTCCAGGTTCTGGACTCGGGACGATGCACGGTTTGCAGCGGGCGTGCCACTGAGCGCGACCACGGCACGGAGTGCGGTGTCGATGTACGCCCTTGCCGCCGCGATCCGCCGGAGATATAGGGAGCGCCGAAAGGAGCCCAAACGATGAGCGCACGTAACACCTTCGCCCTGCTGGCCGCCGCGACGCTGCTGGCGTGTGGCACGACCAGCACCGACAAGCACGCCCCAAAGAAGCCCGTTGGGCCCAGCATCAAGGGGCTCGACAGCGTCGAGGCCGACGTCCACCCCGCCATCGTCGCGTGGGTCAAGGACAACGACGCCCGAACCAAGCGGGTCAGCTTCGTCGTCGACAGCATGGTCATCTCCGACTCCGCCGACATTCTGGTGGGCTCTCGGGGGACCGACGCCGGGGGCTGCCGCGTCACCTACACCAAGCTGAACATCGACCGCATCGAGGGGCAGGTGTCCGAAGAGGAAGAGGTCGGCGCCCACTGCTGCTTGGGCGACGCCACGTGCAAGCCCGACGGGACCCACCAGCTACTCACCGCGTGGCGGGGCATCTCCGGCAAGGACAACGCTACCCTGGCCGCCATGGTGGCCCCGGGCGGGGTCACCATCGAGGTGCACTTCCCGGCCGACGACGGCCCCACCTCCGAGATCCTCAAGCTGAGCCCCAAGGAGGTGGCCGCCAAAGGGTTCCCCAACATCTCCTCGCCCGACCCCATGCAGATGTTCCTGGGCTGCGACCCTGGCGACAAGGGCGGGTTCAAGTGCGGCGTCGCGGCCGGTGGCATCCAGCAAACCTGGCTGTTCAACGCCAACCAGCCGCCGCTCCTCTACAAGATCGAGCAGACCGACCACTGAGTGGCGTCAGGTTGCGGTGAGTGAGAGCGGCTTGGAGGGCCGCCGCCGATCCGGCACACTGCCGGAATGCTTCGCCGTCCGTCACCATGGCTCGCGCTCTCCCTGGCGCTGGCCGCCTGCCCCGAAGAGCCGCCCCCGGTAGCCCCGGCCGAGGTGCTCGATGCCTCGGCCGACGCCGAGGTGGTGTCGCTGCAGGACACCACGAGGCCAGACGCGGTCCTGCCAGATCCAGGCAACCCCGACGGCTCCACTCCACCGGACGCCGCCGCTGACGTCCCCGTCGGCGGTTGCGGTGATACCACCTTCACCGGCTGCTGCACGGGCACGACGCTGACCTGGTGTGAAGACGACGCGATCTTCACTTACGACTGTGCAGGCGACGGCCTGGCCTGCGGCTGGATCGACGGCGTCGGCTACGACTGCAGCGACGCGGCCCTGGGCGACCCCACCGGTGAGTTCCCGTTCACCTGCTCCGGCGACACCTGCTCGGACACGTGCACGTTGCGCGCGTGTGGCACCGCCTGCGGCGAGTTCTGCGGCTCGTGCGAGGCTGGCGAGACCTGCACCGCGGCGGGGCAATGCGAACCCTGCAGCTGCGAGGGCAAGACCTGCGGCGACGATGGCTGTGGCAACAGCTGCGGCACCTGCGGGTCCGGGCTGACCTGCTCGGGCGGCGAGTGCGTGACCTGCAGCTGCCTGGGGATCGAGTGCGGGACCAACGCGTGTGGCACGTTCTGCGGGTCGTGCGAGAACGGGGAGAGTTGCCAGGCGGGGATCTGCGTGGGCAGCTGCGAGGCGGTCCAGGAGATTCAGGGCTGCTGCGATGGGCTGTGGCTGCGGTGGTGCGACGCTGACGGGTTCCAGGCCAAGCTGTGCAAGACGTCGTGCGGCTGGGATGGCGACAACGGCTGGCACGAGTGTGGATTCGAGGGCGAAGACCCCAGCGGCACCTACACATTCGCGTGCCCGGACGCGCCGCCGCCGCCGCCTGACCCTGACCCCGTTCCAGAGCCTGTCGAAGCGGTCGAAGTCGTGGACGTCGCCGTGCCGGACGCCGACGCGCAGCCAGAGACCGTCGATACGGCGCCCGATGACAGCGCCAGCGACAGCACCGGACCAGACGCCTTACCGGACACCGGTGCAGACGCGTCGGTCCCCTGCGGCGACACCCCCCCGGAGGGCTGCTGCACCCCGGCGGGGCTGCTGTACTGGTGCTCTGGAGGCCAGCTCGAGGTGGTCGACTGCGTGGGCGAGCTGGGCTGGACGGGCTGCGGCTGGGACACCGACATCAGCGAGTACAACTGCTCGGACAGCCAAACTGCCAGCGGCAGCCCCGCGCTGCCCTGGCTTTGCCCCGACACCACCTGCGACAACGCCTGCGACGGCAAGCAGTGCGGCTTCGAGTGCGGCGTCAGCTGCGGCTCGTGCGGCGCCAACCAGACCTGCAACGCCCAGGGGATGTGCGAATGACCGCCACCATCCAGAGCTCCAAAACCTTCTGCCGCATCTGCGAGGCGGCCTGCGGACTTCGCGTGGAGCCCCCCAAAACGGCCGACGGTCCCCTGAGGCTGCTCCCGGACCGGGACCACCCGGTCAGCCAGGGCTATGTCTGCGCCAAGGGAACCCGCTTCAGCGAACTGGCCAGCGACCCAGACCGCCTGTTGCACCCGTACGTCCGCGACCGCGCCGGACGCCTCGTCCGTACGCCCTGGCGTGGCGCCATGGACCGGGTCGCCAGCGAGCTACGCCGCATCATCGACGAGCATGGTCCCCACGCCGTGGGCCTGTATTACGGCAACCCGCTGACCTTCAACGCCATCGGCGCGCTGGCCGGCAACATGTTCTCGGCGGCGCTGGGCTCGCGCAACGTCTTCAGCGCCGGGTCCCAGGACTGCAACAACAAGTTCGCCGCCGGCGAGATGATTCACGGCAGCCCGGCACTGCACCCCGTGCCCGACCTGGACCATTGCGACCTGGCGGTCTTCTTCGGCACCAACCCCGCGGTCAGCCAGTGCAGTTTCGTCCACCTCCATGGTGGCGCGCGGCTGCTGGACCACGTGCGCGACCGCGGCGCCAAACTCGTGTTCGTCGACGTGCGCGACACCGAGAGCTCACAGCGCTGGGGCGAATCCATCACGGTGCGGCCTGGCTCGGACGTGTGGCTCATCCTGGCGCTGCTGAACCTCGTCGCCACGGACGAGGCTGCCAACCTCCCGCACCAGATAGGGCTCGACGAGCTTCTGGCGGTGGCGCGGACCGTGTCGGTCAAAAAGGCCGCGTCGCTCACCGGTCTCACCCAGAAGGCCATCAAAACGCTCGCCAAGCGCATCGCCGAGACGCCGAAGGTGGCGCTGCACATGTCGGTGGGCGTGAACATGGGGCCCTTCGGGACCCTGGCCTATGTGGCGCTGCAGGCCCTGATGTTCGTCACCGGCAACCTGGACCGTCGCGGCGGCAACGTCTTCAACCCGATGGGCCCGCTGTTCGCCGACGTGGGCCGCTGGTTCGGCCTGGGAAGCAAGAAGGGACGCAGCCGCATCGGCGACTTCCGGCCCCGACTCGACAGCCTTCCCGGCGGGGTCCTGGCCGACGAGATCACCACCGAGGGCCCGGGCAAGATCCGCGCGCTGGTGTGCCTGGCCGGTGACCCCGTCAACTCGATTCCGGACAGCGACCGCCTCAACCAGGCCCTCGGCGAGCTGGAGTTCATCGTCAGCATCGACATGTTCGAAAACCGCACCGGCCGCGCGGCGGACGTCTTGCTGCCCGCCACCAGCTGGCTCGAGCGGTGGGATGTGGCGCTACCCGGGCTGGTGCTCCAGCACGCCGACACCATCCAGTTCACCGAAGCCGTCGTCCCTGCGCCCGGCGAATGCCGCCCCGAGGTGCAGATCTTGGCGGAGCTGTCGCTTGCCCTGGGGCGCCCCCTGGCGGGCTCGCGCGTCCTGAGCCACGCGCTGGCGCGGCTCCCGCGCAACCGACTCCCCAAGGCGCTCGTCAAGAACCTGCCGAAGCTGGGACCGTACGGATTCAAAGGCCAATCGCCATCCCCCGGCACCTACCTCGGTGTGGGGCCGCGCACGCAGAAGCATCAGCTGCGCTTCTGGCACTCCGACCTGGCCGGAGAGCCCGCTCGACTCGCCGAGTGGGAAGAAAAGCTATCGCGACCGACCGACAAGGGCGCGCCGTTCCTGTTGGTGGGCCGACGTCGAAAGATCGGCCACAACAGCTGGGTCCATGGCGGCGTACGCACGGTCCGCAAGGGCGAAGACGCCGCATGGCTCCATCCATCCGACGCCAAGAAGCTCAAGCTCCTGGAAGGAGCGACCATCACCATCGCCACCGCTCTGGGCAGCATCGAGCTGCCGGTGAGCTTCGACGACGGCGTGGCCAAGGGAACGGTCGTGGTCCCGCACGGCCTGCCAGGGGTCAACGTCAACCGCGTGATCCCCTCGGGCCAGGACATGGTCGAACCGGTCTCGGGACAACACATCATGACCGGCGTGCCGGTGTCGGTCCGCGCCGCCTGAGCCCCCGAAAAAGCAGGACGAATCGCGGGCCGACGTGCCTGGTTGGTGGTATGAACTGGGACATGCCTCATCCGGTCCCGCACGTCTTCGTTACCGGCAAACCCGCCGCGCGATGTAGACTGCGGTCGAGGGGGAACTGAGCCGCGTTGGAAACACCGTCGCACATCGACACGCTCGAACTGAACGAGGTGCTGGGCTACGGCCGGGACAGCATCGTGTTCCGGGCCGAGGGTCGCGGCGGCGTCTATGCGGTCAAGCTCCAACGCAGCGGACCGGACGGCACCGGCCAGGCCGCCGAGCGGTTCCGCCGGGAAGCCGCACTGGCGGCATGTCTGGACCACCCGTCACTGCCCCGGGTCATGGCGGTGGGTGAGGTCGACGGGCGGGCGTACCTGGTGCGCGAGTACATCGTCGGTGAGGCGCTTTCCGAGCGGATCCAGCGCGACGGGCCCCTGAGTCACGCCGAGCTGGTGGAGCTGGCCCGAAAGCTGGCAGGCGCTCTGGCGGAGGTGCACCGCCACAGGCTGGTCCATCGCGACGTGAAACCCGCCAACGTCATCCTGGAGCGCGGCGGCGGAATTCGGCTCATCGACTTCGGCCTGACGACACGCGTCCAGCGCGAAGATGGTCAGCCCATCGAGGACACCTCCAACGCGGTGGGGACCCTGCTCTATGCGGCCCCGGAGCAGAGCGGGATGCTGCGACGGCCGGTGGATCATCGGTCCGACCTGTATTCGCTGGGGGTGATTCTCTTCGAGGCCGCCACCGGCCGAGCGCCCTTTGTGGCGCGTGACGCTGCCGAGCTGGTGCGTCAGCACGCCGCCGTCCCGGCTCCGTCCGTGCGTCAGTTTCGCAACGACGCGTCGGCAGCGGTGACCGCCATCGTCGACACGCTGCTGCAGAAGGACCCGGACGACCGGTACCAAAGCGCGTCCGCACTGTGGCGCGACCTGCAGCGGATAGGTCTCGCGGACGAAGCGGTGGCGCAGCTCCCAGACGACGAGCAGGTCGATCGGGTGGCCCTGCGCCTCTCTCGGAGCGCGCCGCACATGGGCGGCGGCCTCGATGACAAAGCCGCTCGCATCGTAGGACGGGCAAGCGAGCTGGGGCGCCTCCGCGACCACTGGCGCGAGGTGGTTGGCGGCTCGGGGTCCATCGTGCTCGTCGAGGGCCCCCCCGGCATGGGCAAGTCGCGCCTGGCGCGAACGTTCCGCCACGAGGTCCACTCCAGCGGCGCGCTGGTCATGCACGCCGCCTGCAACCGCGACGAGCGAACGCCGTACGCCGCTCTGGGCCGCGCGCTGTCGCGCCTGGCGCAGGACATCACCGAAACCGGCGACCGCCTGACCCGGGAACGCCTGTCGACGGCGCTGGGACCGGTCGCCGATGTGGTCGCGGGCATCGCGCCGGAGCTGTATCAGGAGCTCAGCCGCGGATTCGCCCGCATGCCCGGCCAGCGGCGTAGCGAGGATGCGCAGCACTTCCACGAGGCCCTCGCCGATCTCCTGCTTCGCCTGGCGCAGAGCCACGCCGCGGCGTTGCTGTGCATCGACGATGCCCACTGGTTGGACGACGCCAGCGCCCGCGTGCTCGCCCTGGTGGCGCGTCGGTTGAAGACATCGCGACTGTTGGTGTTGATGACCGCGGAACCGAGCCGTGGGGATGGTCACGATATCACCTCGCGCCTGGGCCCCACCCGGACCTTGAGTCGGATGTCGCTGGGCGCGCTGAGCATGGACGGTATTCGGGAGCTGTCCCGGTCGCAGCTCGGGGGTCTCAATGTGTCCGACGCTCTGGTCCGACACGTCCACACCTGGTCCGCGGGCGGCCCCATGGCGGCCCGCAACTACCTGCAGCTGCTGCTGGACATGGGCATGCTGGTCCCCTGGTGGGGGCGTTGGCAGTTGTTCGACAGCGATGCGGGCCCCGGCGAGCAGCCGCGTCCCGTGGCCGAGCAGCTTTCGGACCTGGCGCTCCCCGAGGACATGGCCCAGCTGTTGCTGCGCCGAATCGGCGAGCTGGAACCCTCGGCGCTCAACGTCCTGACCGCCGCTGCGGTGTGGGGGCCGAGGTTCCGCGTCAGCCAGCTAGCGGCCACCCTGGATCAGGGCGGAGACCTTGACGTCCACGCGTCCCTGGCCGAAGCGCGGCGGGTCCACCTCATCGAGCCCCTCGGCCCGACCGCGTCCACTGGACACGACGAGCCGACGTCCGCCAACGGCGAGGCGACCTACAGCTGGGTCCACCACCTGGCCTATGAGGCCCTCCTCGCCTCGGCCGACGGTGCCCGGCTCGAACAGCTGCACCAGCGGGTCGCCGAAGCCCTCGACGACGAGGGCTCTCCGGCCACCAGCCACGCCGATGGCACCAACGACCCTTATGCCCTGGCCCGCCACTACGCGCTGGGCGACCGAGCGCTGCGACCGGATCGGGTCTACGCCACCAATGTCGCCGCAGCACGGCTGGCCATGTCCAGGCACGCCAACGAGCTGGCGCTTCAGTTCCTGGGGGACGCCGAGTCTGTGCAGGAAGCGGCGCAGGTGGGCGAGGCGACCGAACTCGAGGACCTGCGGGGCGAGGCTCTGGCGCGTACCGGCCGCTACGACCAGGCGTTGACCCACTTCCGTCGCGCGCTGGCGGCTCACCACGACCCCGGCGAGCGGGCGTCGCTGCGGGCGCGCATGGCCGAGGTCCTGCTCTGGGGACGCTTCGAAACGAGCCGCGCGCTGGCCGAGGTACGGGCCGGACTGAGCGAGCTCGACGCCCCCATCCGCACCAGCTGGTGGGGGGCCCTGGGCGACATCGTGTTGAAGTGGACCGCCGGGCGACTGATCTCCTGGACGGGCATTGGCCGCGGCGGAGTGAGTGGAGAGAAGCGGCGCCGGTTCAAGGTGCTCGAACGGCTCCATGCGGTCGGCGGCCTGTGCGCCTACTTCGACGTCCAGCCGAAGCTGATGGCGCAGATGATCGGGCGGTCGCTGTACGCCGCCAATCGCCTCGGAACCTCCGAGGAGCTGGTCAACAACTACGTCAATCACATCGTCTATATGGCCGTGCTGGGGCGCGAAGGTGGTAGCCGCCGCTACGTGAAGAAGGCGCGTGAGATGGCCGAGGCGCTGGGCGACGCGGCACTGGAGATCAAGGTCGGCCTCTATGCCAACGTCGGCCAGCACATCCTGGGCCATAGCGTCCGTGCGCAGACGGCGATGGTGGCCTACATCGCCAAGAACGAGCGGCGACTCCCGGTGTGGGACAACCTCAGCGCCTGCGCGGACCTGGGCTGGAATCTGTTGATCCGCGGCTACGCCCGAGAAGGCTGGGAGTCGCTGTTTACCGGGCTGACCCGAGCGCGCGTGCTCAGTGGCGAGCCGACCGGCGTGGACGGAGGCATCGTTCGTCGCTACCCGTCGATCCTGTGGGCCGCCAACGCCCTGACGGTGATCGGTCGGGTCACCGAAGGCGCGCGGTTGATGGCGCGGGGCGTGGAGTTCGCCGACCAATATCCGGAGGAAGAACGCTACTTCAGGGCCGCTGTGGCTTCTCAGCAGCTGGCGATCGCGCTGGAGACGGGACAACTGGGCGGCGCTGCCGAAGACGCTATCGAGGCGTTCGAAGCCGCGGGGGTCGGCCTGCGAATGTGCCCCTTCTATCTGCGCGACTACTTCGTGTTCGCCGCCTACGTGCGGCTCGAGCAATGCGAGATCGCCACGGTGGAGGAACGCCCGCCGCTACTGGCCAAAGCCCGCCACGCGGTGAAACGCTTGGCAAAGGTCGCCAGTCATCCATCGTTGAAGGCTCATCTGGCGGCGGCGCAAGCGGGATTTCACCGGCTGGCCGGCAATGTCGCCAAGGCCGGCCGCTGGCTGGACCGTGCCGAGGAGCTGGCCCGCAGCAACGACAACCGATGGGTGCGCTTCCAGGCGCAGTGCGAGCGCGCCAAGCTGCTGGAGCTGGCCGGGGACCCACAAGCCGCCACGTACGAAGCCGAGCTGGCGCTGGCGACGGCCCGGGAGTCCGGTTGGAAGGAGCGTGCGCGCCGGGTGGAGCACCGTTTCGGGCTGGCTGAGCGGGATCCCGCAGGGCGAACCACGGGGGCGTTGACAGCCGCGGGGATCACCCGGATGGCGTCGCGGCGGCGGACCATGGCGACGGCGGACGCGGTGCGGTTGCAGCGGCATCTGGACGCCCTGTTGGAGCTGAGCCTGGCGAGCTCCATGGTGCTGCACCCGGACCAGCAGGCCCGGGTGGCGCTGGACGAGATCGTTCGGCTGCTGAACGCCGAGCGGGCGTTCCTGTTCCTGTACAGCGAAGAAGCGGGAGCCCTGGAGCTGGCGGCCGGCCGCGGGAGCGACGCCGAGGACCTGAGCGACCTGACGGGGTACGCGAGCACGGTCGTCGAGCAGGTGTGGACCAACCTCGAGCCCATGGTGGTGAGCGGGTCCGAAGAGGGCACCGTCATCGCCAGCCAGAGCATGCTGACCCGGGGGATCCGGAGCATCATCGCGGCGCCGCTCATGATCCGCGACCGGCTGTTGGGCGTCATCTACCTCGACAGTCGGGTGGCGCGGGGGATTTTCACCGAGGACGACGTGCAGATTCTGCTCGCCGTCGCCAACCACATCGCGATCGCCCTGGAGGCGGCCCGCAGCGCCCAGCTCGAGGTCGAGTACCAGGTGGAGCGACGCGAGCGGCGGCTCGCGGAGGCGCTGCGCAAAGCCACCAACCTGATGACCGGCACGCTCGAGATGGGCCAGGTCCTGATGCGGCTGCTGGAGTCGTTGAGCGAACTGGTGCCCCACGACAGCGCGGCGGTGCTGCTGCGCGAGGGCGAGGACTTCGTGCTGGTAGCCGGGCGCGGCTACGAGGACCAGGAGCTGCTGCGAAACCTGCGCATCCGCCGAGGTGATGACCCGCTGCTGGCCCAGATCGAGCAGACCAGACGGCCGCTGGTCATCGCCGATGTCGCCATGGACACCCGGTTCCGACCGCTCAGCGGGGATCCGGACGCTGTAGATACCCATTCGTGGATCGGTGTGCCGCTACTGAGCGCCGACGAGGTGATCGGGATGCTGACGCTGGAGCACCACGAGTCGGGGTCCTACAGCGAGTACGACGCGGAAATCGCCCTGACCTTCGCGAGCCAGGCGGCCATCGGGCTGGACAACGCGCGGCTGTTCGGTGAGGTGCAACGTCTGGCGGTGCTCGATGGGCTGACGGGGACGTTCAACCGGCGCCATTTCTTCGAGCTGGCGCAACGCGAGTACGTGCGTTCCGAGCGCTACAGCAAGCCGCTGAGCCTGCTGATGCTGGACATCGACGACTTCAAGAAGATCAACGACGAGCTCGGTCACCCGGTGGGCGACGAGGTGTTGCGCGTCGTGGCGGCGCGCCTGCTCGCCAACTGCCGCGACGTCGATGTGGTGGGGCGCTATGGCGGCGAGGAGTTCGCGATCCTGTTGCCGGAGACGCCGCTGAAGGACGCGGCGGAGACCTTCGCCGAGCGCATGCGCAGCGCCATCGGAGGCCTTCCGGTGCCGACCGACCGGGGGCCGGTGGTGGTCACGACGAGCGTCGGTGTGGCCTGCTTGCAGGCGGACGAGCGGGGCCTCGATGGGCTCATCGATCGCGCCGACCAGGCACTGCTGAGGGCCAAGAGCACCGGGAAAAACCGGGTCGAAGTGGCCGAATAGAGGGCGGCCGCGTTGTGTTGGATGGGTAGGCCGTGGCGCTGGTCGCAGCGGCAGAGCCTGGACAGGCCTGCGCGAGTGCGCAACGCTGGCCCGAGCGTGTAGGAAACGACCCGAGGACATGCAGACTGTGATGGTTCGACGACTCTCCACCCTGATGCTGGTCGCCACGGCGGCCGCGGCGCTGACCCTCGGAGCGACGGGATGCGACAAGTCCAAGTCCAAGTCCGCCAAGACCGAGAAGACGTCCAAGGGCGGCACCGGCGCTGTGAAGCCGGCGCCTGGCGGTGACAAGGCCGCCGCCGGCGACAAGAAGCCTGCGGAGGCAGCCAAGGCCACCAAGCCGGAGGCGCCCCCAACCGCAGCCAATCCCCAGGGTGCGCCTCCTGCGACGCCGCCCGCCGGTGGCGGCGATAGCGTCACGGCGCTACCGGGAGGACCCGCGCTTCAAGTGAACCCCGTCGCAGGGCTGGACTTGGCGTCGGCCTCCGCGGGCGTCCTGACCAACGACCTGCGGTTCGGGCCGGGCAAGAAGGTGTCCGAGGACGGTGAAGACAGCGAAGAGAAGGTCGCCCCGAAGCCGGCGTCGAGCAACCAGGTCGACGACTCGCTGGTGCCGGTGAAGAAAGACGCCGAGCGCAACAAGGTGTGTCAGAAGCTATTGGACTGCACCAAGGAGGCGCTGCTCCTCGCGCCCGGATCGGTGACCAGCTACAACGTCACCCGTGAGTCGGTGGACTCGCTGGAGCCCGACGAGGCCGAGGGCGAGTGCAAGAGCGACCTGAAGGACCTGGTCGACGTGCTGGTCCACGAAAAGAAGACGGTCCCCAAAGTCTGCAAGTAGTCGCTCACCGGGGGGTTGCAGACGCTGCAACTCCCAAGTGCAGACGATTCAATGGACGCACGTTGGTGCGGGCCCCACTCTCCCGGTGACGCTGAAACAACCGGGGTGAGACGATGGCGACGGCACTGGTAACGGGTGGAGCACGAGGGATGGGGCTGGAGTGGTGCCGGCAGCTGGCCCGGCGCGGCTATACGGTGTTCCTCACAGCCCGGAACGCAGACAAGGCGGAAGCGGCCGCTGCACCGTTGCAGGCCGAGGGTCTCGACGTGCGGCCTGAGGTCCTGGACCTGGATGACGAAGCGACCATGGCCTCGCTGGCGGAGCGGCTCGGTCCGCTTCTGACCAGCGGCCTGGACCTGCTGGTGAACAACGCGGCCATCAACCCCAAAGACCAGGGCCCGGATGTCTTCCGCTCGACGTTCGAGATCGAGGTGCTGGACCCTGACCCCATCCTGCGCTGCATCCGAATCAACGGTGTGATGCCCATCGTGCTGGTCAAGCGCCTGCTGCCGTACCTGGAGGCCGCCGAGGCGCCGAAAGTGGTGCACATCTCGTCCTGGCTGGGGTCAATCTCGGAGAAGACCATGCCCGGCCACTATGGCTATGCCACCAGCAAGGCGGCGCTGAACATGATGAACAAGGCGCTGGCGCTACAGATCGCCCCGCGTGGGATCACGTCGGTGGTGGTGAACCCCGGCTGGGTGCAGACCGACATGGGCGGCGCGAAGGCCAAGCTGACCCCCGAGGCCTCCATCGGCGGCATGCTCGCCAACGTCGTCGACAAGGTCGGCCTGGAGCAGACGGGCGGCTTCTTCCAATGGGACGGGACGGAGCACCCATTCTAGGGTCAGCGGGCGACGCTACTTGATGCGCTCCACACGGGTCAGGTCCCGGGTGATGTTCTTCTGGTGCGCCTCGTTGGTGCCGCCACCGATCTCCAGCAGCTTGGCGTCGCGCCACAGCCGCTCCACGGTGTACTCGCCGACGTAGCCGTAGCCGCCCAGCGTCTGGATGGCCCGGTCGGCCACGTTCTTGGCCATCGTAGAGCAGTAGAGCTTGACCCCGTCGCTATCGAGCCGGTTGCCGCTGCTCTCCAGGTTGAGGTTGTAGGCCGTGTTGTAGACGTACGCCCGGCCAGCCATGTACTCGGCGTAGCTCTCGCCGATGTGCCGCTGAATCTGGCCGAAGGCGTTGATGGGCTTGCCGAACGCCTCCCGCTCCTGGGCGTAGCGGTTCATGATCTCGATGCAGCGCCGGGCGATGCCCAGCGACATCGCCGCCAGCGTCAGCCGCTCCAGCTCCAGGTTCCGCATCATGTGCAGCACGGCGTCGCCGGTCTCGCCGACCTGGTTGGCCAGGGGAACCTTTACGTTGTCGAACACCAACTCGGCCGTGGTCGACGCGCGCATGCCCAGCTTGTCGTGGATCTTCTGACCCAGCTCGAAGCCCTCGAAGCCCTTCTCCACCAGGAACAGCGACAGCGACTTGGCGCCGCGCCCACCGGTCTGGGCGTACACCAGGAAGGTATCGCCGAGCTCACCGTCACCGATGGCGCCGTTGGTGATCCACATCTTGCGACCGTTGAGCACCCAATGGTCGCCTTGCTTCTCGGCCGACGTCGCCATGCCCAGCACGTCGGTGCCGGCGCCCGGCTCGCTCATGCACATGCCGCCGACCTTGGCGCCGGTGCAGGCGTCAGGCAGGAAGCGCTTCTTCTGCTCCTCGTTGCCGTTGTGCTGCAGGTTGTTGGTGAACAGCATCGAGTGGGCCAGATAGGCCAGGGTGAAGCCAGGGTCCACGGCGGACAGCTCTTCGTGAACGATGGTTGCGGCGACGGCGTCCATGCCCGATCCGCCGTAGGCCTCGTCCACCGTGATGCCCAGCAGCCCCAGCTCGCCGCATTTGCGGAACAACTCGAGGTTGAAGCGCTCTTCCTTGTCGAACTGGGCCGCCTGCGGCTCCAGCTCGCGCTCGGCGAAGCCGCGGGTCATCTCGCGCAGCGCGCTGTGTTCGGGGGTCGGGTTGAAGATGTCGATGGTCATAGCGGGCGTATTCTCGGCAGGGGCCTGGCGCAAAGGCTCAGGCGAACATCACTTCGGCGTACCGTCGCAGCGGCGCCAGATCGTCTTTGAGCTCGTCGGGTGCGGCGTTCAGCGCCGTCAGTGGCGGAATCCCGAAGGCTTCGGCGATACATGCCAGAGCCAACGAGGTGGTGTCGAGACTTCCGTCCCCCAGCACCGCCGCTTTCGGGTCTTTCTCCACCAGTTGCCCGTAGCCTATCGCGTGCGCCTTTCCGTGCCCGGCCAGCGCGACGGCGAGGGCGTCGCCGTCCTTCTTGGCGATGGCGTCGAAGGCTTTGACCGTCGCCAGCACGCGGGCCACGCCCGGGGATGGATTGCGCACCATCACCCAGTGATCGCTGGCCATCATGCTCATCGTGCCCACGGCCGCCGCGAACTGCCCCTTGTCCTCGCGGACGACGGAGGCGTAGGCGCAGGCGATGAACACCGCCAGAGTGCCCACCAGGACGCCCCCATCGGTGATCTTTCGGCGCCGGAACCAGGGGGTGATCTCCTCCACCTCGGCGGTGAGCTCCTTGGGCTCGGTGCCAGCCAGCAGCAGCATCGGGTCGAACCCCATAATGTCGGCCAGCATGTCGTGGGTGTCGCCGTCGCCCGCCATCAGCGCCAGCTCCAGCGGCAGGATGCGGCGGCTGCGGATCCTGTAGGCCGGTAGCTTGGCCAGGTACAGCGAAGCGTTCTCGGCGTATGTCTTCGCCGCTCGGGCCGCTTCCTTCAGGACCAGCACCGGGTCTGCCTCGGCCGCATGAAGCGCGTGCATGCGCCGCAGATACACGTCGAGGTACGTGTGCTGGTTCTCGTTGATGTAGACGGCCAGGTTCTCGTCGGTCTCGGCGAGGTAGGCCTTGATGGCTTCGATGTCGGCGCCGGGAGCAGTCATGCCCCCGAGGGTGGCACACGCTGCGGCGCAGTGCTACCGTCGCCGACAACCTCGTGGAGCCCGCACGCACGGAGTACTCATGCGCCTGAACGCCCGCCGCATCGCCCTGGGTCCAGCCCTTCTCGTCGCTATTTCCCTGCTCACCGCTGGATGCGGTGAAGACAAGGCCTCCGGCGAGGCCAAGCCCGAGAAGGTGGCGAAAGAAGAGAAGAAGGACGAGGCCAAGGACGACGAGAAGAAGGACGAAGCCAAGGACGACAATCAGGACGAGGCCAAGGGCGACGACGGCGACAAAAAGGCGGCCGACAAGGACAAGAAGATCGCCGAGCTCCAGAAGCAGCTCGAGGAGGCCAAAAAGGCTGCCGAGGCCAAGACCAACGCGACGACAGAAGCCAAGCCTGCCGCCGGTGCTGGGGGTGCTCAGGCCGCCGCTGCTGCTGCAGCTGCGGCGGCAAAGACGGCCGCTGGTGCCGGCGCCCCACCCGCTGGGGGAGCTGCTGCCGCGCCTGCAGCCGGCGGTGACGCCTGTGCGGCCATCACGACCTGCTGCGCCGAAGTCGCCAAGACCGTGCCGGCCCTGAGTCAGGCCTGTGGCGCCCTCCAGCAGGGGATCTCGATGGCTCCTGCGGGGAGCAAGGGCATGGTCTGCGAGCAGGGCATCAAGACGCTGCGCACGGCGCTCGCGTCGGTCCCCAACGCCCCCGCCAGCTGCACCGGCAAGCCTGCTGCCGCCGCTGCGGCTGCGACCCCGGCTGCGCCCAACACCGGTACGACGCCCACACCGGCCGCCCCGGCGGGCGGCGATTGCGCCAAGCTGGACAAGTGCTGCGCCGACGCCAAGGCCTCGAGCCCCATCGTGGCGCAGGTGTGCAACTCGCTGAAGACCGCGATGGCTCAGGTCCCCGAGGCGTCCAAGGGTATGATTTGCACCCAAGGGATGAAGACCCTGGCGCGCTCGGTGGCGGCGGTGCCCAACGCCCCCGCCAGCTGCACCGGCAAGCCTGCTGCTGCTGCCCCCGCCGCTGCGGCTGCGGGCGCGACGCCGGCGACCGGCGGTACCGCGACGCCGACGCCTGGCACGACGCCCGCCGCTCCGAACACGGGTGACGGCACGGCCCCGGCGGTCATCTCGGACGCCTGCCCCCGGGCGAAGTCCTGCTGCGCCTCGCTGCAGTCCCAAATGCCTCAGGTCGGCAAGCTGTGCGAGTCGATGCGCGCCGCCACCACGCCCGAGCAGTGCACGCCGGTGTTCCTCGGCCTGCAGGCGGCGGCCGGAGCGATGCCGCAGCTGGGCAAGTCGGTGCCCAACGGCTGCAAGTAAACGCCGCTACGAGATGTTGCGGACGATGAAGTTCAGTCCCATCGCGCCCAGGAAGATGAGCACGATGATGCGGAACTTCTCCTGGTTGATGCGGTCGTAGACCCGCACGCCGATCCAGGCGCCCAGGAACATGGCCGGCAGCAGGATGAGCGACGTCGTCAGGGTCTTACCGGCGAACATGCCCGAGCCGATGAAGTAGGCCGTCTGGGCGATGGCGATGACCCAGAAGAAGCTCAGCAGGGTCACCTTGATGGCGTCTTTGCCCCAGGGCTTGAGCGTGGCGTAGATGATGACCGGCGGGCCGCCGGTGTTGAGGCCGCCCTGCAGGATGCCGCCCATGCCACCGAAGACGACGCCCCAGAAGGTCGGGATGTCCTTCTTGACGACGCCAGCCCCGCGGCGCTTGCCGGCGGTGAAGGCGTAGATGACGTAGAAGACGATGAGAACGCCCAGCGCCAGCTTCATGTAGCGGGAGTCGGTGTTGCGCAGCAGCATCACGCCGACGGGCGCGCCGATGGCGCCACCGAGGAGCATCGGCCCCAGCTTCTTGAGGTCGAAGTGGCGCCGGAGCCCGTAGATGAGCATGGCGTTCATGCAGACGCCGAAGAAGGCGACGATAGGGACGGCGACGGTGACGTCGACGTAGACCGGGATGACGCTCATGGCGACCATCCCGAAGCCGAAGCCCAGGGTGCCTTGAACGAAGCCCGCGATGAGGACGGTCAGACCGACGACGAGGATGAATTCGGTGCCCACGCTGGGGTCTCTACGACAACAACACAGGATGCGGCAACGACATTGTCCGCTGGGCGGGTCAGACCGTCTGCGCGCAGCCTCTGGGCTTCTGGTCCGGGAGCCCTACCGTTGGGGCATGCGAAACTTGAAGGTTGTGAAGATTGGGTGGTTGCGCGGTGCCTTGTTGGCCCTGGCGCTGGGTCTTGGCGGCGTGACTCTGGCAGACACTGATGTCGCCGTTGCGGCGGCTCCGAGCGCGGTTGCGGCGCTGTCGTGGACGACCGTCAACGACACGGTGATGGGCGGCCGTTCCGACGCCAAGCTAGAGAAGGGGCCCAACGGCGAGCTCGTCTGGACCGGCAACCTCAGCCTCGAGAACAACGGCGGGTTCGTGTCGATTCGCTCCCAGAAGGCGCGCGACTGGTCGGCCTTTGACGGGGTCGAAGTGGCTGTCGAGGGCGGTGGGCACGACGTGCAGGTCAGCCTGCAGCGGACCGACCTGTGGATGCGCGCCGGCGGCTACCGGGCCATGGTCCCCACGGCGAAGAAGGGCGTCACCCGGGTCGTCATCCCCTTCACCGCGTTTCAGCTGAAGCGCTTCGGACGGTCGATTCAAGGACCGCCGGTGACGACGGGGCTCAAGAACCTGGGCCAAATCGGCATCCTCATCGCCGACAAGCGCCCCGGACCGTTCAAGGTCACGCTGTCGGAGTTCAAGCCGGTCAAGCTACCCAAGACCGCGCAGCTCGCCGCCGACACCAAGCCACTGCTGATGGCAGCCATCCAGAAAGGTGTCCCCGTGTTCAACGGCGGGGACGCGAAAGGCTGCGCCGACATCTATCGCGACGCCCTCAAAGCCGCGGCGGACAAGGGGCACCTCGGCAATGCCATGGCCTGGTCCCACCGTCTCGCCTCGGCCGCGCTGGACAAGGCGGCCACGGAGACGCCGGTGGACGCCGCGTGGACCCTGCGGCGCGCGATGGACGGGCTCCTCTTCGCACTCCGCTGAGCGGACCGGTCAGGGGGAAGTGTCCCCGCAGTATGGAACCAGGCAGATATCCGTGGCGTAGCACTCCCACTCTCCTTCAGCGGAGCATGAGCATCTCGTGCTGTCGTGGCAGCCGCCACAGCAGCACTCTTCGCCGATGGCGCACGTTCCCACTTTGGTGGGGTCGCAGCTGTCGGACATGAACGCCGCGCCTTCTGGGGGGCATGTTTGCCACGCATCGGTGACGCCATCGGGCGCGTTCGACGTCTCCGCATCCTTCGACGCGTCATCGGTTGCATCGTCGGCTCCGGCATCGACCACGGTCGGGCTATGAGGCTCGGACAGGCAAGCGGTTCCTGAAAGGGTTGCCAGCGCCAATAGCGCCATGAGTCGGAGAGGCATGGAACTCCTCGATACCAAGAAGGCGTCCCAACGTGGCGGGTGCATGATGTCGGGTCAAGCGGACCGAGGACCTGGCACTGACACGGCGATGCTTTGGTGTAGGCTTCCTCGTGTGAGCCACGACTCCCGAACCTCGGCCGGTCTCCTGACCGGCCGACTCGCCCGGGCCGACGCCCTCCGTCGGCGATGGAAGCCCCATGGCGATGTCCTGTCCGAGCAGGACCTCCGCGCCGGCGAGCGGGACTGGACGCAGCAGGACATCGTCGAGGCGTGGCGTCGCTTCGCCGGGGGCGGTGTGCCGGACTGGGCCCGCGAGCGGACGTCACTGTACCTTCACGCGCTGCTGTGCCCGACCAAGTGCAGCTACTGCCACTGCACCGCGCGCCAGCCGCAGCACCGCCGCGAGCGCGACGACGTGTTCCAGCGCCTGATGAACGACATCGCGACGTTCGCCCCCGCCGTCGAGGGGCTGACCTTCCGCGACCTGTACTTCGGCGGCGGTACCCCGAGCATCTTCCACGAAGGTCAGCTCGAGGCCCTTTTCGACGGGCTGTTCAGCGGCTTCCGAATCGCCGAGGGGGAGGAGCGGGCCATCGAAATGAACCCGGCCAACGCCACTCCGGCCAAGCTGCGGCTGGCCCGGCAGGCGGGGTTCAATCGCGTCAGCTTCGGGATCGAGAGCCTCACGCCGGAGGTGCTCATCGCCCACAACCGCGGCTATCAGCGCCCCAACAAGGTGGCGCGGGCGGTGGAAGCGGCGCTGAAAACCGGGTTTCCACACGTCAACGTGGACTTGCTCGTGCTGCCGGGAGAGACCGTGCCGACGTTCCGAAACGTCGTGCAGCAGGTGGTCAGCATGCAGCCCACCGAGATCCACCTGTACAAGCTGCAGCGCCAGCCGACGTACGCTGGCGGCGAGGACACCCTGACCTTCCGCGACGCCCACGCGGTGCTGGCAGAGCTGAGCGCCGCGGCAGGCTACGGCGACATCGGTCGCTACGAACCGCACCGGGTCTCGGCGCGCGCGGGTCTGAGGCGGCCGCCGGCGGAGGTGCCGCTGGTGCGCCGCTATCGGCACCAGACGGTGGACCTGGGCTCGACGCTGGGGCTGGGGCCCGGGGCTGATTCCATGTGCCGGTTCCAGGTGCGCTACACGGAGCGGGCCATTGGTGGAGACGCGACACGGCCGCGGTATCGCGGGTCACGGCGGGGCGGCAACGACGAGCTGCGCGGGTTCCTGCTTCAGCAGCTGATGACGGCGCGGCGCGAGGGGCTTTCCTTGGAGGACCTGCGCAAGCTGTTTGGCCACCACGCGCTGGATACGGCCGCGCCCGTGCTGGACGAGCTGGAAACCGTCGGCTGGATCACCCGCGACGACACCCAGCTGTTCTGGGCGCTGGACGCCGGATGGCAGGCCGTCACCGCGGGCCTGGCCCTGGCGAGCGACGCCGAGTGGGCCCAGCTGGAGGAGCAGGTCACCCGATTCACCCCGTCGGGCGTCCCGGTTCCCGAAGGCGCGGTCGCCGGCACCGAGTGGCGGGTTGGCGGCATGGACGGTCGCTTCCCTGGGTGGCGACAGCTCTGCCACGCCGCCCACGCGCCCGTGCTGTTCCGGGTCGAAGAGGACGATCCCCAAGAACGAGTCCTGGCGCGCGCCGGCGGCTACCAGGTCCGGTACCGGGGCGACGCCCCCCGCAGCGCCGCCAAGGCCCTGGAGATGTTGCTTGAGCAGGTGGCTGCGAGCTCCTGACCAAGTTAGAGAGCGTTCAACACTTCTCCGCAAACGGTTGATACACGGGAGAGAGCTCGCCTGACATCCAGCCATCGTCGCGAGTGAGTAGCATCCGACGAAGTCGGACGCCCGCCAGCTCCGGACGTATGGAGCGAGCCATCATTGGGAGTGAACCCGGAGCTGGAGTGGCGCTCCGGAGGGGTGCGGAGCCCCTCTTTCTCATGGCCTTGGGGGGTTGGGGGGCGATTCAGATCGTCCTGCCATCCAACTTTCGCCGGGAAATCACGAGACCGGGAGATGTCATCACCACGTGGCTAGAAAAACATCGACCGCATCGAGGCCTTGCGCTTCTTGCGCTTCGCCGGCCGCTTCCTCTTCTTCTTCCGGGCCGGCTTCTTCACCGCCCGCTTGGCGACTTCGTTGGCCCGCCGCGCGACGGCGATCTGCTCGCCCTGTTCCAGGGTCTGCTTGCCGCTGGCCGTGGCCACGACGGCCTGACCCGCCTTGGGGCGAATGGTCACCTCACCCTCACCTGCCGGAGGCACCGTAACGGTGAACGACTTGCCCCGCACCGTCAGCGACCCCGAGGGCGTCACCACCAGCACGGTCTGGGTCCCGGCCAGCTCGTAGTCCGCCACGCCCTTGGCCTGGTTGACGACCAGCACCTGATTGCGCTCCTTGCGCCGCACCACGACCTTCGCCCCCGGCGCCTGGGTGATGTAGCCCCGGTCCCCCAGGTTGACGCGCCCGTCCGCCTGCATCTTCGAGGCCGCCGCATGGGTCGGCCCCGTCGGTTCCTTCTGCGCGGCGACCACCTTCAGGTTGCGCACACGCTTGAGCTCGGCCTCCAGGCGCTCCTTCTGCAGCTCGAGCTTGGCCAGCTCCCGCTCGGCCTCTTCTTTCTCGCGCTGGAGCTGGGCCAGCTTGCCCGTCTGTTCACCCGCGTCTTCAGCGGCCTCTTCTTCGGCCGCCGTCCCCGCTTCGGCGTCAGCACCCGAACTCGTCCCGGCGGTGACGCTGGGCGTCTGCACCTGCCGGGCGTCGTTTGTACCCTCCACCAGCGTCAGCCCAATCGCCGCCACCACTGCTGCGGCGATGGCCACGATGGCGGTCGACGCCCACCACGACGCGGGGCCCTCGGTGATGTCTGCCACCGGCTCGGGCGCTGATGCCGCCGCTGCGGCCACCACGCTCGCCGCGAAGCCGCCCACGGCCGGCGCCTCGACCTCCGGCTCCGGCACCGACTCCACCGACTCCACCGAGGCCACGCGCTCGGCGCTCCACAGGTCCACGGCGCTGTCGGCGAACCCGGCGCTCGGCGCGACCTCGGGCTCCCAGGCGCTCAGCAGCGCTGGATCCAGCCCATCGGCAAGGTCGTCGTCGTCGTGCTGGTGAAGCGTGTCGGTCACTTACGTAAGAACTCCAGAGCGTCGCGTAATCTGCCCCGCGCCCGCGAGAGGCGCGATTTTACCGTACCGATGTCGCAATCCAAGGCCTCGGCGATGTCACCGTAGGCCATGTGGTGGTACTCGCGCAGCACGAAAACCGCCCGATAGTCTTCGGGAAGCTCGGCCACCGCGGCCTGTATCGCCTGCGCGATGCGCCGCCGTTTGAGCAGATCATCGGCCTGTTCGGAGGCGACCGCTCCCGGCAGCGGCGCGTCCGGGTCGTGCTGCAGCTGCGGTCGCTTGCGCCGCAGCTCGTCGATCGTGAGCCGCGTGGCGATGGTGAGGATCCAGGTGGACAGCTTGGCGCTGCCGCGCCCGTCGAAGTTCTCCAGCGCCCGGAAGACCCGCAGGAAGGTCTCCTGAGCCAGGTCCTCCACCCACGACTGACGCCCTCGACCGGCCAGCATGCGGCCGATGAGGGCGAAGACGCGGCGCTCGTACAGCTTGACGAGCGCCACGCAGGCGGCGCGTTCGCCGCGACGGGCGCGGGCCAGGGTGACCTCGTCGAGCTCACCCGACCCCGCCCGGACCGGTTCAGGCGGACGATGGCTCTCCTCCGTCGTCTCCGTCGCTGAGGGCGCTGGAGTCGTCGTCGGCATCGAGCTGCTCGTGGTTTTCGACTGGTTCGACATCGTCGTCGTCGAAAGCATCCATCACCTCGACCAGCGCGTCTATCTCCGAGGTGTCGATGCCCTCTCCGACGGTCAGCGCTCGCTTCAGCGTGACCTCCAGCAACTCCAGTCCGCTGGTCACCTGCGCCAGGCGGAACCCGAACGTGGTCCGCGACCGCTCCATCGACTGCAGCATGGACAGCATCCGCTCCTGCCGCTCGATGGCCAGCGTCAGCTCCCGGCGCATGGCCGGATCGCCCATGCCCTCCAGGGTGACCTGATTGGTCTCGAGCTGCTCGCGGATCTCCGCCAGCCGCTCGGCCTCGAACTCGTCGCCAGCCTTACGCCAACGCCGCACCGACGCCTGAACCTGCTCCATCATCGTCTGGACCCGCTCGCGGATGCCTTCCACAAAGGCCTCCTCCTCGGGGTTCTCGCGCTCGGTGCGCTCCAACAGGTCTTCGACGCGGCCGGCTACGGCCTCGAGCCGGGCGAACTCCTCGGCGAACACCATCGAGCCGTCATCGCCATCGCCCTCTTCCGCGTCGTCGAACGAGGCGTCCACGGTAGCCTTGCCGGGCTTGTTGGCCTTCTTGCCCTTCGCGGTCTTGGCCGGTCGCGAGGGCAGCGCCGGGGCGCCGCTGGCGTCCGCGGGCTCGACCTCCATCCAGCCGGCAAGGAACCCGCCGACCCCCATGATGGAGGCCAGCGCCATGACCGATGGGGCCCCCAGCGAGCCGTTGCCACTGAGCAGGACGTAGAACGCCAGCCCCGTGGCGGCGGCGGCCATGGCCGCGCGGAACACGATCTCACCAAAGTGGGGACGTGGCGTCCGCTTGCCCGTGGTGGGGTCGTGGGAGGCCAGCGCCAGGGCGACGCTGCAGGCGGCCCACGCGCCTACGAGGGTGGACGCGGTGACGACGAGCATGCCGCCGACAACGGCCATCGCCACCGCCAGCAGCCCGCGACCGAGCCAGTCCTCGAGGGCCTTGGGACGCCCGGGCCCCAGCGCGAGAACGCCGAGAGTCACACCGACCAGCACAGCCAAGAACGTGGCGCCTGCGCTGGAGCCCGGGATCAGGGAGAAGAGGAGGAGACCGGCCGCCGCGCCGAACACGGCGCCGGCGACTGTCTTGAGGCCGTCGACGGCGGCCGCCGACCAGCTGTCGCTGGCCGGCGCGCCATCGGCGCTACGGGTGGAATGCGTTGCGCTCACTGGGTCTTGTCCTCGTTGTACATGCCATTCTTATGGAAGCTCCCCGCCGCCGGGGCGCCCTTGAGCACCTCGGCCTTGCGCGCGGAGTTGAGCAGGGTGGTGGCGCGCATCTGGCGCGACCCGGTCTTGAAGGTCTGGACCTTGCCCCGCAGCACGTTCAGCTCGTCGGCCTCGGCCGCGGCGTCATCATCACCGGTGTCCTGGGCGACCTTCTTCATGTCCTTGGCGGCGCTATCGAGCAGGCGAACGGCGTCTTCGGTGCGTCCCTCGCCCTTGTATTTGAGCGCCCGCTCGACGATGCGGACCGACTTGAGGCGGGCGGCGTGGGCCACCACGGCGCCGTTGCGCGAGGCGTGGATGGCGGCGGGGTCCGAGGAGCGGCCGACGTTGGCCGTCAGGGTCAGCGTGTGCTGGATGTTCTGCAGGTCGTTGTAGGTGACGACCGCGGTAACGACCTTGCCGGCATAGTTGCGGGGCAGCTTCAGCGGAACGAGGACGCGGCGCTCGCTCTTGGCGGCCATCGGACCCACGGTCTCGTTGTGGCTACCGAGCCAGACGTTGGGGGAGTCGATGGTGCCCAGCAGGGTGCCCTCGACCGACCGCAGCTCGACCTTGAGGTCGCGGACCATGGCGGTCCGGATCTGGACCAGCTCGGCGTCCAGCACGGCCTTGATGGCGGTGGCGTTGTGCACGAAGTAGTAGCGGCCGGCGCCCGACTCGGCGATGGCATTCATCACGGGGGCGTCGTAGCCAGCGCCCAGGCCGATAGTGGAGGTCACCACGTCGCGGTTGCGGGCGCTGCTGGACAGGCTGCCCAGGGAGGAGACGCCCTGCAGGCCCTGGTTGGCCTGACCGTCGCTCAGCAGGATGACGCGGCGCTGGTAGTTGCCGGGGGCCTTGCCCAGCGCCGTGTAGCCCTGCTCGAGACCGCAGCTGATGCAGGTGGTGCCGCGGACATCGATGCCGTCGATGACATTGAGCACCTCCGCGCGGTTGTCGGTGAGCGTGATGTTGGACAGGTGGGTCTGCGCCTCTTCGGCGAACGAGATGATGGAGACGCGGTCACCGTTGGAAAGCGACGCGATGAGCTTCTTGGCGCTCTTCTTGGCGTCCTTGAGCTTGTCGCCCACCATCGAGCCGCTGACGTCCAGCACGATGGCCACCGCGGCAGGGACGTGGACGGCGCCCGTGGACGTGCCGGTGCGAAGCTGGAGCATGGCCAGCACGCGCTGCGTCTCGGGGCTGAGGATGCCGTTTTCCAGCATCAACGTCGCGGTCAGGCCGGCGCGGGTGATCGTCGCCTGGCCGGCCTTCAGTGGCGGTGTGCGCGCGGGGTTGGGAGCTTGTGTCCCGTGGATGCGCGGAGCGACGGGGCTGCGGGTGATGCCGCTACCCTTGGATAGGGACAGGGCGCTGGTGGCGCCGATGAGCAGCAAACCGACGCTCATCATGACGGCGTTGGACGTTCTCACGGGTGGACTCCTCGTTTCTGGGTGCGACGGGCGCGTGGTGGATGACGGTGTGTGGGGCGTGTTCGACGAGCGCATCCGCCCTGCTGGCGCCGCGCTCAACCGGTCTCACGCGGGAGTCCCCGAGGTGTTCCGAATTTTTTTCGGGCCTGGGCGTCCGAAATTCGAACGGGCAAGGAAATTGCTCGTCGGGACGATGGGTTGGAAACTTTGAGCATGTTTGGAGGCCGGCCAGCGTTGGTACTGCTGCTGTCCTGGGTCGTGGGCGCCTGCGCCACCACCCGAGGCGGAGAGCAGCCGAACGCCGTGCCCGAGCCGACTGCGGAGGCCCGGCCCGGAGTCGCGCTGGGCGCGGGTTTGGCGACAGCGGCGCGGATGGTCGAGCCCAACGAGCAGCCGCCCACGTCTGAAGACGTCGCGGTCGAGGTCGAGGTGGACCACATCCTGGTAGCGGGGCAGCCCGTGCCGATGGCCGAGGGTGTCACCGTCCGGACGTTCGCCGATGAAGGCGGGATGGCGTTCCCCAAGCCGGTACCAGGCTGGCGCAGCCATTACGCAAACCGGAAACTGGGCCGCACCAGGGTGGACACTCCGCGAAAGCTGGCGCGGGCCGTGCGGCAGGTCGTCATCTACGCCGACGACGCCTCGGACAGTCAGGCTGCGTTCGAGCAGATGATGAAGGATGAGCGGTCGACGCACTTCCTCATCGACTGGGACGGCACCATCTACCAGCCGATGGACGTGCTGTTCGCGGCCGACAACCGGCAGGGCGACGATCGAACTATCGCCATCCACCTCAACAACCGCCTGAAGAACCTGCGCCGCTGGCGCAACCGCAACGCGCCCGCCTACCCCAGGGGACACGCCGCGCTGGCGGATGGCGAGCCCGAAGCACCGTTCGCTCGGAGGCAGTCGACGACTCGCCGCATCAACGGCACCCGGGTGAAGGCCTGGGGGTACACCGACGCCCAGTACGACGCGCTGGTGGCGCTGCTGGCGACGTTGACCACGCAGTTCCCGAACCTGCCGGCGGAACTGCCGCACGGCCCCCGCGGGCTGGTGGCGGAGAACCAGATGCCCACGGTGGCCGACTATGCCGGCATCGTCGGCAACTACCACTGGAACAGCGGGGCCTGGTCACCGGGCCCTGGGTTCGACTGGCGGCGGGTCTGTGAAGGGCTGGTCGAGGCGGGCGCGCGCGAGGCCTGCCCCACGCCGTACGCCGACATGCCGACCACGGGCCCCGAGGCTATCGAGCGCGGTGGGATGACGGCTCTGGTGCTGCACGGTGACGGTGTCGCCGAGCTGTTGACGCCGGACGGGACCGAGCAGCGGGTCGAGCTTCCCTACACTGAGGACGGGGTCACGCCTGGACTCTATCGATTGTGGCTCAACGGCGTGGAGAACGCCTTCGTGGTCAGCGAGGGTGAGGTCCTCCGGGCATCCGTGCCGCTGAACCCCGACGACTACGATTCTATCGTCGTCGGAGGCGTCCGCACCAAGGTAGGCGGGGGCGTCCGAGCCGCAGGGCTTGGCGCCGCAGACTCGCTCGAGAGCCCCAAGCGCTCACGCCGCGGCATCAAGCGGCTGTACACGCCGCGCATGGTCAACGAGCGCCCCGTCGCCGCGACGCTGGAGGCCACCGTGCCCCACGTCAAGCAAGTGCTGCTGCACGCCGACATCACCGCGGACAGCGCCCGGGCCCGAGACGTGTTGGTGGGCCGTGGGTTGTCGACCCACTTCTACATCGACTGGGATGGCGTGCTCTGGCAGGGCGTGGACCCTGTCTACCAGGCGCTTCATGCGGGACACGCCAACAGCAACAGCATCGGAATCGACCTCAACGCCCTGGGCGGCGACCTGTACGCCAACCCCGACCGGCCGATGTACAGCCGCCGGCACCCCGACTACACGCGCATGATGCGGCCGGAGTTCGAGCGGCCCGTGTCGCTGCCGATGCGCATCAATCGGGACCAGGACGAGGCGCCGGTGCAGGCATATGGCTACACCGAGGCGCAGTACCGGACGCTGCACCAGCTGTTGACCGTGCTGCTGCATATGTTCCCGTCGGTGGACGCCGAGTTCCCGCTGGGTGCCGACGGCCGCATCGTCAAACACATGATGGACGTCGAAGAGCCCTTCGCGGGGATCGTCGGGCACTGGCACACCAGCAAGAACAAATGGGACCCGGGCCCGGGCTTCGACTGGAGCCGGGTGTGCGACAACCTTCGCCGCGACGGTATCGACGGCGGTGAGTGCCCGGTGGCGGAGCGTCCAGCGGCGCCCGAGAGCGAGGCAGACGCCTGCGTCTATCCGGTGACCTACGGCGGTTAGACTTCCGCTGTGGACTCGCGTCGCAGGCGTCCGGGACTACTGCCTTCGATGAACTTGGCCTGGAGCCCAATCTGGCCGCGTGCTGACGCATCCGACGCAGTCGGACGGCCTTTGGCGACGGCGCCGTCGGAAGTTCAGCCGCCTTCGCAAGTAAAGAGCATCCGACGAAGTCGGACGCCCGCCAGCTCCGGACGTATGGAGCGAGCCACCATTGGGAGTAGGCCCGGAGCTGGAGTGGCGCCCCGGAGGGGTGCGGAGCCCCCCCAGCGGGGGTTGGGGGGCGAATGAGATCGTCCCGCCATCCAACTTCCACCAGGAAATCAACTAAGTCCGGAGATGTGATCAACCATCAGCCCAGCGGGGCGTTGGGGGGCGAATGAGATCGTAGAGATGCAACGGACCTGCACCGACCACCCATCGAAGCCGTGCCACAGACCTCCACCGCATTCCATCGAAGGCACTGACTCGGGGCGCCTACGAGGCTTTGAACACAAGAAAGGCGCGGGAGTCTTGCCAGTCCCGCGCCTTTCGGGGTGCCGAGATAGTGGTTGCTGTCCACGCATGCCTACCGGTCTCAGGTTGTGGCGCTCGCTCTGTCCACTGAGCTAACCCCACATGTTTCACAGGAAGAAGTGGCGTGGGGTGCGGGATTCGAACCCGCGACTAGCGACCTTGGTACCGTCGTGCAGAGAGGACAGCCTCGGCCAATACTGAGCTTACTGAGAGACAGCTTGAGGATGAGTGCCAGCACCGTGCGCCTTCGCCGCGTCTACCGTTCCGCCACCGGCTGATACGTCAGCCGGGAGGGATTCGAACCCCCACCCCGCACGGCCATAAGCGTGATGCGGGAGCGTCGGTCACAGGGTGCTCGCTTCAGCTTCAATCCTGAGCTTCAGCTTGCCTCAGTGGTTTTGTCTGTGGTCGTCGAGTGGCGTCAGCCCTCCAGCAGGTACTTGAAGAGTTTCGCGCCGACGTCGGCGGTCTCGACCTTGGTGTGGTTGGCCTCCTCGCGGGCCAGCTTCACCGCCCCCAGCAGGGCGTTCACGCGGGCCAGCAGTGCCTTCTTGCGGGCCGCCTGCAAGGCCCCCGAGAACTTCGTCCCGGTCCAGTAGCCCACCACGATGTCCTCGCTGATGAGCTGCGTCTGGGCAGGGTGCTCCTTGGTGGGCGGGTGCAGCACGAGGCCGCGCTGGACCTTCTTGGTCTTGTGGGTCCGCACCGGGTCCGACGTCCGGTGGTAGCCAAGCCCCTCGTCGAGGACCCAGTCCTCCGACTCGTCTAGCGTGGGGATGACGCCGATGGCTTTGCGCACGTCGGTGAACTGCTTCTCGAGGAACAGCAGGTAGGGCACCGGCGCCTGCTCGACGAGCACCTCGCCGTCCACGACGACGTCGGCCCGCGCCCCCTCGGCGCAGTTGCCGAAGTCCTTCGCGGCCGTCCGGTCGAACAGCTCCACCCAGTGCTCCGACATCTCGGCCAGGGCCTCCTCGGCCACGAGCCGGACCTTCACCTTCTTGGGTGGGTAGGTCTCCTCACCCTCGCGGGTGCACTCGTAGGTGGCCGTCGAGCCGGCGTACAGCTCGGCCTTCTGGGTGGCTTTGTGAATCTTGGTCAGCGCCGGCTGCACCCGATGCTTGGCATCGGTCTCCAGGGCGATGACCTGCGACAGCTTCAGCGTCTTCGCAGTCATGTCTGGTCTCCATCGACGAGGTTCGCAAGCCCATGCGTGCGACACAGTTCGTCGGCCCCCGGCCTGTGGTCTCGCCGGCGGGACTTCCTGAAATTGTTTGATTTCCTGGGTTGCGCCGAAACTAAGCGCGGCCATCAGGGAGTCAAACAGAAATCGGATGCGGACTCACGGTGAGGCGCAGAGGCGCAGGTGCGATGGGCCTGAGCCGACATGCAGCATTGCACATGTTGTGGAGAGACATGGGTGGTGGCCATCGCGGCCCTGGTGTCTCTCGCAGAGGCGTCGGCGATTCGAGCAGGATGCGCCGGCCGCCATGGCCCAACCGCAACCTGCGCCTCTGCGCCTCTTTGTGACCCGGTCGGACGGAGAGGCTCAGTACCGGCTATGCACGCACTTCTTGTCGCTGCGCGGGCAGGTGAACCGCACGTGGGCGTGATACGTGTGCCCCTTCCAGTGCCGGATGATGCGCCCCACGCCCTGGAACTTCTCGTCGCCGAAGAGCCTCTTGAGCGCCGGCTCGGACCAACCGGCCTTCTTGGCGGCCTTCCTGAAGTGCGGCAGCTGCCGGTGGTCGACGAAGACGTAGTTGATCTTGCCGGTGAGAATCATGGTCTCGAGCACGAACCAGTTCTTTTCGTAGTCCAGCTGGTGCCACTTCACGCGGGCGTTGTAGTGGCGTCGCTTGGGGTCGCCCTTCTCGAAGTACGAGATGTCGACATCGAGCCCGTTCTGGTGCGACCGGTGCCGCCCGGCCCGGCCACCGTTTTCGTGGGAGAGCGCCCCCACCAAGAGCGGCTGCGTCCCCGGATAGCGCTCCACGAGGCGCTTGCCGACGTGCTGGAGGATGGCGATCGTCTGATCGCAGGCGAACTTCTTGGTGCGGTTGATGCTCCGGATGCCGGGCATCGTCTTGGGAATCTCCACCGCGTTGCGGATCTTGCCGCCATTGGGCGCGCCGACCACCTCGGCCTTGGCCTTCTTCTGCCCCTCGGGCAGCAAGTCCGGCGTCGGGTTGACCGTCGGCATGGTGCGCCGATCGCGCCCCATCCAGTTCAGCGCCTTCATGCCCCGTGCCGTGGCCTGGACCTTCGCCGGCGCTGGAGCCTTCGCCGCCTTTGGCTCGCGAACGGGCGCGGAGCGCACCTTTCGGCGCGGTTGCTCAGGCGCCTTCTTGACGGTTTCTGCGGGCTCCAGACCGACCTTGCCCAGGTCCTTCTTCATGGCCTCGGTGATGTCGGCGGCCTTGGGCTTGACGATCGTCTTGCGCTTGGCGACCACCTTGGGCTTGGCGACCACCTTGGGCTTGGCGACCGCCTTGGGCTTGGCGACCGCCTTGGGCTTGGCGACCAGCTTCGGCTTCGCAACTGCATTGGGCTTTGCGGGCTTGGCGACCGCGTTGCCCCGCGTCGCTAGAACGACCGGCTTCCGGGCAGCCTTCTTTGCGACCACCTTTCTGGCCGCCGCCCGCTTCGCCTCGGCGCGCTTCTGCTTGGCCGTCTTCAGCCGCGCCTTCCGCGTTGACGCCGCCCGCTTGGTCGCGCCAACGACCCGCTTGCGCGACGGGCGCTTTCTCGAGGCCTTCGGCTTCCGCGCTTGCGGCTCCACCTGCACGAAGTAGTTGAGCTGCTTGCCGGGCCGCATCGCGGTCTTGTACTTCAGCACCGGGTTCCACCAGCGCAGCTGCTGAACGCTCGCCCCCGTGCGGCGGGCGATCTTGTACAGCGTATCGCCCTTCTTGATGGTGTAGGTCTTCTTCACCTTCACCGTTCGCCCCGCCGAGGCGGATGGCGCCGTGGTCAACAGAACGACGACCGCGAGACCGGCGACGAACGCGTTGAGTGCGGTGGTGATGGACTTGAGAGGGGACACAGCCCTTTCGGATCTAGCGCGGAGTGCCCCCGTTGGCTAGAAACCAATGTCGTGACCACACTCCGTACCGCCGTCGTTCTGCTCGCCGCGCTCCTCCTCGGCGCCTGTCCCGGCCCCGACAACCCGGGCTCCGGCGGCGACGCCTCCGTCTCTCCGGACGGTGACACCAGCGTCTCCGGCACCCGATGGCGTGCCATCGTCGAGGACGCCCCCGGCGCGCTCCTGTCGATCTGGGAGTCTCCAGGTGGGGAGCTGTGGAGCGTCGGGACCTCCAAAGACGCCAGCGGCCCCATGGTCCTGCGCCGCACGGCCTCCAACGGGTGGGAGCGGCTGACCACCGGCCTCACCACGCACCTGTGGTGGGTCCACGGCTTCGGCGACGACGGCCCCGTGTTGACCGCGGGCGAGTCCGGCGCCGTGCTGGAGTACGACCGGATGACAGGGAGCTTCTCCTACGAGGCGTCCCCGACCGACGGCACCATCTACGGCCTCTGGGGTGCATCGGCCGACGACGTCTGGTTCGTGGGTGGCAACCTGCCCAGCGGCCCTGGCGTCATCCTGCGACGGCGCTTTGGTGTCTTCGAGACCGTGCCCCCGCCCGCTGGCGTCGGCGCCAACGAGGCCTTCTTCAAGGTGTGGGGCCGCGCCCCCAACGACCTCATCATCATCGGCGACCAGGGCTCCGTGCTGCGTTGGAACGGGACGACCTTGAGCCGCGAGGCCATCTCCGGCGCCCGCCTGGTCACCATCCACGGCCAGGATGACGACGTGGTCGTCGTGGGCGGCCGCAACAACGCGCAGCTCTTCGAGGCCTCTGGCGCCGCCTGGGTGGACCGCAGCCCGCCGGGGCTGGCCCTTCTCAATGGGGTCTTCGTCGCCCCCGACGGGCGGGCGGCGGCGGCGGGCATGCTCGGCTCCGTGTTGGAGCGCCGCAACGGCGCCTGGCTCGACCTGCCCTACCCCGACGTCTTCCGGGACTGGCACGCGGTGCGGATCGACAGCCGTGGCGACGTCTGGGTCGCGGGCGGCAACCTTTTGACGGCGATCGCCCTGGATGGCGGCACGCTGCTCCGCTTTGGTCCCGCCCGCGCCGATGACGGGGACGGGACCTGGACAGTCGCGGACGCCACCGCGGCCAACGTCCCAGTGGCAGACGCAGCCCCCGACGCAGCCCCCGACGCGGCCGACGGGACCACCGACGCGGCCGACGGGACCACCGGCGACGCCGACGATGACGGCGACAGCCAGATCGGCCCGGACGCGGCCCACGGTCAGACGCAGCAAGGCGACTACCTGGTCGTTATCGGTGAGGCGGAGCCTGCCTCGTTTACCCCCATCTCGGACGGCAGCTCCCGCGAGATCGTCCAGGGTCCGCAGGGGGGCATCCACGCCGAGATCGTGTTTCGGGTCACTGTCCCCGGCGCGGTGGTCACCAACGACAGCGTGAAGGGCGCCATGCAGGCCCGCGCCTACGTCGGCGACGAGCTGGTGGGCTTCATCGACGTCCCCAGCTACCCGGTCGAGGCGGTCGCGGGCGTCGAAGACACCTACGAGAGCTCGGTCATCCCCATCTTCTTCGCCAACAACGACGCCGCCACCTACGCCGGTCAGGCGGCTCGCCTGCAAGCCCAGTTCAGCTACCTCGGAAAGACGGGCACTCAGGAGGTGAGCGTGCTATTAGTCGATGATGATTAGCGTTTCGCCCCGCCCCGCGCAGCTGGTCATGGCTGTCTTGCTCGTCCTGACCGCCGGCTGCTCCGACTCCACCTCACCCTCCCCTGTAGCCGCCGTCCCCGACGTCGACGGCGGCACTGTCGGGGACACCAGCGCAGATACTGCGGCTGGCGATGCCGTGACCCCTCCCGACGGCGTCGCCGATGTGGGCCCAGAGCTCCCTGCGCCCATCACGTGCAACCCCAGCAGCCGCTGGGAACGTGGGGTCGACGCCTTCGATGAGGTCACCGCCGAGTGGGGGCTCATCGACCTCGGCGTTCTGGGAACCCGGGTCAACGCCATCGACTTCGACGGCGACGGCTGGCCCGACCTCCTGATCCGCCGCGGCGGTGAAGCGCCTGATGACTTTGCCCCCGAGGGCGTGCGCCGCACCTGGCTGCTGCGCAACACCGGTGCCGGCTTCGAAGACGTGACGCTGAGCAGCGGCTTGCTCCAGACCCGTCAGACCTATTCCGACGACCCTGCCCCCGGCCGCCCGGGGAGCGTCTACGCCGCCGCCGACGTCAACAACGACGGCAACCTCGACTTCTTCAGCGGACTGAACACCACCGCCGACATCGACAAGGTCCTGCAGGAGACCAGCGAGATCCTGCTGGGCGATGGCAGCGGCGGCTTCACCCTTGGCCCCCTCGGTGACCACCGCGACAACGGCAACGTCTCGGTCCCGGCCGGCGCCAGCTTCGCCGACGTGAACCGGGACGGCGTGGTGGATCTGTGGGTGCCGCAACACAACTTCGATCCGGGCAACGGCAGCCTGGCGCTGGTGCAGGACCGCCTGTATCTGGGCGACGGAACCGGGGCCTTCAGCGATACCGTCGCTGCGCTCGGGCTGACCACCCAGGGCTGGAACGCCATCGGTACCCTCAACTCGGCTCAGGGGCACACCCGAGCGTGGTCGGCGCTGGCCTGCGACCTGAACAACGACGGGGTCCCCGAGCTGCTGTCGGGCAGCTACGGTCGCTCGCCCAACCACCTGTGGCAGGGCGCCTGGGGCGCGGACGGCCTGGTGGGCTACTTCAGCCGTGCCGTCGAGTCGGGGTACGCCTACGACGGCAACCTCGAGTGGCAAGACAACCAGTTCGCCCGCTGCTACTGCCAGGCGAACCCCACCGCCGAGGGCTGCGCGGGTCTCGCTCCACCGCAGGTCAATTGCCCCAGCCCGCCCAACTGGAACCACACCAACGACCGCGAGCCCTTCCGCCTCGGCGGCAACAGCGGCGCGACGGTGTGCGCCGACCTCAACAACGATGGCTGGATGGACCTGCTGACCACCGAGATCAAGCACTGGTGGGCGGGCTCGGGCTCCGACGGCAGCGAGGTCCTGGTGAACCAGAAGCTGGGCGAGGTGACCTTCGACCGCCCCGGAGACGCCGCCCTCGGGCTGGCCGTCGACCACAGCGCCAGCGTCTCCTGGGACGAGGGGCACATGTCGGCCACCATCTTCGACTTCGACAACGACGGCTGGAACGACATCTACATCGGGGCCAGCGACTACGCCGGCAACCGGGGCCTGCTGTACCACCAGACCAGCGCCTTGGCGTTCACCGAGCTGACCACCGACGAGTTCTTCGAGCACAACCGCAGCCACGGGGTCGCCGTCGCCGACTTCGACCGGGACGGCGACCTGGACATCGTGGTGGGCCATTCGCGCTCCCGTTGCGACGCCAGCGCCCCCAACAACTGCTACGAGACCGCCCAGGTGCGGATGTTCGAGAACACCCGCGGACAGAGCGGCAACTGGCTGCAGCTGACCCTGGTCGGCGGCGAGGGCACCAACAGAATGGCGATTGGCGCACGCGCGACGGTGGTCACCGACGATGGCGTCAGCCGCATGGCCGATGTGGGGGGCGGCTACGGCCACTACGGCGCCCAGAACGACCTCACGCTGCACTTCGGCTTGGGTGACGCCTGCGTGGCCGAGGTCACCGTTCGCTGGCCCGACCAGTCCCTGAGCACCGAGACCGTGACGCTCAACGGCAACGCCCGCTACGTCTGGACGCAGGGAGAGAGCCCCGTCGCCGCCGAATGATGCGTCTTCTCTGGCTCATCGCTGCTGTCCTCCCTCTGGGAATCTCTGCATGCGCCGGCCAGGGCCCGGGGCTCGCTCCGGTCCCAACCGGTATCGAGCGGGTGGACCTGCTCGTCCCATTCGAACCCGCCATGCCCGCACCACTGGTGGTGTACAAGTCCCCCACCGCGGTCGACGGCACGCCAGTGAACACGACGTTCACGGAGGCGAAGGTGCTCCAGGCGTCGGGCGCCATCGTCGTTGCCACCCTGCAGCGACGCGTCTGGGACTCCAGCGCCGGGACCTACCGTGACCTGGGCTCGGGCCCGTTTCAGCAGCTCTCACGCTGGGCCAATGCCAACCGCGTCGTCCTCAGCGACAGCTGCAGAGCTGCCCTCCCACAGGTCCAACGTCTGCGGTGCACGTCGCGGATGGTCAGCAGCGACCACGTACGCCGTCTGACGGGCCTGCGTAGCCTCACCGCCGGTCTCGACCAGCTCGACGACAGTGATCTGAAGTGGATCGGCCAGCTGCAGCATCTCGGCGAGCTCCGTGCCAGTCGCAACGGGCTGCGCAATCTCGCGCCCCTGGCCCGCTTGAAGCGTCTGCACACCTTGGACGTCAGCGGCAATCCGGTCGACGGGCCATCACTCGTCGGGTTGCTCCGCACCAGGGCGCTGACCAGCCTCACATTGGACGACGTCAAACTTCCGACCGGCCTATGGCATCAGGCGCGTCTCGAGGAGCTGGAGACGCTCAGCGTTGGCGGGACGTCGTTCTCTGACGCCGACCTACTGGTCGTCGCCAAGCGCGCACATCGGCTCCAGTCGCTCAGCGTCCGTCACGGCAAGCAGCTCACCGATGGCGGCGTCCTGGCCGCTGTACCCTTCCTGCGCTCCTTGCGGTCTCTGAATCTGGAGGGGGTGGCTCTTGGAGACGCAGGGGTCGAAGCACTCGCGCAACTGGAGTCCCTGGAGGAACTGGACCTGCGCTTCGTCGCCGTCACCGATCGCGGACTGCGGGCGCTGGGAAAGCTGACGCGGCTCAAGCGCCTGCATCTGCGCAGCACCGATATGACGTGCGCGGGGCTCACCGATGCCCTGACGACGCTCCCTCGGCTGGAAAGCCTGGCCGTGATGAGCGCCGACCTGCAATGCGAAACCAACATCAGTGCGCTCCCCAATCTACGGGGGCTCTGGCTCGACGACAGCGGCCTTGGGGTCGCCTTCCTGCGAGACCTGGGACAAAGCGAGTCGGTGCAGAGGTTGTCGCTGCAGAACACCCAACTTCGCGACAAGGGTCTCGCCCAGCTGGCGTCGCTCGGGTCCCTTCGCTGGCTGCACCTGTTCGGCACCAGGGTGAGCCGAGCGGCCTGCGAAACGTTCAACAAGACCCTTGGTCGTGAGATCTGCACCCCGCCCTAGCGGCGAACCTCACGGCAGGGCCAGCACCATGCGATGCACGAAGGTCGGCGCCACCTGTCCATCGATCCAGGTGCGGTCGGGGTCGTTGGGGTCGCTGCTGTAGTTGTAGACCAGGTAGTGGTGCGCATCGATGGGCACCATCCCGGGGAAGCAGGTGTCGCCGGCCGAGGGCAGGTCGATGACGTGGGTCACCTCGAGGCTCGTCGGATTCACCTCCCACACGGCGCAGCGCTTGGGGCTGGTGGAGTAGGCGATGAGGAGGTCGGACACGCTCAGATCCGGGTCCGCATCGGGCAGCTGGGTGAGGTCGTACCATCCCGACTCGGTGACATGGCGCCGGGCGATGAGCATGATCGTGCTGCCGTGCTTGAACACCAGCGGCGAGTCATACTTTCGCGGGTCGTTGACGCAGCTCCAGGTCCCGAGATCGCTCGGCTCGGCGCGACAGATCTTGCTCCCAAAGCCCGTGTCGTCGCCACGTTCGTTGCGGGTGACGGCGATGAGTGCACCATCGTCGGCAAACGCAAAGTCGGTCTCCGAACCGCCGCCGGTCTGCACCACAGGCTGCCCATCCACCACCGGCGACCAGCTGACCCCGTCGACCGTCGTCAACCAGCTGATCTCGAGGCCCTCGGTCGCCTCGCCGCTGACGTCGTAGATCTCGCCGCCCCCCACGTACCCGACCATGTAGGGCACGCCGTCGACGACCTTGGTGCGCCAGGGGATGAAGCCGTCATAGTCTCCGAGCGCGCCGGGAAAACCGATGTCCGGCGTGCTCTCGGTCCATTGCCCCGGCCCCAGCCATTGAGCCATCCGAGACTCGTGCGGCTCGAAGTCCACGGGGTTGGTGCCCAACACCGCGAAGTACAGGAACAGCTTTCCATTCCACGACAGGAATCGAGGCTCGCGAACGTCGCGCTCCAGGAAGAACATCCCCTCGTACCGCCATCCCTGAGCGTCCTCCCCGACGCCTGGAACGAACTCGGTGCTGACCACGTACATGGTCACGTCGGCGCTCGCAAAGTGGCTCTCGGCGGTACGGAACGCCAGGAACAGCCGTCCATCGTGGAGAACGATGTCGAGGTTGTTGTTGGCCGTCATCGGTGACACCGGCGCAGGCATGGCCGTGCCCGGTACCACCACCGCGAAGTCCTCGATGGCGGGCTCCGTGGGTACCACCACCGCAGCGTCGGGCCCGGTGGCGTCACCGGTGACCTCGGCTGTCGCATCACTGTTCGCGTCGGCGGGTTGTGTCCCGGAGTCGCTGGGGCAGGCCGTGATGGCCAATCCCAAGGCCATCAGTAGACCTGCTCGCATGGTCAGAAGCTCCCTCGCAGCAGCAGCCCTGCCTGATGCGGGCTGCTCCACGGCGAAACATCCAAGCGAGGCTCGCCCACGGAGACCGACCCACTGTTGGCCGGCGGCGTATCCATGACCTTCCAGATAATCCCGCCGATCACGCTGGCCAGGCCCACGCCTCCCACGATGAGCGACGTCGTGTAGTACGTCCGAGCGCGGTCGACGATCGTGTTGTACTCGTCTTCCCGTTGTTCGTTGGTCTTGCCGTCGCCGCCCGCAGCCACCGCCGCAAGCTCTTCGCCGTTGATCTCGGCCACTGACAGCCCATAGAGGACACCGCCGGCGACGACCATGGCCGCTCCGACTCCGATCAACGCCCAGGGGCCAGCGCTCGGCTCCCAAGCCTCTTTGGTGTCTGGTGGCGGGTCGGGGCCCTTGGTCTCCACCATCACGCACTTGCCATCGCGCACCACCAGCGGCGGCTCGCAGGCGATGTTGGGGGTGTCCGGTTTGCCGGGCCCCGCCTTTGCCAAGACGACGGTACGCAGGCTGAACAGCCCCAACTGGACCTTCAGCGTGGCCTTCTTGGTCTGCATGCCGGGGGCAGAGATCGTGAACACGTGGGAACCGGGCGAAAGCCCCACGGTCCGAGGCGCCGTGAACTTCACGTTGCCCACCTCGACGGTGGCCCCCTTCGGCGTCGTCTCGATCAGCACCGCCCCTTGTTGGCACGTCGCCGCCGACTTGCTCAGCTCGATGTTGGCCTGGGCGCGCTGTTGCGGGTTGCCAGCCATGTCGGCAGCGATGAGGGCGTGACGGAATGCCTCGCAGTGGAGGCCAGCGTCGTTGAGGATCGTCGCCAGGGCCATGGCCGTGGTCCACGAAGGTACCAGCCGGTAGGCCTTCCGCGCCTCCTTCTGGGCCGCCAGCAGCTTGTTCCTCTGAAACAGCCGCTGGGCCTTCATGTAGGCCTTCTGGGCCTGCTTCTTGGCCTTCTTGGATGGCTCACCCGGCTTGGGGAGCTGAGGCAGCATCTGCGCCGAGACCGATGGGCTCGCTACGGCGACGGCCACCACCGCCGCGACTATGGCCAAAGCATGTCGCACCTGCGGCAGTATGCCAGCGATTGGAGCCCCTGAAAAACGGCGCCCGCTACTCAGGGGTTCCACTTCGGCAAGGCGCGCTTCTTGGTTTTCTTCGGCTTGCGGCGCGTGGTCGGCCGCGCAGTGACCTTGCGGGTCGTCTTGACCGGCTCCAGAACTGCTGAGACGGAGAAATCCTTCTGCTTGAGCTGCCGCCCGGTGACCACGACCTGCTTGTCGGCGTGCCCATCCTTGGTGAGCTTGAGCGTCAGACGCCGCTTCTTGTCCAGGGTCTCGGCCTCACCGTCGGTGAGCATGTACTCCTGGGGACTATCGCCAAGGTCCGACCCTGTCTCCACGATGGAGACCTTGGTGCCCGCCTGCAGGTTGAACTTGATGACCGGGATGGCCTCGAGGGGAACCTGCAGCGGTCGCTCGCTGCCCGGCGCGGGGAAGCCGACCTTCACCTTGGCGGTCTTGTAGCCGTCCAGGGAGAACAGCACCTCTTGGCCCTGCTCGAGCGGGGGACTCGTCAGCTTGACCCCGCCCTCACCCGCCGCAGTACCGAGCAGGATACCGCCGGTAGTCTTGAGCGTCGCTCCTGGCGGGTTCGTGGTGACCGTCAGCGTCGCCACCGAGACCGCGACGGGTTTGGCGTCCACCGCCTTGGGCGCCGGTGCTTTGGCGGCCTTCTTCGTGTCAGCGTCCTTGGCCTTTTCGCCGGCCTTGGAGTCCCCGCTCTTGTTGGCCTTCGGGGCCCGATCCGACACGGCCTTGGAGGCCGAAACCGCACCAACGGGCTCCTTGCCCGCTTCCGAGCTGCCACCGCTGAGCGCGATGACGGTGCCGATGATCCCGAGGACTACCGCCGCAGCGACGGCGATGATCTTGTTCCGACTGGATCCGACCAGGTTGTGCTGGCCGCTCATCTCCGTGGAGATCTCGGTCGCCGGCCGGTCGTCCTCGTGCCCCGTGGCGCCCTTGCCGGTGATCTCGATGAGATCGCCGTCGAGCGTCTGCGTGTCCGTGGGGGGCTTGGACTCTGCGCTGTCGGGCAGCTGCGGCTTGCCACCGGCGATGACCGGCGGAACGTCGCTGAGCGGATTCGCCCGCTGGATCGCCGCCAGCTGCTTGAGTAGCGCCTGGGCGTTGGGCGGCCGATCCTCTTTCTTCTTGGCCAGCATCCCCATGATGGCGTCCGACAGCGCTTGGGGGATCTGATCCCCCAGGACGTCGGTCAGGGGCTTGGGTGGCTTGGCGACGTGCGCGGTCATGTAGCCCACGGCGAGCTCGGTGCCCCGGGCCTCCTTCACGTCGAACGGAAGCCGCTGCGCGAGCATCTCGTAAAGGATGCAGCCGACCGCGTAGATGTCGGTGCGGCCGTCCACCGGAAGGCTCCGCCACTGCTCCGGCGCCATGTATCGCGGCGTCCCCAGCAGCCCCTTGGTGCTGGCGCCGGTGGAGTCCAACGCCCGGGAGATGCCAAAGTCGAGCACCTTGACGAAGTCGGGCTCACCGAACTGGTCGATGAGCATGATGTTCTGCGGTTTGACGTCGCGGTGAACCAGCTTGTGCGAGTGCGCCTCGCCCAGACTCTTGAGGATCTGGGTGGCGATCCGGACCGCCCGCTCAGGCGACAGCGGCGCCTCCTTCTTGATCACCTTGCTGAGCGGGATCCCCTTCACATACTCCATCACGAGGTACAGGACCCCGTCGGGAGTGCGCCCGAAGTCCGACACGCGCACGGTATTCGGATGGTGCAGCTTATGGGTGTTCTGCGCCTCGATATAGAAGCGCCGGATCACCATCTCGTCGTCAACGAGGTCAGCGCGGACGAGCTTGATCGCGACCTGCCCCGAGGTCTCCACGTGGCGTGCGCGGTAGACAGCGCCATAGCCGCCGCGCCCCAGACGCTCCTCGATGACGTATTTGTCGGCCAGCGTCATCCCCACGAAGGAGTCGTTGACGCTGGAGACCTTCAGCTTGTAGTCGTCGACCGTCGGACGCCCATCATTGGGACAGACGTCTTGTTCAGTGCTGGTTCCGCACTCGGGACAAACGCGCAAGCTCTCGACCTCTCGGTGCCTGATCACCTCCCATACTAGGAGAAGACCAGGACACGCTCAAGCTACTGGGCTTCTACGACCTGATCGAAGAGCGGATCACCCTCGTACCGGATCTCGATGCTCTCGCCCGGTTCGGGCGGCTTCACGAAGGTCAGCGAGGGCATCAGCGTCCCCTCTCCGTCGACGCAATCGGCGGTCGGCGGCTCGAGCGTGTACCCGTCGTCGCCATCCCCTCCAGCCACCAGCGTGATCTGGGTGGTGCCGTCGGCCAGGGTCTTGATCACCTCCAGCGAGGCGGTGTCGAGCACGCGGCGCGGCAGGCAGACCTTGTTGACGACCTGGATGATCTTGGCGGCGATGTCGTCCAGCGCCGCACTGATGCCCGAGGCCTCGCAGATGTTCAGGAACAGGCCGTTGGTGCCGAAGCCGTTGGCCAGCTGCTGGTACCGGGAGCCCCAGTCGGAGATACCACCCGGGCCGGAGCAGACGTACGACTTCTGGTGGCAGGTCCGGGGGTCCGTCTTGGAGGCCTGGAACTCCTGGCGCACGCAGTTCTTGTACTCTTCGATGGCCGCAGCGTCGGGCTCGTTGGCCGTGGCACCGGGCAGCGAGGCGCAGGCGTCGGGGATCAACGCGGCGTCGGGAACGTCCTGGGCCGCCAGGGCGTCACCGGCGATGGCGGCAACGATCACGCGGGACGGGTCGGACTTGATGCTCTTGAGGCGGTTCACGTAGTCGCGGACCGGCACCAGGATGCCGCCGTCGTCGGTCGTCGCCTCGAAGGCGCAGGTGTTATAGAAGTCCTCGCCGAAGTCCTGCCCATCCACCGTGGAGCAGTCGTCCTCGTCGGAGACGATGATCACCACCAGGTAGGCGTCGTCGCGGAGGAAGCTCTTGGCCTGCTCCTCCTGAAGCGCACCCGGGCGCGGGTCGATGGCGGTCAGCGCCGCGCGCAGGCCCTGCTCGTACTTGAAGCACTTCTGCGAGTAGACGCCCAAAGTCGCGATGCAGGGGAAGCTGTCGATGTTGCCGTCCTCGGTCGACAGGAACGGCGGCAGGTCCGTGTCGCAACCCGAGGAGTCAGGCTGCTTGAGGCAGCCGGAGTCGGAGCTTCCGCCCGGCTTGAGGCACTGGAAGCCCGTGTCTCCGAAGAAGTCGGCACAGTCCTGGTCGGTGTCGCAAAGGCGACGGCAGGTCGTGTTGATGGAGTTGTTGGGGTTGACCTCGCACACCTCGAGGTTCTCGGTCGTGCACTTGTAGGCGCCGGCGTCGCCGGCACCGGTCTCGCAGTCCGCGTCGGTCGTGCACTGCTGGTTCTGCTTGAAGTAGCAGGCCGCGGGGAAGCGGTCGGCAGGGACCTGATTGAACTTGCCCTTGGACGCGTTGATGCCCTGTTCGGGGTCCGCGTCGCACTGCATGTCCGAGCTGGTGACAGCCAGACGCGCGTCGATCGCGAAGAACGTCGTCAGGGTGTTGGTGAACTCCTGAAACGACGACGCCAGCGCGACCTGCTCCTCACACATGGAGGTCGAGTTGTCGACGACCCAGAGGAAGTCGATCTTGACCTGCTGATCGGTACCCGCGGTCGTCTCGACCTTGAGCGAGAAGGTCCGCTCCAGGTTGTCGATCGGCACCGGGTTGCATGCTGCGACGAGGCCGAAGGCAGCCAGCGTCAGCAGGGGCAAAGCGAATCGGCGAAGAGTCATGTAGGGCACCTGTCGGTCTCGAATGGGCTGCGTGACGAAACACACCGCGCGCAGCGACGTCGGTATCGCCGACTAACATAGCGAAGAAAGGGTCCGGTCGCCAACCCATCCGGGCGACCTATCCCCCGGGTGCTGCCCCAGCGTGTTGTCAAAGCCAGTCCTGCCGGATAAGTTGCGCCTGAGATTGATGATTGTCGGCTGCGGCAAGCACCGTCGTCGCCCGAAAACTCAAGGTAGAAAGCATGCTTCGCAAATCACTCGTCTTCGTCCTTTCCGTGTCCATGCTGAGCCTGGGCGGTGGCCTTTCGCTCACCGGCTGCTCCGACGACAAGGAAACGACCGCTCCGCCGCCCAAGGCTGCCCCGGCCATGCCCACGGGTCGCGCCGCGCTGATCGGCCAGTGGGCCAGCGGCCGCCGCCGTATCACCTTCATGGACAACGGCAACTTCAGCTGGAACATGCTCCGCCCCTGCGGTGCCCCGCCCTGCCAGCTGGTCCAGATGAACGGCACCTTCGCCGTCAACGGCAACCAGATCGCGCTGACGCTGGCCAACGGCAAGACCTTCAACATCGGTTGGCGCCACAGCGGCCCGCCGCGCAAGCTGTGGATCGACAACAAGATGTACAACAGCAAGGTGACCTTCAACCGGGTCAACTGAGCTGGCGGTCGCAAGACCGACACAAGCGTAGAAAGAACCGCCGTGCCCCAAAGCGCGGCGGTTTTTTTGTGCCCGCAGCGTTGCAAGTGTCTGAGGCGAGGGGTCAGCGTGAAGCAACCGGTCAGCGTGAAGCGCTCCTTGGCGATTCTGCCACCCCCGACAGCGGCAAGGCTCGCGGCCAAGAGCTGTGAACGCTTGCCTCAGCCGCGCTCAGTACAGGGGGCGCTGGCGCTTCTGGAACCAGCCGCGGTAGCTCTCCATGCGCTTGCGCTGGAAGGCGGGGGCGGCGGTCTTGCAGGTCTTGAACTCGTCGGAGGTGGGATCAGCACCCCAGCGCTGCTCGACGCAGTCGTTGGGGTTGTAGGACGCCTCGAACTGCTTCTCCCGCTGCATGACGTCGTACAGCGTCAGCTTCCACTTGCTGCCGTCGGAGCGCTTGTACTCGACGGGCCGCTCCTTGGTGAGCTTGACCATCAGCTGTTTCATGTCCGCCACGACCTGGTCCACCGACTTGCCGGCGGGGAGCTTGAAGCGCTTGGGATACTTCTGGACGCGCTTGTGGAAGTAGGTGACCACATCCATGGCGATGAGCAGCCGCATGTCGCGTGACGGCGTCGAGTAGTCCTCCCACGGGCCTGCCGTGAGGAAGATGGCCCCTCCCTTGGGCATCCGCATGGTCCGTCCGGGGTTCTTGCGCTTCCAGTCCTCGCCGTTCTGCACCGACTCGACCCGCCGTCGCACCTGCTGGTACAGCGCCTCGATGGCCGCCGTCAGCGCCTTGTCCGGAGGAAGCGGCTTGGGCGTGATCAGCGCATCCATGGCCTCGTAGAAGGCTTCATTGCCGTTGTCCCACTGCTCGGTCGAGAAGTCGCCGTAGTCGATGGACGCGCGGATCTCCGAGTTGGTCAGCTGCCGGTAGCCCGTGCGCGTGTAGCGCACGGGGCGGAACCGCTTCCATCCTGCGCCCTTGACTGCGTCGTCCTTGGGAAAGAGGAACGAGCCCTTCCAGAAGGTGCGGCGACCGATCGTCCCGTCGGGCTGGGCATCGACGGCGATCAGGGTGCCCGCGGTGTCTCCCTTCTGGGGCACCCACTTTCCGACCATGAACGTGTGGCCGTAGGGGTCGGTGTACACCGTGCCTGGCCGGAGCGCCTTGCGGGTCAAGGCCACCGGGTAGAGGTCGCTGGCCTCGGACTTGGGAAGCGTGCGCAGCGACGACGAGTGAACGGTTCCAGCGATCTTCTTGCGCGCAAACCACTCGAACGCCTTGGTCTTGCTCGGCTCTTCAGAGGCCTGGTGGTGGGAGATCATCTTGCCGCAACGGGGCGCCCGCTTGGCGTTGCCTCGGATGCAGCCTCGGTAGCCGAAGGGTAGCCCCAGCTTCCAGGCGAAGTAGGCGCGCGTGAAGTAGGGGAAATCAGCGCAGTCCGGCTTGAGCTTCATCGCCTCCCGGCTGGTGCGGTCCTCGCGCATGCCCAGGTGGTTGTAGAGGAGGTTCCGCTTGGCGTCGCGGGTGACGTAGTGGAGCCGCTTCCAGCTGATGTCTTCGTCGGGCGGTGCGTCGAACAGGTGCTCGACCCACAACGAGTAGAGGTTCTCGGTGTCCCGCTCCCACTTGATGCGGGCGCGCCAGACCGGGTCGACGCCGTCCGGAGACGAATCGCGAACGTTGCCCCACTTGCGGACCCGCATCTTCTGGCAGGCGTCGACACGCGCGCCGTTGCCCAGCGCGGCGACGTACGTCCCCAGCTTGGGACGCTCGATGACCCCGACGAACCCCCAGGGTGGGCCGCCATAGCGCTTCACGGGGACCTCCACGACTTCACCCGACGGTGTTTTCACCGCCAATCGGGCGTCCGGGAGCTCCTGCTCGCTGGCGATGAGGATCCGCAGCGGCTTGTTGCGGGCCGGCCAGCGCGGGCTCTGGAAGATGGCGATGTCGAGCGAGTCCTTGCAGTCGCGGATGCCCGCGACGTCTGGAAGCGCCGAACCCGAGGCAGGCTTGGTGGCGTTTGCCCCGGCGCTGGCGACGCCGACCGAGGTCTTACCGGCGTCGGCCACCCCCGGACCGTCGGCACCAGCCGGCGGCGCAGCCGTAGCCAGGGCGAGCAGCGCGGTGATGGTCGTAGGTGAAAGCATGTTCAGATCTTAAGGGACGTCGGATCCCGTGTCAGGTTTCGCGCGTGTGGACCCGTGCCCGTGCCGGTGCCCGTGCCCGTGCCCGAAGGACTTCTGGGCGGGTTCTACACGCTGAACGCAAACGACGGCGACCCGATTCCGGGACGCCGTCGCAAAGGGCCCATGTCCACTCCAGGAGGGGGCCAGGCATCGCTATGCGTGGGAGCTATCGGGCACGGGCACGGGCACGGGCACGGGTCGCTCCCCGCGGAGACTAGTTCTCGGGCATCCCGTTGGCGATCCAGAGCTTGATGAGCTCCAGGTCCGCCGAGGGAACGCCGCCAGGGTTGCCCAGCGGCATGGACAGGTCCTCGATCCGGGTGGCGGTGCACTCGCCCTTGGTTTGGCCGCCGCAGTAGTACGAAGGCTTCTGCGTGTCGGCGTAGGTCGTCCAGTTGCCACCACCGCTGCCGGCGCCGGTGTGGCAGGGCGAGCAGTTGTTCTGGAAGATGGGCTGGATGTCGGCGTCAAAGGTCGGTCCGGTGCCGCCCGTACCACCCTGACCGCTGCAGTCGTTGGCGGCGCCGGGGGTCGACGGCACGAGCGCGAAGTCAGCGCCGTTGTTCCCGGTGTCGTTGGCGTCGGAGCACCGGCTGAGCGACTCGCCCGCTGTGTTCGGGTCATCGAGGTTGGTGAAGTCCTCGTCGAGCCACCAATCCACGGGGTTGCCGGTGCTGTTGTTGACCGGCCCGGTAAGGCCGAGGGAGTCCTGGTACGTCAGGGTGTCGAAGACGATGGCACCATCGGCCTCGGGGTCACCGACCACCACCGCCACGGCGTCTGGGCCGTTCTGGATGCGACCGCCACTCTGACCCGGAAGCTCCTTGGTCGCGACGCCATTGGGCACCAACGCCAGGGCCGTGGTGTCGCCGATGACCGCGTAGCCACCGGGCGGGATCGGGCCACTAAGGCCATTGAGCTCGAGGGTGTAGTAGAACTCGCCGCCGTTGCCGTTGACGAACACCAGGAAGGCCCCCGCCAGCCCGTCGCTGGGGATCTCCACGTCGCCGGCGTTGTAGAGCTCGACGAACTCGCCAGCGTCGTTGGTCGCGTCGGTGTTGTAGTTGACCTCGTTGATGATGACGAAGCCCGGCGCGTCCTCGCAGATGCCGTCCCCCAGGTAACCGGCGTGGCCGCAGTGGACGCTGTTGTCGCCGGCAGCATCCGCCGCAGCGACGGTCGCGTGGTAGAAGCGGCACTGCACGCTGTTGCCCGAGCCCACGCCGAAGTTCGCGTCGGCGGCGAAGTCATTGCCGCAGCTGGTCACGCAGTCGGCGCTGTCGAAGTAGTCGCCCCCGAACTGCGTCGGGCAGATATTCTCCAGCAGGTCGCAGTAGTTTTCGCACAGGCTGCCGCAGAGTGTGCCGCCGTCCTTGCCCGCGTGGGGGCAGTGCAGGGCCGCATTATCAGCGGCAGCGGTCGCGTGGTAGATGCGGCAGGCCACGGTGTTGCCGCCGGTCTCGGTGAGCGGGTCGGTGCCGGTGGGGATCCCGCTGGCCGCGCAGAACGCCAGGCAGTCGGCCTCGTTGGTGTACTGGTTGTTCTCCTCGGCGCCGCAGTTGGTGAAGTACGTGCTGCAGTAGTTCTCACACGTCGGACCGGTCGGGGTGACGTCGACGCACTGGGCCGTCGGAGTCGGACCGCCGTGGGGGCAGTGCACCGCGGCACCACCCTGGCCATCATCGCCGGCCACACCGAGGTGGTAGATGCGGCACTGGACCGTGTCGCCGCTGGTGTCGCCCGGGTCACCCGTGTCCGTGAACGCGGCGCAATCGGTGGCGCAGTCGGTGGTGAAACTGAGCGCGTCGCCGCCGGTGCAGTTGGTGTTCGCCAGGTGGCAGTAGTTGTCGCACCAGCTGCCGCAGAAGTTGCCGCCGCTGGGGCCGGCGTGAGGGCAGTGCAGGTCCGGGTTGCTGGAGGTCACCGCCGCGTCCACGTGGTACTGGCGGCAGCCCACGGTGTTGACGTTGGTGTCGGCCAGCGTGCCCAGGGGCAGCTGGGCCTCGATCGTGCAGTACGCCAGGCAGTCGTCGTAGTCCGCATACTGGGCGTTGTTGCCCGTGCACGTCGCCGTAATGGCGGTGCAGTACGCGTCGCAGCTGGGCTCGGTGGGGGTCGCGTCCACGCACTGGGCCGTCGGGGTCGGGCCGCCATGGGGGCAGTGCACCGCGGCGCCGCCCTGGGCGTCGTCGCCGGCCACGCCGAGGTGGTAGATGCGGCATTGGACCGTGTCGCCGCTGGTGTCGCCCGGGTCACCCGTGTCGGTGAACGCGGCGCAATCCGTGGCGCAGTCGGTGGTGAAGCTGAGCGCGTCGCCACCGGTGCAGTTGGTGTTCGCCAGGTGGCAGTAGTTGTCGCACCAGCTGCCGCAGAAGTTGCCGCCGCTGGGACCGGCGTGGGGGCAGTGCAGGTCCGGGTTGCTGGAGTCGATGGCCGCCTGGACGTGGTACTGGCGGCAACCCACCGAGTTCACGTTGGTGTCGGCAAGGGTACCCAGGGGCAGCGCCGCTTCGGTCGTGCAGTAGGCCAGGCAGTCGTCGTAGTCCGCGTACTGGGCGTTGTCGCCCGTGCAGGTGGCGGTGATGGCCGTGCAGTAGTCGGCGCAGCTGGGGTCGGTGGGGGTCACGTCGACGCACTGGGCCGTCGGGGTCGGGCCGCCGTGGGGGCAGTGCACCGAGGCGCCACCCTGGGCGTCGTCGCCGGCCACGCCGAGGTGGTAGATGCGGCACTGGACGGTGTCGCCCGAGGTCGCCCCGGGGTCGCCGGTGGCGGCGAAGGCCGCGCAGTCGGTGGCGCAGTCGGTGGTGAAGCTCAGCGCATCGCCGCCGGTGCAGTTGGTGTCGGAAAGGTGGCAGTAGTTGTCGCACCAGCTGCCGCAGAGCCCGCCGCCGCTGGGGCCGGCGTGGGGGCAGTGCAGCGCGGGGTCGTTCTGATCGATGGCGGCCTGCACATGGTACTGGCGGCAGCCCACCGTGTTCACGTCGGTGTCGGCCAGCGTACCGAGCGGAAGCTGCGCCTCGGTGCTGCAGTAGGCCAGGCAATCGTCGTAGTCCGCGTACTGGGCGTTGTCGTCGGTGCAGGTCGCCGTGATGGCGGTGCAGTAGTCGGCGCAGCTGGGGTCCGTCGGGGTCACGTCCACACATTGGTCGGTGGGAGCCACCGCGCCGTGGGGGCAGTGCACCGCGGCGCCACCCTGGGCGTCATCGCCGGCCACGCCGAGGTGGTAGATGCGGCACTGGACGGTGTCGCCGGAGGTCGCCCCCGGATCGCCGGTGGCGGTGAAGTCCGCGCAGTCGGTGGCGCAGTCGGTGGTGAACGTCAGCGCGTCGCCGCCGGTGCAGTTGGTGTCGGCCAGGTGGCAGTAGTTGTCGCACCAGGTGCCGCAGACACCGCCGCCGCTGGGACCAGCGTGGGGGCAGTGGGTATCGGGGTCGTTGGAGCTGGCGGCGAACTCGGCGTGGTACTCGCGGCAGCCGATGGAGTTGCCGTCGACGGCGCCGGACTCGCCCACGGGGAGTTGCGCCTCGGTGCTGCAGTAGGCCAGGCAGTCGTCGTAGTCGGCGTACTGGGCGTTGTCGCCGGTGCAGTTGGCGGTGACCGTCGTGCAGTAGGACTCGCAGGTCGGCGCCGCGTCGACACACACCCCGCCGCCATCCTCGGCGCCATGCGGGCAGTGCAGGTCGTTGCTGTCGGGGGAGTCGAGGCCGGCCACGCCCAGGTGGTAGATGCGGCACTGGACGGTGTCACCGTCCGCGTCGCCGGCGGCCCCATTGGGGTCGTACAGAGCGCAGGCGGCCTGGCAGGCAGCGTCGTCGCCGAAGATGTCGTTGTTGGCGGTGCAGTTGACGTCTTCCAGGTGGCAGTAGTTCTCGCACCATGTGCCGCAGATGTTGCCGCCGGAGGGGCCGGCGTGGGGGCAGTGCGTCACCGGATCGTTCAGGTCCACCGCGGCCTGGGCGTGGTACATGCGGCAGCCGACGGTGTTCCCGCCGGTGTCGGCGAGGGTGCCGATGGGCAGCGACGCGCCAGTCTCGCAGTACGTCAGGCAGGCCGTCTCGTCCGTGTACTGGGCGTTGTCGCCGGTGCAGTTGGCGGTCACCAGGGCGCAGTAGTCGGCGCACGAGGGGTCCGTCGGCGTGGCGTCGGCGTCGCCACCGGGGCCGTCATCAGGCGTTGCATCCGGGGTGCCGTCATCGCTGGTGCCGTCGGGGGTGCCGCCGTCGCCGCCGCCGTCGGTCTGGACGTCGGCCGTGACATCGGCGGTGGGGGTGACGGGGTCGTCCTCTTCGGGACAAGCACCGATAAACAGGGACAGACACAGCACGAGTGCTGCGGACAGACTTCGGTTCGCCAAGGGTCCTCTCCTACGCGGGGTACGAGCGCACCCTAGTCAGGCTTTGCCATCGGTGCAAATCGCGCAGCCTTAAATCTTCAGAAGCCCTCGTCCTCAATAAACTCAGCGAGTTCCACGAAGAACTTAAGATAGTCGAAACCCGAGGTGAAGCTCAGGGGATGGCCGATCTCGGCCAGATGATCCGCCGGCAGGCAGCCGCGGAATCGCCCCCACTTGGACGACTCCACGGTGACGAGACCATCGTTGGCAACGCCCTCGAGGCCGCCATTGAGCGTCCACATCGGCAGCAGCAGGCCGAACATGGGGTTGATCTCGCCGGTCGGGTTGGGCACCTCGCCGTCGGCACACTCTTCGAGCCCCAGCTCCGTGAGCCCGGCGCGCCCGGCCCAGCTGTAGTAGGTCACCCGCGGATCGTCGGGGTTGTCGATGTTGAACTGCTCCATGCCGGAGACCGAGAGGTTGTCGAGCTGCGCCAGGAAATCGGGGTTTTCGAAGGGGTCGTTGAGGACGTCGCCGACGAAGAACAAGACCCAGTTGATGATGTCGTCGGTGAACCCCGGAACGAACTGCCCGGCGGCCACCTGGGCGCTGGCTTCCGCGATGGGCGTTCCGTAATGGGGCGTGGCGATGGTCGTCACCGACGCGACCCGGTCGCCGTAGCCCAGGCTGGACACCACATAACGCGAGTCTATGCCGCCCTGCGAGTGGGCGACGAGGTTGACCTTCTGGGCGCAGGTGCATGCCAGCACCTGGTCGATGAAGTTGGCGAGCTGGCCGCCGCGCACGGCGGAGCTGTTGAAGGGGTCGACCTGCCCCGTGTAGACGCCGTAGCCGAAGCCCTCGAGATGGCTGGCGACGTTCCACCAGTATTCGACCGGCCCGACGTTGTCCCAACCGCCAGCGCCGTGGGCAAGCACGATGGGGTAGCGAGTGGCCGACAGCCGCGACGGCAGGTCGCCGCAGGTGGGCACACAGGGCTCTGGGACGTCGGTCACCACATCGACAGCGGCAGCATCGTCGGCGGCATCGCTGACCGCGTCCGGGCTGACGACATCGACCGTAGGAGCGTCGGCAGACAACGCGTCACCAGGCGCGGTGTCGACGATGGCATCGGACGAGAGCGTCTCGCTGGCGACGTCGGCCCCGGTGTTCCCCACAAGCTCCGGGTCGCCACATCCAGCCGAGAGAGCCAGAGCAAGCAACACCGTCGCAAGGATGCCCAAGGACGGAGCTCCGGGCGCGGCGGCTACGTGTCGGGTTCCCGCGGGCCTGGTCGCGCGTTCAATCCGCATCCGACTCCGTCGGACGGCCCGGAGCGACGTAGTGACGGAGGGAGCTTGCGACCGGAGGAACGAAGGAGTGGAGTGGGCGCCCCGAAGGGGGGCGGAAGCCCCTACTCTCTCATGGCCTTGGGGGGGGGTGGGGGGCGAATGAGAAAGTCCTACGATGCGACGGACCTCCACCGCATCCCCATCGAAGAGAAAGCCGAGGCGACGGCTCTCCACCGCATCCCCATCGAAGCGTATTCCGAGGCGACGGTTCTCCACCGCATCCCCATCGAAGAGACATCCGAGGCGACGGCTCTCCACCGCATCCCCTTCGAAGAGCAGTTCTCAGCGACAGCTCTCCACCGCATCCCCATCGAAGAGAAAGCCGAGGCAACGGTTCTCCACCGCATCCCCATCGAAGAGTAATCCGAGGCGACGGTTCTCTACCGCATCCCCATCGAAGAGTAATTCTCCGCGACGATTCGAGCCCGCGTTCCCACCGAAGATGAGTTCTCGGCGACGGACCTTCACCGCGCCCCCATCCAAGAGAATCTCCGGCAAGGCGTCGGCCCCGCGGTGAAGTCACCCACTCAGCCACCCCGCAGCCTCATCTTGACGATCTCCCGGGCGACCCGGGCGATGCGGCGCAGGTTCCGCACCTTCGACTCACCGCTCAGCCGCGGCCGCGCCTCGATCTCCACGAGACTATGACGCGCACCGAGCCTCAGCGCGCGGATGGGGAACTCGAGGTTCACGAAGAAGGTCTCCGAATGCAGCGGTCCAACGCGGTCCAGCAACGACCGGCTGAACATACTGATGCCGGTGTAGTCGCCGCGATGCCCCACCACCAGCTGAATGGCGTTTTGAAAGCCCCATGACAGGACGTCGCGAATCCAGCCGTCATCGCGGTGACGGTAGCGGCTCAGCACGATCTCCACGTCGGGCTCCCGCCCAATCGCATCGATGAACCGCTGCAGGATGCGGGGATCGATCTGGCCGTCGGCCGGAAGCTGGGTCACCCACGCACAGCTTGCAGCCGCGTAGCCCGTCTTCACGGCCGCCCCCATGCCCCGATTGTGGGGATGCGCAGCCACCGTGATGCCGTCCGGATAGCGTTCGGCATAGCTTCGAGCAACGGCGAGGGTGCCGTCGCTGCTGCCATCGTCGACCACGACGATCTGCCAGCTGGGGCAGTCGCTGGTCTCCAGGAACGCGAGGGTCTCGTCGAGCGTGATGGGCAGGTTGGCCTCCTCGTTGAAGGCCATGACCACCACGCTCAACGACACCGTCATTACTGGGGCATCCCGGCGTCGACCCAATCCTGGATCGTGTCCTGCTCGGCCTGGGTCAGGCACGAGGCGTTCCCGGCGTCGGTCACCGGGTCGCCCGTGCAGTTGCCGGCCAGCGGCATCGAGCCGTCCTTGATGCGAATGATGGCGCATTCACCGACGGTCGTCGCGCTGCCACAGGCGGCGCTGTTGATGACTGACTTGTTGGCGTCCGAGTAGGTGTTGCCGATGTTGTGCTGCCCCGAGCTGCCGCCGGTGTGGCAGCCGGCGCACTTGGCATTCAGGATGGGCTGGACGTCGGCGGTGTAAGTCGGCGTGGCACCGCTGTCGATGCACACGCCACCGCCATCGGGCGCGCCGTGCGGGCAGTGGAGTCCCGGGTCCTGCGCAGCGAGGCCCAGGTGGTAGAGGCGACACTGGACCGAGTTGTTGTCACCGGCACCAACGTCCCCGGTGGTCGGGTACGCAGCACAGTCGGTGGCGCAGTCGGTGCCGAACGTGATGGCGTCGCCACCGGTGCAGACCTGGTCGGCCAGGTGGCAGTAGTTCTCGCACCAGGTGCCACAGAGGTTGCCGCCGGTGGGTCCGGCGTGGTCGCAGTGGACAGCGGGCTCGGTGGCCGCGGCGTTGGCGTGGTAGGTCCGGCAGCCGACGGTGTTGCCCGTCGTGTCGGTGTCGGTGCCCAGCTCGAAGTTGGCGATGCTGTTGCAGTAGGAGAGGCATCCAGCCTCACCGCCGTACTGAGCGTTGTCGCCCGTGCAGTTGGCCGTCACCGCGGCGCAGTAGGTGGCGCAGTCGCCCGGGTTGCCCTGAGCCTGGACGCAGACCCCGCCGCCGTCCTCGGCGCCGTGCGGGCAGTGGGTCCCGGGGCCGCCCGAAGCGGCGTCACCGGCGACGCCCAGGTGGTAGACGCGGCACTGAACCGAGTCACCGTCGACATCGTTGGCCGAACCGGTCTCTGCGAAGTTGGCGCAGGCCGTCGCGCAGGCGTCGCTGTTGGCGTAGAGCTCGTCGCCGCCAGTGCAGTTCTTGGTCGCCAGGTCGCAGTAGTTGGTGCACCAGCTGCCGCAGACGTCGCCGCCGCTGGGGCCGGCGTGGGAGCAGTGGGTGGCCGGGTCACCGGCGGCCACGGTGGCGTGGTAGATGCGGCAAGAGACGGTGTTACCCGAGGTCTCGTCGATGGAGGTGCCGAGCTCCCAGGCCGCGAAGGTGTTGCAGTGATCGAGGCACTGCTGGGCGCTGGCGTACTGGGCGTTGTCATCGGCGCAGTTGGCCATCACCCGGTCGCAGTACAGCTGACAGCTGGGCTCGGGCTGAACGCACACGCCGCCACCGTCGACCGCGCCGTGGGGGCAGTGGGTCTCGGGGCCGCCGGAACCGGCATCACCGGCCACGCCGAGGTGGTAGATGCGGCACTGGACCGAGTCGCCGTCGACCGCGTTCGCCGCGCCGTCCTCCTCGAAGGCCGAGCAGGCCACCGTGCAGTCATCGACGTTGGCGAAGAGCTCGTTGCCGCCGGTGCAGTTGGTCTGAGCCAGGTGGCAGTAGTTGGTGCACCAGGTCCCGCAGACGTCGCCGCCCGAGGGGCCGGCGTGGGCGCAGTGGATGGCGGCGGCGTCCTCGCCGGTGGCGGCGACCCCGGCGTGGTAGATCCGGCAGGCGATGCTGTTGCCACTCTGAGCGCCGGCGTCGCCGACAGGCAGAGCGCCATGGGTGTTGCAGTAGTCCAGGCAGGCCTGCTCGCTGGCGTACTGGGCGTTGTCGCCGGTGCAGGCCGAGGTGATGGAGCTGCAGTAGTTGGCGCAGGTCGGATCAGGATCGACGCAGACGCCACCGCCATCCTCGGCGCCGTGCGGGCAGTGGATCCCGGCGGAGTCCGGCGGGTCGCTGCCGGCCACCTGCAGGTGATAGATGCGGCACTGAACGCTGTTGCCATCGGTGATGTTGGGCGGGGCCGTGTCGGTGAGGCCCGCGCAGGTGGCGGTGCACTCGGCCTCGCTGGCGTAGATGGCGTTGCTGTCGGCGCAGTTGCGGGCGGACAGGTCGCAGTAGTTCTCGCACCAGGTGCCGCAGACATTGCCGCCCGAGGGGCCGGCGTGCGGGCAGTGGGTGGCGGCCGCGTCGGGCATGGTCGAGGCAGCGGCGTTGGCGTGGTACAGGCGGCACGCGATGGTGTTGCCGCTCTGGTCGCCGTCGTTGCCGGCGTCCCAGCCGGCCCACTCGTTGCAGACCGTCAGACACTGATTCTCGGAGTCGTACTGGGCCTCGGTGCCCGTGCACGAGGCGGTGATGGTCGCGCAGTAGCTGGCGCAGGTGGCCGTGCTCGTGGCGTCCGGGGTGGCGTCTGGCGTCCCGTCGGGCGCGGCATCCGGAGTCCCCTGGTCGCCACCGGTATCGGTGGTCGTGTCCGCGCTGGCGTCGGCGTCAGCGGTAGGGGTCACCGGCGGGTCGTCCTCAGGGCAACCCGTCAATCCAAAAGTCAGCGCACAAGCCAGCAGCGTCGCAGTGAGCGTTCGCACGAACGTACCTCCGTCTCCCGTGTGAAGTGAGGCGAGGGTAGCGGGTCGGATCCCTCAAGGCGAGTGGACCGAAGCAGATTCCTCGCCGACCCGCTACTTGAGCTTGGAAGCCAGACCGAGACTGGAGCCAGACAGGTGCTCAGCGCTCCCGGGCCAGAGATGTGTCGTCATGTGGCCGACGGGCTCAGGCGCAGGATGTTTGAATCGACCGAGGTGCCAGAGCTAGCCTCTCGCCATGACCACCGCCCCGCGATTGTTTCTTTCGCTCCTTGTGCTGTTGGCGCTATCAGCGACCGCGACGGGGTGCGTCGATGACTACTGCGAGGGGCGAAGCGAACTGTGGGGAGGGCCGGTGCGCACGACGAGCGGCGCCATCCGGGTCCACTCCTGGCAGATGATGCTGGGTGGAGACCCGCATCAGCAGGCGTTTCAGTTCCGCGACGCGGAGACGGATGAGGCGGTCGTGCTCTCCGGCACACTGAGCTACCGGGCCGAAGATGGCACCGCAGCCGACCTCACGCTGCCGCTGACCAACGCCTCGGACACGGGGATGTCGGCCAGCAGGCCGTTTCTCGTCGCAGGCATCTGGACGGTCGAGCTGGACCTGCAGCTGCAGAATGGTGCCACCGACAGCGCCCTCTTCTGCCACATCGAGGCGAAGTCAGGAGGAAGCGTGGCGCCGCCAAGCGACGTCATCCGCTGAATCCAGCGCAGCGCCCGGTGCCGCCCTGGCTGGAACGACGCGCGACTCAGGGCTCGTCGACCTCGCTGTCGTCGCTCTCCGTCATGGGCTCGGGCTCAGCCTCGGGAGGCCACGCCTCGGCCAACCGGACGGCGGCACGAAGCGCTTCGACGTGGGAGCCGGGGTTGCCGTTGTCCTTGCTGGAGGGCTGCCAGTAGAGCCAGTGCGCGGCCAAACCGAGCCGCCTCGTGGTCTCGACCGGGACGTCTTTGATGCCCTCTCCGAACAGCCCTCCGCCCACCGGGCCGCCAATGAGGTCGCCGAAGATCAGCCACCGCGATGGGAAGAAGAGGTTGGTCCAGCGTGTCGGTCCGAACACCGCGGCGTAGTGGGGTTTGCGGCGAGCGCGGCGGGACGGGTAGCTGATGCGTTCCTGGTCGAGCTCCGGCGGACACGTGGGGAATTCGCGCATGAGCTGCTTGCTCTTCAGCTGCAGGGCGTCGTCGGCGAGCAGCAGCTGGGCGTGGGTCATGGGGTTGCCGCAGGTCACGAAGTCGGTGACCCGCCAGCCGTAGCCGTTGTCCACCAGCTCGGCCATCATGGCCCGTTGCAGCGTCTGGTAGTGGTCCGGGTCGGGGCCGCGAGCCACGACGGCCGCCTCGAGAGCATCCATGGCCGGGTGCGCGCGGCTCAGGTCGCCGCCTTCGTTGTAGCGTGCCCAGGCGTGAGTGAGGATGTCGTATCCGATGACGCCGCCCAGGCTGTGGCCGACGACGATGATCCGCTCGTACCCGGCCTGGTGCAGTTTCTCCAGAAGGTCCACGCCTTTGGCCCGTATCTCCTGGCGGCGCTGCACGTTCTCGGGCGTCGGGTGCAGGTAGCGCGCAACGTCGCCAACGACCTTTTCCAGCGCGGGGACCGCGACGAAGGCCGTGAGCAGTCCGATCCCGGCGGTGAGCCACGCGGGTAGCGGCACCCACGCCACGCTTGCTGGAAGCACCGTCTGGACCGCGAAGAACAGCACCACGGCCGCCAGCGCGACGAAGAGGAACCAGACACCCAGGAGCTTTCCGGGGATGGTCCACGGCTTGCGCCACAGCAGCGTGCGCGCCCAACCCAGGACGTGCGACAGCATCGTCCCTCCCATCAAGTGGGCCCAGTAGTACTCGTAGAAGTCGGTGCGGACGTTGTGCGCGTTGCGGCTGGTGGTGAGGCGCCGCAGCTCGAAGTTGTCGGAGAGCCGGTCGGGTTTGCTCCACAGGCCGGTCTTCGCATGGGGATGGTGAACCGACGTATCGTGCGTCCACAGCACGTCGACGAGGTCACCGAGACTCTCCATCGGGCGCTGATTTCCGACGCCGTGGATGAACAGGACGGCCTGCTTGGGGGGCGGGGGCATGAGGAAGTCGTACCAAAGGGTGACCGGGTCGTGCTAGGTTCCCGCGGCCCTTTTCACGGGCGAGAGAGAGAGGGAGAACAGCATGCCCCGGTTCGAGCGGCTCATCACCATGATGTGGGTGGTGGGTGGCCTGGCATTGGCGTCGTCGGCCACGACAGCGCATGCGCAGGAGATCACCCACGGCCCGTACCTTCAAGACCTGCGTACCGACGGCGCGACCGTCGTCTGGGAAGGCCCCGGCTGGGCGGGCGCCACGCCATCGGTCGGCTTCGGCGTCGCGGCCACCGACGAGAACAACCTGCCGTGCACCTGCCAGGCCGCTCACTGTTGGTGCGACATCACCGGCATGCAGCCGGACGTGGTCTACCTCTACGACATCAAGAACGGTGGCGTCGAGGTGAACGAGGGCGGCACCTTCAGGACCGCGCCCGACTACGCCAAACCGTTCAAGTTCGCGGTGTTCGGCGACAACCGCTCGGACCACTCGTCGCACCAGCTGGTCATCGACGCGATGATCGATGACTACGCCTTCATCTTCAACACCGGTGACATGGTGTCCGACGGTAAGGTGGAGGCGCAGTGGCAGCAGTTCTTCGAGATCGAGACGCCGCTGCTGCGCAACGTGCCGCTGTACCCGAGCGTCGGCAACCACGAGGTGGACGGTGAGGACCTCGACATCTTCCTGCGGCTGTTCCACACGCCAGCGCAGGCCAGCGGTTCCGGCGAGAAGAGCTACTACTCCTACAACTACGGCAAACCCACTTCGTGGTCATCGACGGCTTCTACCGGGTGGAGCCCTGGTACCTGTGCCTGCTGCAGCTGAAGTTCTACGACAATTGCATCACCGCCGAGCAGCAGCAGTGGCTGCAGGCGGACCTCCAGTGGGCGAGCAACAACGCCGACATCGACCACGTCTTCGTATTCATGCACGAAGGCCCATACAGCTCCAAGGAGGGCCGCACCGGCTCCCAGCAGATTCGCGAGCTGCTGCCGCTGTTCGCCGACCACAAGGTCAAGATCGTCTTCAGCGGCCACGACCACTACTACGAGCACGGCAAGACCGGCAACGGCCTGCACTACGTCATCACCGGTGGTGGCGGCGCGCCGCTGTACAAGACCGGCGACAACATCTGGAACGTGCTGTTCCCGCACGACATCCTGATGAGCGAGTCGGTGCACAACTACCAGGTCGTCGAGGTCGACGGGGACTACATCAAGGTCACGACTCACAACGTCGACGCGGGCAACGTTCTGGAGGAGTTCGAGATTGGCTCCAAGACGCCGTGCAACACCGTGGCCGACTGTGCCGCTGAAGAACCTGGTTCGTGCCTCGGCAACTGGGAGTGCAAGACCTACGGGTGCAGCTGGACCTGCGACCCGGCGCCCGAGCCCGACGCGTGCCTCACCCCGGCCGACTGCGGGAGCGATCCCGGGGGCGCTTGCAGTGGCGACTGGGAGTGTCCCATCGGGACGTTCAAGTGCGTGTGGGTGTGCGACGGCAATGGCCAGTGCAGCACCGACAACGACTGCGCCGGCGCGGAGCCACTCAACAGCTGCCAGGGCGGGGCGTGGAAGTGCGAGCCTTCGGCCAATGTCTGCGAGTGGCACTGCGAAGGTCCAGCGCAAGTACCCGACGCCGGCGCGGAGCCCGTGCCGGACGCCGCGCCCGATGCGCCAGCTGCCGAGCCCATGCCGGATGCCTCGGGTCCCGACCCGGCGCCCGAGCCCATGCCTGAGCAAGCGGCGCCCGACGCCGCCGTCGCAGATGCGGATGCAGGCTCTCCGACGCCTCCGGATGCGACCACCAGCACGCCCGACGCGTCCGGGGGCAGCTCAGACGTCACGACCAACCCCGATACTGGCTCAGGCAGCCCCCAGGCCGGCGAGACCAGCGATGGCTGCGCCGGCGCCGCCGCGCCCGCGCACATGCCATGGTGGTGGATTCTCTTCTTGGTCGGCGCCCTCGGCGTCGTCAGAAGCCGACGCCGTCAGGCGACCTTGAACGGCGGCTGATTCAGTGACTCCCAGCGGGGTCGCCGAACACGACCTCGATGAGCGCGCGGCCCAGAATCGGCACCTGGCGTTTCACCTGCGCGCGCAGGGTGACCGGGTGGCTGTGGGGTTGAGTCACGTGCACCTCGACGTCCGCAGAGGCGTCGAGGGTCGGCCCTTGGATCACCGCGCCGTGCCCCGAGAACTCGAGCACCTTGTACTGCGCCCGATGCTCCCGCTGGGAGACCTCGATCTTGGCTGCCGGTGTGCGCACGCGTCCCGTGCGCCGGGAATCGGAACCCGTCGTCATGAACATCCTGTCTCGCTTCGTAATTGCGGGGTAATCGAAAGGTATCGACGTTTTCCACAGGATCCTATTGCAAGGCATAACACCGCCTTAACCCCCTGGAATCACAGTCGCGTGGACCTGGCGTACGATGGCTCGTAGACTGACGTCTCCGTGACGACATCCTCCAAGCGACCCATCTGTGCATTGACCGTGGCGGGCTCGGATTCCGGCGGCGGCGCCGGCATCCAGGCCGACCTGAAGACCTTCGCCGCCCACGGCGTGCTCGGGTGCAGCGCCATCACCGCCATCACCGCGCAGAACACCGTCGAGGTGGCGGCTAGCCAGCCCGTGTCCGGCGACCTGGTGGCCAAGCAGATCGAAGTCGTTTTGGACGACTTCCCGATCCGCGCGGTGAAAACCGGGATGCTGGCCACCGAAGAGAACGTCGAGGCGGTCGCCGACGCGCTGTCGCTGATGCCCGATGTGCCGTTGGTCATCGACCCGGTGCTGGTCAGCTCCAGCGGCACCGAGCTGCTGAGCACCGAAGGCCGACGGACACTGCTGAAGCGACTCATCCCGCTGGCGACGGTTATCACGCCGAACCTGTCGGAAGCCGAGTTGCTGCTCAACCGCAGCAACGATGGACGCAGCGCTCGGGAGATCGCCGAGGACCTTGCGCAGCTGGCGGCGCGGCGTGCCACGGTGGTGCTCAAGGGCGGTGACGTGCACACGTCGCCGCGGTCGCAGGACCTGGCGTTGTTGCCCGACGGCCGTGAGATCTGGCTGGACGTGCCGCGCGTGGAGACCCGGGCGAGCCATGGCACCGGATGTACCTTTGCCGCGTCGATCGCAGCTCATCTGGCCAAGGGCAAGAGCATCGGCCAGGCGCTTCGGGGAGCCAAACACTACGTCACCGGCGCCCTGGTCAACGCGCGACCCGTGGGCGCAGGGCATGGCCCGGTGGACCACATGTGGCAGCTGAAGGTGGTAGACCCCGCCGCCGACGCCGGGTTGTTGGCCAAGGATTGAACTGGATCGGGCCGGACCTGGGCACGCTGGGGCCGTGGCTGACGTCGGAGCCGAAGGGGCTGGACCTGCGTGGGCGCGTCGTGGTGCTGCATCTGTTCGGCGGGCGCGAGGTCGGCACGCTGGCGACCGTCGAGGGCGTCGAGCGGCTGGCGTGGCGTTTCCACGACCGCACGCTGCAGTTCGTCGGCGTATACTGCGGCGCAGTTCGCGATGTGGAAGGCTTCCATGACAAGCAGGAGGCCCAAGCGCGGGCCCTGGTGACGCTGCTGGGCACCACCGTTCCCACCCTTCTGGACCGCACGGGAGCCCTGGCGGGGCGCTATGGAGCGCAGCGGTTGCCGACGTTGGTGGTGCTCGATGCGGGTGGGGCGCATATTGGAAGTACGGTGGGGGAGCCGGATTGGATCGCCCTGGAAACCACCTTGGAGCGGTTGCTCGTGGCCGAAGCCATGGCGGGAGCGCTGGACGCGGAGGCCGGCGGCAGCATCGTCCTGCCGGCGACGAAGCCCGAGTGCCCGGCCGACGAGCTGCTGTGGCCGGCGAGCATGGCTCGACGCGAGGATGGGCTCGTGGCCATCGCGGAGTGTGGGCGCCATCGCGTCCTCGTCGGACGTCTCAACGACGCGGCCGCACGGTTCGAGGTGAACCTTGCGATAGGCACCGGCGCAGCAGCCTTCTTCGACGGGCCGCTGGACCAGGCGGCATTGTGTCGGCCGCGGCAGGTCGTGTTTGGTAGCGACGGGCTGCTCTGGATCACCGACACGGGCAATCACGCGTTGCGACGGGTGGACGTCGACGCTGATGCGCCGTGGGTCGAGACGCTGGCGGGGACCGGGCGCTGCGGGACCGGAGACGACCGCTGCGCGCAAGAGCTGCTCCCGGCACGGTCCATCGACCTTCGGGCGCCCTGGCAGCTGTCGCTGACGGATTCGTCGGCGTTGGACCTGGAGATGGGCGATGACCCGCGTCCCTGGCTGTGCGAGCCCGACCCGTGGCGTGTCTATCCGCTGGAAGACGCTGAACTGCTGCGCCTCCCTGAGCGTCACCTGGTGCCGGAGCCGCCGCCGGACCTTCCACTCTATATAAAGGTGGTGGGAGCACCCGAGACGCCCGCCCCGGCGCCGGCGGGCCCGGAGCAACCCGTGCGCCCCGGCGCGGGTATGGCGCGTGTGGAGCCGATTCGGGCGATGGTCGACGTGCCTGTGCCCACCAGTCCCCTGGGAACCAGCGTGGAAGTGGCGTTGGCACTGGAGCACGGGCGTTGGGCGAAAGGCTCGCGTCGGCCGGACGCCGAGCCTCTCGAGGTAGAGCTGGAGCCGGGCTCGTCCCCGGTCGTACTGCGCGTGTGCGGGCAGCTGGAAGACCCGGGCTACGGCAGCTGCCACGTGGTCGAGGTGCTGGTGACGCTGCGGCCGGAACCGTCAGAGGCTGCTCCCTTCGTGACGACTGTCACGTTGAAGCTGGGGCCGGAGACGCCGCCCGCAGCGGTTCAGAGCGCCTCGTAGAACCAGAGCAGGGCGCGGCAGCGCTCCTTTCGGCCCCAGACAGCGCCCTCGCCCTCGGGACCCCACCCCACGCCCTCGTCGTCGCCGTTGCGGTAGGCGCAGGTGAGCTCCAGCTGGCTGCTGGACGTCAGGGTGGGTGCGTCAGACTCGCCATACACGGTCTGCTCGATCCACTTCGGCGAGAAATCGGAATTGTTGGCGATGCAACTCGAGGTCGAGGTGTCACGAAGCGATGTCTGATAGCCGTTCTTGCCCATCTCCACCTCGGCCGAGAAGACCTTGTAGCTCGACGCCGTGGCGTCGGCTGGGAGTGACGCGTCGAACGTCTGCGTGCTGGCGCCCGGCGGGACCACGAAGTTGTTCCTCTCGGCCTGGGTCTCGGGGCCCACCGTCATCCAGCGGAGCTCCCGCGAGATCTCCGCGGGCGCCGCCCATCGGGCCAGCAAGGTCGCGCTGTTGAACCACGTCATGGTCCCAGCGTCCCGATCGATGACGCCCTTCTGGTTCAGCTTGTTGAACTCGGCGGCGTCGAAGTGGGTGTGGAAATCGGCGCGAAGGATGAAGCGCCAGCCTGGCTCGAAGCGGACCCCGGTCTGGTCGGGAAGCTCGACGGCACCACCGCCCGGGACGGTGCGCCAGAGTGGAATCGCGTCGCTGAAGCCCAGCCCCTGGTCGCAGCGGTACCAGTCGGTGCCCTTCTCATCTGCGGCCGCCTTCGCCGCGGCGCTGCCGCCGGTGGTATCGATGACGAGCTGTGCGTTGAGGAAAATCTGGCCGATCTCGGTCAGTACCTGGACGCCGGTGAGGTAGCCGGCCTCGGTACGCGCGGGGTCGAACTCGATGCAGAACCAGTCGTCCTCCATCTGGTCGAAGTCGCGCTCGTCGTAGCCGAACTCCTCCATGTACCCGGGCGGTGCGCCGTCGGGCGGGGTGATGAAGCCGTCGTTGAGGACGTCGAACTGGGAGGACGTGTACTCGACGGCGTCCGCCAGGAGCGGGACCGATGGTGCTTCGATGACGGGGAAAGTGTCGGTGTAGTCACGGTGGTCGTCCCGAGCGATGAAGGCGCTGAACGTGGCGAACTCGTCGGCGGTCAGCCGCTTGTCGTTGGTCGGGGCGTGCGTGGGCTCGCACCCCTCGGCGCCGACGTGGTTGGGCGCCACGGGCATCTGGAGTCCCCGGGGCGGGTCGGAGCCGATCTTGTCGAGAATGCTGCCGCGGAGCGCCGTCACTTCGGCGTGGGTCTCCAGACGCCGGTATGTCGAGAGCCGGTCCGCCGAGTGGCAGCGCGAGCACTTGCCCGAGATGATGTCCCGTACCTTGGCCCACTCGGCCGCGTAGTCGGCTGTGCCAACCACGTCTTGCCCAGCACCGACCTCGGATACCGTGTCCGTCGCGCCGGCGTCAGGATCTGCGCTGCCCTCTTCGGGGCAGCCCCACATGGCGAGGCAGGAGAAGGCGCAGAGCGCAAGCAGAACATGTCGCATGGTGTGTCCCTTCATCCGTGATGACCCGAGACTACACCGCCAGAGCCGACACGGCAGCTGTTCCGGTGTGTCACCTGACATGTCCAGTGCATGTCACGCGGCTGTGTCCAGCGTCGTGCCACGGGATCACCAGCCACTCATTTCAGGCACTTGGAGCGCCCAGGCGCGTGGCACCTGCTTTGCACTGCGAGGCCGCACCTCAAGCCCTGGAGAGAGTGATGCACCCAGTCCCCCGAATACTCCTACCCCTCGTCGCGCTGGCGATGGTCGCCGGCTGCGACGACGCGACGACGAGCGGCACACAGTCCATCGAGACCGCACCGTGCGCGGTCGACGACGCGTCATGCAACAGGCCCGAAGGCTGCGTGAACGCCACGACGGGTTTCTGCGACGGCTACGACTATGGCGAACCGGTCAACAAGACCCCGGAGAGCGACGCACGCCGCAACTCGCTCGTCTGCCACACCTACTACGCCACCTACTGCGGCGACGAGCAGTGCCCCATTCCCCTGACGAGCGACGCCAGCGCCAGCGCCAGTGACATTCTGGACCTGTGCGCAGGCTTCTACATGGCGAATTCGTGGAACACCGCCAGCTGCGGCCCCGCCCTCGCCAACGAGTGCAGCCTGCTGTTCGCCAACGAGTGCCCCACCGCCAACCAGGCCAACTGCCAGGCGGGCACGGAGATCGAGGCCTGCCAGGCCTACCTGCAGGACTCCTGCGACGCGATGTGCGCGGACCGGCATCGCCACAAGGTCAACCTGGAGGGCTGCGCGCCTGGCGGTGCGGCCACCAGCGTCGGCCCGGTGTGCGGTGTTTGGGCGGACGCCCAGTGCGAGGCTCTGGTCGACGCAAACTGCCCTGCCGCCACGGTCTACACCTGTCAGGACATAGCGGCGAGCGCGTCGCCGGAGTGCCAGCCCTTCCTCGAGCAAAGCTGCACGCATTGGGAGACCCAGCTGTGCCCCGGCGTGACGCCGCTTCAGCCCAGCGTCGATACCTGTAGCGTCGACCAGGAAAACCCGGCCGCCAAGTACCATGACATCCGATCGCGGACCCCGGCGGTCTGTCACCCGTGGTTGGAGGCACGCTGCAATGCGCTGATGAGCGAGAAGCTCGCCGACGAGGTCGCCGCCTGCGAAGGCTACGTGGTCATCGAGAACGGGTCGGCCACCAACTACGAGGTCGGACGGTCCGTCGTGTTCCAGTCGGACCTCGACAACGTCGACCCGCTGAATAACTTCCAGTGCGTCGACATCCAACCCGGCGCGTTCCTCGAAGGCGAAGTGGAGCACGCGTGGATGAACAAACCGCAGCAATCCCAGGTGACGTCGTGCGAAGAGTACGTCTTCAAGAAGTACTGGCAGTTCTACTCGTTCCAGCGGCACATCGAGCCGCTGCGTTTCGACTGGCGTAAGGTCGTCCAAGCAGCGTTCGAGCCCGGCGCCGTCTACGCCATCGGCGACCGGGCGCTGAATGCGACCCCCTCTTTCGTCCAGTACCCCAACGGTCAGTCGGAGATTGACGCCGATCTGGAGATGACCGCGGAGCGCAGCAACCGGTTCGTGGGGATGTTGATGCAGGACCGGCGCGACACGATCTCCGGTCTGGACTCGGTCGTGGACGCCCTCCTCAAGCGCCTGCCCAAGGCCAGCCAGAAGTTCGGTCAGCCCACCAGCACCCCCCTTCGCGACGCTCTCGAGAACCTGAAGTCCGCGGGGGTGAGTTTCTTCGTCGTCCAGGCCGGCACGGCGACTGGCTGGGCCTGGCACAAGAAGATGGCGGACACGCTCGGCGGTGAGGATTCGCCGGACGAGGAGCTCGACCATGTCTATCGCCTGACGGGCGACCTCGAGGAGGCCATGGACGAGTATCGCATCATGCGCGATGCCGAGGGTTGGTGTGCGTTCGCAGCCATCTTCATGCCCGCGGAAGACGCGGCCGCCTTCCTGGACACCTGCTCGGATGGGGCATCGTCCCGAAAGACCGCCGCGCTCGACGAGATCGAGAGCATCCTCTACGGCGCCCTCAACCTGGGATGCCTGACGCAGGCCGACTTCGACACCGCCGCAGTATGCACCTGGGCACCGCACAAGTTCCTCGACGACGTCGAGCGCACCTTCACCGCTGCGGCCCAGGCGGACCTGGACGAGTGTCGTCGGTTGGCCCCGGTCGCCGACTTGACCACGATTACGGTCCCAGACTTCTACTATGAAAAGAACGGAGCTCAAATCGACAGCGTCCAGTGGCCCGACACCTTCGACCCGACGACGGGCGTCAAGAAGTTCGAGACCTACCTCAAACGGCTGCGCGACACCGAAGACCTGCAGCTGGCCTACGATGAGCAGCAGGCCGCTATCTACGCAGCGATGCTGGACAAACCGCGGCACAAGCGACCCGCCTGGGGCGGCAACTACGCCGGAGACTACCAGGAAGGACTCGACGGTGTGCTGACCCTCACCGAGTCGCACCGCGTCAAGTGGGGCTTCACCCCGCTCCCGAAGAACACGGTCGACCCCAATCCCTGCGACATGGAGCTGTTCGGCCTGGCCAGGCTGAACGCCAGCGCCGAGGTGTTCACCTTCCCGCAGCACATCATCACGGCGAAGCTGTCCGCCGACGTGAAGGCGAAGAAAGCAGAGCGCCACCTCAAGGTGTTCGGCAAGGCCTACTGGGCCGCCGGCGAAAGCGGCGCCGCCGCGGACCAGCCCGAGGTGCTCGCGGCGGCCACCAACGTCAACATCGTGTCGTTCGACGAAAACCTGGGCGAACTGACAGCTGGGCCGAAGGACTCCGACAACGTGAAAGTGCCTCGTATCGTCGTGCCAGCGTTCAGCCTGGGCGGCGTGAACATCGTGCTCAAGATGGGCCTGGCCGGACGCATCGGCATGGACGTGAGCGGCTCATTGCGCGCGAAGGGCACCCTGAGCGCCTGTGGCGCCCAGGCCAAGCTGAGCCTGGCGACGACCGTGGAACCGTACGCGTCGATCGACGGGTTCATCGACTTCGGCGTCGACTTCTTCATCGCCAGCGCGGGGGTCGGAGGCAGCCTCAACCTCATCGAGGCCCGTCTGCCCTCGAGGCTGACCGTGTCACTCGAAGGAGAGGCTGCCACCAACGGCAACAAGAACTCCACGGTGACGGCCGACATCAACGTGGACCTGCTGCTGAGCGCGCTATCCGGCAAGCTGTACGTCTTCGTCGAGCCGCTGTGGGGCGACAAGATGACCCACACCCTGTTCAAGTGGGACGGCATCGACTGGCGGTACAACCTGCTGCGGCGCGACTACAGCTATGACTTCGCCAACATGTTCGGCTACTGCGGCGAAGACAATCTGTCGTGCACCAAGGTTACCGAGGTGGACCTCTGATGCGGCGGTTCATGGCGGCAGCGTCCGTCGCCGTGTTCGTCATCCTCGCCGTCGGACTTCGGTCCGGCGGCGAGGAGGCGGGCAGCTGGAGCGGCGACACCCTACGAACGGACGAGACCAGCGCAACGCAACGGATACCGGCCTATCGATGGCCCGAAGGGGCGACCCTGACTTACAGGTTCTCGCTGGAGGACCGAGGCGCCGCCAACACGACACGCCCGGGAAGTCAGCAGGCACTGAAGCTGGACGCGGGCCTGTCGGCGGCAGGCGAACTCGAGGTGCGGGTGCTGAAGAGCGACGCTGACGGAGCACTGTTGCAGGTGCGGGTGAGCGACGTGACCAGCGGCCGCTGGACGATGATGGGAACCACCCTGAACCAGCGCCAGGTCGCCGCGGAGCTGACCGGGCCGACCGGGAAGGGCGTGACGGTTTCCGTGGATAGCGACGGGACGGTGCGCGAGGTACGGTTCGCCGAGGGGCGGACGCTGGCTGGTGGTCGCATCCTGGAGCGCCTGATCCGGCAATCACTGACGCCGGTCGGCGACGGCTCGGAAGCACTAGCCACACCGTTTGGCACGGCATTGACCACACTGGCGGTGGACGGCACGAAAACCGGCCACGACCTGATCGCGCGTCGAACGGCTGCGGACTACTCGGAGTTCACGTTTGTGCCGGCATTTGTCGAGTGGCATACCGCAACAGGAAAAGGCACATCCCGGAGCGTTCTAAACGAGCGAGGAATACTGTCGACATCCGAGTCATCGGAGCATATTGCGCTAACCGCCGACAATGACGGCAAAGTGGCGAACGTGGGCTGGCAAAGCTCGCTCCGGCTGACCGATGTGACGGTGGTCCCCAGGTCGCCTGCGGGCAACGTCGCAACCGTGACGCCGGACGTGAAGCCCTCGTCGCGAGCCAACCGGACACAGGTGAGTGACCAGCGCATCGGAGCCATGACGCTCGACAAGATCGTCTCCGACATCGAACGGTATGGGGCTGGCGGGGTGATGCCCTACCACGAGCGCTGGTTGTGGCAGGCGACGGGTCTGCTGACGCGGCATCCCGAGCTGGCAGCAACATTCGCCAAAATGGCGATGGAGACCGACGCGAAGCCAAGGGCTCGTGAGCTTCTCCTGGACCTGCTGGCCAACGTCGGTCACGCGGAAGCCCAGGCCGCGCTGCGTGAGGCGCTGGGGAGCGAGGTACTCAAGAGTGCGCCAACCGCCGAGTACACGGCGCTGATTCAACGGTTCTCGCTGTTGAAGAACCCGGACGACGAGAGCGTCGCCTTCATCGCTCAGAGCTATCAAGAGCAGGAGCTTGGCGACGTGCGCTACGGCGCCGCCACAGCGTACGGCTCGGTCATCGACCGCTTGAGCCACCGCGACCCGGATGCGGCATCGTTGCATGCGCAACTTCTTGCCGACCACCTCGTCGAAGCGACCGAGCCGGTGGAGCAACGGGCCCTCATCGGCGCGCTGGGGAACGCGGCACGTCCAGAGCATGGAAAGGTGCTGGGAGAGTTCGCGCGGAGCGAGCTCCCGGCGGTCCGCAATGCTGTGGCGCACGCGCTCGAGCTGCATCCTTCGCCCGACGCCTCCGACGTCTTGCTGGGACTGATGGCAGATGGAAGCGCCTCGGTTCGGGAGACCGCCATGGACTATCTGGGGCGGCGTGACCTGACTGCGAACCAGGTCAGCGCGCTCCTGAAGAAGGCGATGGATGCCGAGACCCAGGAATCGCCGACGGTTTTGACGGCGCTGCTGGAACGCCTCATGGGCAAGGCGGAGCCTGGCGCGCTGCTGGAGGTGGCCACGGCGCTGCGCAAGGCGCCGACCACGGATCGGGAAACCCGGCACCGCCTGTTCGGGCTGGAGCAGAGGTTGGAGGCGAAGCTGTGAAGACGCCGACGACGATTCTGCTGAGTGTCGTCCTGGGCATGGCTTCCTCGGGCTGCCCAGCCGAGGGGACCGAGGCGCGGGTGCTCGACTACGTGCGGGCCGACGACTACACCAAGTTGGTGCTGGAGGTGGATTCGGTCGCCAGCAACCGCCCCACCGGAAAGACCCGGAAGATCGTGGTGAACGGCGTGCGCGATATCGTGAACAAGCCGGACGGGGTGTTCATGGAGCCCGACCAGACCCTGCCGGGATCGCCCGACACGCGATGGACCCAGGAGTCCCTGGACGCGCTGGCGGACACGTACGAGACGTACCGCCCCGAGGATGGGACGACGACCATCTACACCATGTTCGTGGAGGGCACCTGGCACGAGGATGACGGAGACAGGACGACACTGGGCGTGGCATGGGATCACCACCGCATCGCCATCTTCGTAGACCCCATCAACGCCTTCTGCGGCGACCAGGAAGTGCTGTGCGATGCGACCCAGAACACCATCTGGCTACACGAGCTGGGCCATGTCCTGGGCCTGGTCGACAACGGTGTGCCGATGGTTCACGACCACCGCGACCCCGATCCCGACAAGGGGGCGCATGACAGCAACGAGGACTGTATCATGCACTGGTCGGTGAGCAAGGATGGCGTGCTCGAGCGCATTAAGTTCCGGGTCTCCGGCGGCAACGAGAACCCGATGGGGTTCGGAGAGGAGTGCCTGGCCGACCTGGCGGCCATCCGGGACGCGCCGTAAGGCCTGGTCGACACGCTGCCCCATGGTGCCGCCGTCGGAGCCATGGGGTAGCTGGGTCGATTCTCTGGACGAAGTTGGGGCAGTCATACGTTGGAGCGGGGGTGAGACGACCTCTCCAGGCGGGGCAGCGGCAGGTGCGGACATGTGGACCGTGCTTTGCAGTTGCTCGGAGGCATCCCTCCTCGAACGGAGCACACATGCAGAACGTGACCCTGATCGCTTGCTTCTCACTGGCGCTTGCGACGCGAATGCTGTCGGGATGCGATGACTCCTCCGTAAGCGAAGTCCCCGCACCCGACCAGACCTGCAGCGCCGGTCTCGTGGTGGTGCTCGAGGCGCCCGACGGCGCTGCCACGTCGCTCGAAGCTGAAGGCCCGTCGGGCGAGCACATCACCGCGGAGACCCGGTCCCTCGTCCGGTGCAACCTCGCTCAGGGAGACTGGACCGTGAAGGCCCATCTCAAGGGCTATCGCGCGAGGCAGCAGACGGTGTCCGTCGGAAGCGATGTGGCGGTGGTGACGCTCGGCCTGGAGCCCACGGGGGAGGTCTTCACGGCCACCGATTCGGCCCGCGAAGACATCACGAGCCTACGCAACATGCGGGGCGAAACCGTCGACGCCGATTGGGGCTTCCCCGAGGGCATCTACGAACTGCCCTCCCCTGCGGACCATTTCGTCGTCGTCCGCCCCGGGCGTGTCACCACCGCCCACGTGGCCGATAGCTTCGATGCGGGCCACTCCATTGTGGTCGCGGGCCTGCGGTTTCCGTTGGACATGCCAATCAAGGTGGTGCGGTTCGACCAGGCCGATGGGCTCAGCTTTGCCAAACGGCAGGCCGAGACGCCGGAAAAAAACAAGTTGCATACGCACCGCCGAATCCCCGAGACCGGTCAGCGCCTCCGCGTCAACGACCTCTGGGCACAGCGGCGGCTCGTCACGTCGGTGATGCTTCACGCGGACAAGGAACAGACGAGCAAGGAAGACTTCGAGTCGCTGGCCAAGGAACGCCTGTCCTGCCACTTCATGATCGACTTCGACGGCACCCTCTATCAGGGTCTCGACACCGGCTGGCAGGCGTTCCACGGCGGCCGTCTCAATAACACGTCGCTCTGCATCGACCTGAACAATGCCTCGGCCGACCTCACCGAGGAGCCCGACGCGATGCCCTTCGACCCCAAGCACCCGAGGGCCGCCGAGATGAACCAGCATCCTCGCCCGAAGCCGCCGCTGGGTCGCATCAACCGTCAGACCAGGCGGACCTATGGCTACACCAAGGCGCAGTACGAAACGCTGGGGAGCCTGCTGCGGCTGTTGGTCGCGATCTACCCGCGCATCAAGCCCGACTTCCCGAGGACCAAGAAGGGCCAGCTCAGGCGGAGAATCGCGCCGGACGTCGAGAGCTTCGAAGGAATCATGGGCCACTTCCACAGCCACGAAGAGCGCTTCGACCCAGGCCCCGGGTTCGATTGGGCGCGCCTCGAACGGCTCCTGGCGCTCGAGGTCCGCTAGCTCATCTCTCGGACAAAGCGCCTTCCTGTGGGAACCGCGCGGCGTCGGTCAACCGTCCGACACCGTCCTGCGCCCCGTCGGCCACCGTCAACGCCCCCACGGCGCTGACCCGCCCATTCTGAATCGCCGCGATGGTGCTCTTCAGCGCCGCACGCACCTTAGTCGCCGCCCCGTAGCGCTTCGTCACCTTGAGCAAACGCTCGACGTCTTCGACCCGACCGATGTGCTGGAGAACGTCGCAGCACGCGAGCGCGACCGTCGGGAGCGGTTGCGTCTCGAGGACCTCGACCAGCCATCCGTGCGCCTCGGCGTCCGACTTCAGACTGGCCTGGATGAGTTCAGCGCGAAGGCGGTCGGCGGACGTCTCGAAGCGTCGCTGAAGGATTTCCAACGGGGCGGCAACACCCGCTTCCCGGAGGGCCTGAAGCACATCGGCGACAAGGCCGTCCGGGGCGGTGGTCACGAGGTCCAGGAGCACGTCGATGACGACAGGCCCGTGTTTTTCGTGCTGCGCAACCCGCCGCACCATGAGGAACCGAAGCGCTCGCTGCCGCAGCGCGTCGGGCACCCCGGGGTCACGCGCCACGTCCATCAGATAGGACAGCGGCATCGGCGCGATGTAGGCCGCCGCGTCGACCTGGGTCTGCACGTCAGGCGAACCGTCGAACAAACGCTTGGCGTAGGCGGAGCCGCGAGGGGCGGCATCCAACACCAGACGGGCAGCCTCGCGCCGGACAGGCGTGCACGGGTCTTCGAGCGCGATCTCGGTGACGGCGACGAGCTGCTCGCGATGCGTAGGCTGATCCGGCATCAGCTCCACAGCGCGGAGGGCGTGACGCGCGACCGCCGCCAGCTGCTCGCCGTCGCCTCGGGTAGCGACCACCACCCCACTGGCGTTGACGGTAATGGAGACGATCCGCCCCTCCAGCTGCGCGAGCTCCAGCAATGCCAGGCGCGCAGGGTGTGACAAGCAGGCCATGACGGAGAGGTCGAGCTGCTTGATGCGGAAATGCTTGTCGAAGGACGCGTCGCCGATGCCTGGACGCTTCGACTCCCCCGAAGCCCAGAACTTCGCAGTCGTCACATGGATGGGGTCCGGCAGTTCAGCGCGCACATTGACAATGACGTCGGGCTCGGGGGCGTCGTTGCCGAGAAACACCCGTCCTGGAGGAATCGGCCGGTCCGGATCTCCAGCCAGAAGGTTCAACGCGTGTGGAATGGCTCGCTTGCGGCGGTGCATGAGCACACCGAGCCGGCCCAGCGTGACGGCTGAGACGGCCGCGACGATGAGCCAGAACTCCATGCCGCATACGGTGCGCACAGGCGGCGCGCGCACAATCCGGATCGGTGCTATCGTCGGCAGATGCACGCAAAGACAGGCATTATCGCCGCGGCCATGGTGACGTTCGTAGGCTGTGTCGCCGAACCGGTGAGCCCCTGGCAGGAGGTGGATGCAGGGGCAGATGCCGATGCATCGCCCGACGTCACCATCGCCTCCGCTGCCGGTGGCCGTTACGCAGTGGTCATTCGTAGCGTCGGACGGATGCGGTGGACGCATCTGAGACTCGAGGTGAGTGAGGGTCAATGGGTCGAGGTGGACCCCAGGTCCGTGCGCCTCACGGGCGCCGATGACACCATCGCCCGGGCCCTGCTCGACGGGGTGCCACTGCCCCAAAATCAGCTGGTGTTCGTTCAGGAAGCGATCATCGCTGAGTTCGAGGGCTCTCCCGTCATCGGCCCAGGTATGACGGTGGACGTAGGTGTCATAACGGACTTCAAGTACAGCGTGAGCCTGGTGCATGACCTGAGCTGTGCGGTGGCAAACACCTGTGGCGAGGTGGTCCTGGGCACAGCAACAGCCCCCGAGTTGTTCGAGGTCCCCGGCGACATGCCAGCGTTCCCAGACCGGAAGCTGCCGAGCAACGCATTGGCCTGCAATGACGCCATCGACTGCGTGGGTTGGCGGCCGGCGGACATGTCTGCGGATGTCTGCGTCGAGTACCGCTGCCACGATGGCTTCTGTAGCGCTGCCCAACTGAGCGTCGGGAGCCTGTGCCGTGCGGAGGGTTGTGCGCGCGGCATCTGCCAGGAGAGCGGATGCGTGGTGGACACCGACTGTAGCGACAGCTGCTCGGCGTGCGAACGCGATGTCTGCAGCGTCGTCAACGACTCATGTTGCAATAGCAACACACCGTGCCCGAAGAATGCGGAGAGCTGCCTGTTCGACACCTGCAACCTGGAGACCCAGCAATGCGAGACCGTGCCCGTTCCGTCCTGCTGCCAGTCGGAAGGGGACTGTGGGCAGGGTGAGGTCTGCCGAGAGGGATTCTGTCGCCCTGAAGGTGACCCGGCGAGCTGGGGCTTCCCACTGCCGGGCACGCTCCTGACAAGCTTCGAAGTGGCTGGCTCGAGCGACTGCTGCTTCGACATTGATGGTGATGGCGACGTCGACAATTTCATCGGGGGCTTCAATGCCGGCATAGGCTCGCTGACCGGAGGGGCGGCGTCCGTATTCATGGATGCAGGCCCTGTCGCCCTTGGCTTCCGGGGCCTGGGAGACGGTGGCCCTGTGGACGTCGTGATGGGCCTGGTCACGGATGCCGATGGTGACCCTGGCAACGACCTGTCGGGAGAGGGCACCTTCGCGTTGACATCGGGCGCGTTCTTCACCGGCACCGCGACGCCCGTGCACGGCTTCACCGCCGCGAGCTTCGCCGAGGGTCAGCTCGTCGCCTCCGAGGGACGCCTTCAACTGCCATGGTCACACGCCGAAGTCTGTGGCGACTCGCTCGACTTCAGCTTGGGCCTACTGCTCCCATTGGACATGCCGTGGGGTCAGGCGATGCTGAGCGCCAACGCCACGGTCGCGCCTAACGGCGGCTTGACGATGACCGATGGCAAACTGACCGGAGTCGCGCCGATGGGGTATATCGTCGACCGCCTGAATGCGCTGTTCGCGGCCCGTTGCGGCTGCGTAGACGGCAGCGTCAGTTTCAGCCTGGACAGCGACAACAAGATAGCGTGCGACGATCCTGGCGTGGATGCCAGCGCTTGCAGCAACGGCCTGGACTACTGCGAAAATGAGAGCCCAGACTTCGTTTGCAAACTCTTGACCGATGACTGCTCCATCGTTCGCCCGATGTTTTCCCCCGACGTGGACACCGATTTCGACGGAGTTGCCGACAGCCTGAGCATCTCGGCCACGTTCGAGGGGGTGAGCGCGATCATCACCTTGGCGCCCTAGCTTGCCTGAGGAGACAAGTACTCACTGCCAGACGTTGGTGGGCTTTTCCGGGGGGAGCTCATCCGGCGTCAGGTCATCGAGCTTGAAACGCACAGGAAGCGTCAGCACCTGATTGGCCTCCAGTTCCTTGTCTTCGTGAAGGGTCGGCGCCCTGAGCTCCTTGACGGTAACGAGCACGCCCACGGTGATGGTGGTCTCGCCCCGGTCCAACCTGGCGATGGCCAGCTCGAAGTCGGCCGCATCGGTCTGAAGGGTGGTGCTCGTCAGCCTCACCTTGCCCTTGTCGAACACGATCATGTCCCGCACTTGCTTGAAAGACGTGAAGTCCAGCCTCTCGGGCGCCCCCGTCTCGAGATTGATGAAGTACTCGTGTTCCACCTCGGCATAGTGGTCGAACGGACCATCCTTGGTAGCTCCCACGACGATCTTCAACCGCGTCCGGATGTGAGCCACCTTACGCTCTTTGAGGACCGACTGTCGGACGAGTTCGAAGTTCGTCACCTTGCCGAACTTGTCGCCGAGCTTCATCGGGTGCTTTCTGCCGAGCATCGCGTCGACGACCTTGGGATTCAGCGAGACCGATTTGTTGTCTTCGGCGACGACGAAGGTGTTCTCGTGGCTGTCACCAAAGCGCGCCAGCGGGGGCACCCGGGGAAGCCTCACTTCTGTTTTCTCCTTGGCGTCGGGCTCCGGCGCCGATGGCGTCGCAGTCACCGTGGGGGCCACCGCGACGGCCTCGTCCATCCCTTCCGCCTCGGACTCGCCCTGCCCGGTGGTCTCGGTCGCCTGCTTCTGGGTTCCACCACCCTTGCCCTTCGTCTCATCGGTCTTCTTTTGCGTGGAGCGCTTCTCCTTGCCAGGTGATGCCACCGTCTCGCCGGCTTCGTCGGGTCCTTCGTAGGCCTCCGCCAGAGCGATGACGTCCGCACGTTTGTCACCGTCTCGGCGATAGCGCTTCAGCGTCGTCTTGGGGCCCGCCATCCCCGTTGGTCGGATCTTGTTCCGCCCCTGGAACCGAGCGACCCACTCTGCAAAGTCCTTCGAGGCTGGGTCCTTATGTTTGCCCCAGCTGAAGTCAGCGGCCGTCCAGCCAAACCTCTCGCTCCAATAGGGATTCTCGAGCGCAGCCCGCTCCGTGTCGATCTTACCGCTGTTCTTCTCTCGCTCTTCGGCAGCCGCGGCGGCGGCCTCCAGGGCCTCCTTGTCCTTGGGCGCCTCGATACGGCTGAAGTGGAGGTTGATGCCCAGGTTGGAGTCAATAGTGTCCAGCCGAAACCAGATGCGCTCGCCCCCCTGCTGGATGGTCATGCGCGCCCCGGGTTTGCGGAACGCGACCATTCGCTCTTCGTAGATGCGGGTGGGTATGTTGATGTGCAGATGCTGTCCATCCGGCGAGAGGGTGACCGTCGCGTCCCGGTCGGTCAGCAGCACATCACTTACACCGTCCGCCAGGATGCCCATCTCCGCGAAGCGATGCTTGCTGCGCTCCTCGGCGCTCAGCGCCGGCTGGTCGAGGTTGGTCTTCGCATCTCCCTCGCCCGACTTGTAGCCCGACTTCGCCGAGTTCCCGCCCTTGCCCTTGGCGTCCTTGGCGCGCTCGGACGAGCCCGTTCCCTTGCCCTTGGCCTTCGGCTTCTTGCCGCGTGACTTGGGAGTGTTCCCCTTGTTGTCCTTATCGATGGTCAGCGGCCCGCCGGCGTGCTCGCGGTGCTTGCCGCTGGCGTACTCCTCACGACGCTGTTCGTCGCTCTTGGTGAGGTCTTCGAGAATGTTGCTGACGCCTGCACCGAGCACGTCGAGCAGTCCTTCCTCTCCGATGAGGTGGAAGATCTCCTTGTTCTCGTAGATCACGTCGCCCACCAGGGCGACGACATCACCGACCACCGGCACGAAACCCACGGTGTCGGTGACCAGGTGCAGCACCTCGAAGAAGAGGGGCTCGTTGTTGGCGTAGGCCTTCATGATGGCGTCAATGTCCGAGTAAATCGCGTGCACATCGGCGGCGACGCCAATCACCGGAATCGCCTTGCCGCCCTTCAGGGCCAGCCAGTCCACGGTCTTACGCCCCCAGCTGGTCTTCACCGCTCCCTGGCCCTTGGCACGCAGTTCCGCTCGGAAGGTCCCCTTCACCTCCGTGAGGAACTCCTCGGCCGGGCCCTCGAGGCTCTCCACCGTGGCGTTCTTGAACGCCTTGTCGAAGGCCTTCTCGAGCTCCTTGCGAACGGCGGCGGCCTTGTCCTTGGGCAGTGGATTGTTCCCCGCCTGCAGCTTGGCCATGGCGCCATCGACGAAGTTCTTTCGCAGCGTGGCCTGGTCCTGGCCCGGGAGTTTGCCGTGGGTGTAGTCCTTGGCCTTGGCGTCGTAGTCCACCAGCGCCTGATGGAAGTCCTTGCGAAGCTCCTCTGCGCGCGCCGTGGCGCGGCTTCGACGGTCCGTCTCCTCGGCCAGAAGCGCCTCGTCGGCAGCGCTCGCCCTTGGGCTCATGAGGTCGGCATCGGCGTCATAGCCCTTCAGCGCACCGCGCTTATCGACCCGCTCCAGCGCGCCCATATGCTGCGAGACCTTGTTGTCGTAGTTTGAGACGACGGCGTCCCGACGCTTTTGATAATCAACGGCTTCCAGTTCGTTGGCCAACCGCTTCCGGGCCAACTTCAGACCCGCAACGCGGTCTCTGGCAGCATCCAGTTTGAGCTTGGCATCAACGTCGCCCCGCCGGGCGGCTTTCTTGGCACGCCTGACGTCCCTCTTGGCGCTCGCGATCTCGCCCTCGAGCTTCTTGGCATCCGCGCCGACGGAGGCCTTGAACGCTTCGAGGTCCTCATCCAGCTGTTTTCGCGCGGCGAACGCTCGCCAACCTCCCTCGCTGGTGGATGTATCGATAGCGAGCAACGCCTCGTAGTCGCGCTGGAGTTTGACCCTGCGCTTTTCGACGTCCGTAGTGCGCTGATTGGCGACCGCCTGCGCCCTCAGCTCTGCGAGCTGCTTCTTGTCACCGACCTCTTCGGCGGCATCGATGCCCGCCTTTAGACGCTCGTTGCGCTTCTCCAGGCTTTGCTCCTTCAGAGCCGCGTTCGCACCCGTTGGCCGCCCTTTCTCATCGAAAGCGTCCACGGCATCGCGCGCCTCCCGAATGTCGGCGGCGGCATCCGCACGTGCCTGAGCACGGTCCAGCAACCAATTGCGTCGGCCCGCAGGGTCGCGCTTGCTCTGCGCCTCCTGATTGGCCAGAACCTTCTTCTTATCGCGGAGTGCGCTCTCTCTGTCCTCCAGCGCCTCGAAGTGTGCTTCCAGCTTGCCGCGCCGGCGGCTGTCCTTGTCCAGCGCTTGATACTCCGCGAGCAGCTTCTCTTTGTCTTTGGCGAGTTTGACTTCCTCCGCAGCCAGAGCATTGCGGCTCTTGGCCAGTTCGAGGTCGTTCTTCTGCCGCTTCTTCCCGGCGGCATCCTCGGCCGCACGGGCTGCTTGAAACTCCGCATCGATGGCCTCGCTCAGCTGGGTGCGACGCGCCTCCAGCTTCCTTCGACGCGCCTTCAGCTTCTTCTTGGCCTTGCCGCTCTTGGCGCTGTCCTCACTTTCGACCAGGGCGTCGATCTGAGCATCCAGCTCCCTTCGGTCGGCCTTCAGCTCATTGAGCTTGGTAATGTGCAGCCCCGCCTGGTGTTGGGCCCGCTGAAAGGCAACGGTGCTCTTCTCCAGGGGCAGCATGTCTTCACGAACCATGCGGTTGCGGTCGACAGGCCTTGGACCGTCGGGGTCGTCCATCATCGCGTCGGTCTTGGCCCGGTTCTCGCGACCGGCGAGCTCCGCCTCACGCGCATTGAGTTTCGCGCTCTCCACGGCATGGCCGAAGCGCGTGGCGAGGAGCTTCAAAGTCTCGTTCCCCGCGGTGATCTTTGCTTCGATCTTTCCCTCGAAACGCCGGTCGTTGTCCTCGGAGATGTCGAAGAAGACACCCGCACGCACCCGGCCCACGATACGTGCCGTCAATGAGCCGAGCGAGGCCGAGTTGGTTCCCGTCTTCTTGTCATGGGAAATCGAGGGGGCCAGGCTGATCTCCGGTAGCCGCAACTCGAAGTTATCCCACTCGCCTGGCTTGGCACCGCCGGGGAAGCCCTCGGTCATGATGTTGAGACCGAGCGTGCGGCTTGCCTGGGCGGTCTTGCCGGGCGTGAAGGTCGCGTTTGATGCGCCAGTGGCGACCTTCGACGGATCGTCCGAGGGCCGACTGGCGGTTTTGAACGCAGCGGTGATGGAGACCTTCGCGCCCTTCCAGACACCTTTTCGAGGCATCTGCCTTTCGTGGATGACCAACGTAATCGTCCGTCGGTCGGCAATGGCGCCTCCACCCGCTTTCTCCGAATCGTGGGCTTCCCGGGCAATGTTGCCGTCGGGCGGAGCGAACGTGTGCAGCACTGGGGCTGCAGGCACTCCTTGGGCGAACGCGGCCGCCACCCGGTCAGCCTGTTGCTCGGCGGCCCCGCCGGCCGGTGCCACGCGCGCATCGGCCATCACGCCGTCGGAGGCACCGTGGGCCTCATTCTGAAGCACATGGGTCACCTCGTGGGCGGCGACCTGAAGAGACGGCGAGGCGCTTGCGAACGCCACCTGGTTGTTCACCGCATAGGCGTTGGCGCCCAGTTGTTCGCAGGCCGCGGCAGCCGCGGGTCCGGTGTGAGCCTGGACATGACCCAGGTCGCGCCCGAATCCCCGCTCCAACGCCGCCCTGTGAGGCAGGCTCCCAGCGCCTTCGGCGAACCCACCCTGCGCAACGGTACCAGCTCCCGGCCCTCGCGCCGCTGGCCCCGAAGCATGGAGCGCCACGGCGCCCGAAGGCAGAGCAGCGAGCCCTTCCGCGCTGGGCGCCAGCCGCTGACGTTGCCCCGCGTAGCCACCGTCGTTGCCGGGCCGCAGCGCGTGTGACTGCGCCGAGTAGCCTGCCGATGAAGCTACGCGTCGCTCCTGAGAGGAGGCCGCAGCTGCGGACGTGGAAGACGCGGAAGGAGTGGTAGCGGGTTCGCGAGCGATGTCCATGGAGCCCTGAGGTACAAGACCCATGCCGACACAGAGCCATGTGCTTTCAAGGATTTAGGCACCACAGAAGGTCGCCAGCCCCATGGGTCTCAAAAGCAGACCATGGGGCCGCCCTCAACCCGGGAACGCGCTATGCTGTCCTCATGTCACGACCACCGGTCATCTACGTCGATGTCGACGACACCCTGGTGCGGTCCTTTGGCGCGTCGCGCATCCCCAACGCCCCGCTGATCGCCAACGTGCGTCAGTGGGCGGTGGAAGGTTGCATCCTGTACTGCTGGAGTTCGGGCGGGGCCGAGTACGCCGAGAAGTCGGCGCGCGAGCTGGGCATCGCCGGCTGCTTCAAGGGCTTCCTGCCGAAGCCCGAAGTGCTGATCGACGACATGCCTATTGCGAAGTGGCACCGGCTGATGGAGATCCTGCCGGCGAACGCATCCTCGATGACCGCCGACGAGGTCAAAGAGGCGCTCGAGCACATCGGCTGGTAGCTGGAGGTTCCGTTGGCCATCCCCCTTCATCCCGTCCCTGATGCCGAGCAGCGCAGCGCTATCGTCGACGCCGCACATGGGCGTGCGTTCGGCGACGAGACGTCGGCGCTGACTCTGGCGCGGCTCGTCGAGCAGCACTGCTTCGACGAGCATAGCGCTGTCGAGCTGCTGTCCCTACTTCTTGCCGTCTGCGCCCTTCCTGACGACATGCAGCGCATGCATCGCCGCGTCGTAGGGTACCGCGAACGACAGCCCCTCCGCCTTGCCCAGCTTCCAGCTCACCACACCTGCCAGCTCGCCGCCGTCGGTCAGCAAAGGGCCGCCACTGTTGCCAGGGTTCAGGCTGGTATCGGTCTGGACCAGGTCCATGCCGAGTAGCTTCCGATACCCGCTGATGACGCCCTTGCTGACCGAGAACTTCAGACCCGCGGGCATGCCGATACCAAACACTTCCGCGCCCGATGGCGGACGCTTCTCGACGCCCGCGACGCAGGGATGGCCGTCGCCGGGAAGCTTGAGCAGCGCCACATCGGAGCGACCTTGCACGACGACGCGCTTGGCCTCGAACGAGCGCCCCGACTTGAAGGCGACCTTGATGCGGCCGGAGAGCCCCACCACGTGAGCGGCCGTCAGAACATAGCCATCGGGCGAGATGACCGCCCCCGCGCCGAGACGGTCGCCGACCTGGATGGCGACGACCGAGGCCATGACCTTGTCCATGTCACGGGGGAGCTTGCGACCCGCCACACGCTCGCACCTTCCAAGCGTCACTGACGCCGCCTTTGCGACGCTCTGCTGCGCCTTGACGGCCTCGTCCGACCGAACGACCTGGCGCAAGAAGCTCTCGTTGCCAGCAAGCTCGCGCACAGACTTGACCACCGCCATCTGCGCCGCCCGCATGAGCGGCTTCACAGTCGACAGCCCCCGCGTGTACGTCAGAAACGTGACCCGGCCGAGCGTATTGTCGGTCAGCTTCCAGTCGCCCTTGACGCGAACCGTCTCGCGGTCGACGAGCGTGAATTCATGTTGCACTTGCAACACGAAGCGATAGCCGTCGGGACCGACGCTGGCACCGGGAGGCCGAACGGTGAAGCCAGCTTCCTTGAGCCGCTTGAGCACGGCGTCCCGAACATGGGCATCCGGAGGCATCGCGCCGCCCGTATCTCCCTTGTTTGCGAGCACCGACACGATGATGGTGTGCGAGCCGTTTTCCTTCAGGCTCGGTGGCGGCTTGACCTCGGGAAGGTCGTCGGTGGGCGGCGGCTTCCACTCCGTTCGGCAGCCAGAGACGGTCAACACGGCCAACAGCAGCGCCGCCGGGATACTCCAACGATTTGTGGCACAGCCTTGGCTTCCATGCGAGCGATGTTCGTGCACTACGCGACTCCAGTGACTCACCTTCACGCATCCTGGCGAGGGTGACCGGGGGGCAGGTCCTGTCCGCAGTCTGCGTCATCCGCTCGGTTTGAGAAAGGTGCCCCGCTTCGGCTGTCGCCCGGCATGTCAGTTTTTTTACAGGGCTCGGCCAGCGCGGGTGTCACGAAATTTACAGGTCCGCCGCGGTCCAGCGAGCCCGGATCGCAAAACATCAATGAGCACGGGGGATGAGGCCGGTGGCACGGGGTTTGCTCAAGAGGCCGCCCGCACACACGGGGCGGTGACAGGTCGCCAAAGGAGAACACATGACTCGGCTTCCCTCGATGACGGTCCTCTTGGGGCTGTGCATTTCGTTGGCACTCTCGGCGTGCCCATCCGACGAGGCGATTGACGTAACCCCCGACACCGCGACTGCCGACGTCGCCGGCGAAACTGCAGACGCGTCCGGAAGCCCCGATACGGCCATCACCGACACATCCGTGGCGCCCGACGCCGACGCGTCGGATTCGGAGCCCGACGCGGACGCAAAGACCGAAGACGCCACATCCGACACTGGCACTCCTGATGCGGTGCTCGACGCTAGCCCCGACGCCGCGGTGGACGCGGTTCCTGACGCCACCGCTGATGTGGCGCCTGACGCCGTCGCCGATGCGGCTGCTGACAGCGCTTCCGATGGTGGCGAAGCGGACGCAGCCGCGGACGCCAACAACACCGACACATCGGATGCAGCCAGCACGCCGGACGTCGCAGCCGACGTCACTCCGGTCGACCCCGTCATTGGAGGATGGACCAAAGTCGACGTGGCATTCGGCGCACGAGCCGCGGTGGCGCTTGCATCATGCCTCCCCAGGGACACGGGTGAGGCCCCGGACGACGCGGTGGCGGGCTATCTTCGCGACTTCTACCTGCCGACGGTGAAGTGGGAGAACCAGGTGGGCATGCACGCCGAGTGCCTGGCGGCCGCCACCAACGGCTGTGCCTCGGTCGACGCCTGCATCCAGAGCTCGGTGACCCAGGGCGCCAACATCGGCGACACCTGCATCAACGGCGTCTACGAGTGGAGCTACCAGGACCTGCGCGTTGCGCAGAGCTGCACGGCCCTCGGGATGGTGTGCATCATGCAGGGCAACAAGCCCAAATGCGGACTTTCGCAGCCGCCCTCCTGCGCCAACTCGGGCCAGTTCACCTGCTCTGGAGATACTCCAACCCCGTGCCTTGGCGGAAGCCTCCGCACCGGGCTGGATTGCAGCACCTGGGGCCTGACCTGCGCCGAGGATACGTTCTTTGGCGGACTCGACCTCGCGGTTTGCCAGGGCGCCAATGGCAGCTGCTCGCCGGACGCCGCCAACTGGGCCAGCCTCGAACACAACGGCGTCAGCTGTCAGGGCGACCTGCTGGAAGCCTGCGTCAACGGCGGCCTCCACAACCTCGACTGCGGCGACATGGGCATCGGCCTCAGCTGCCAGTCCGCCGGCGGCGCGTACTTCTGCGGAGCCGCCTCCGAGTGCAACCCGGCGACCTACCAGGCCACCTGCAGCGGCACCACGCTGACCGTCTGCAACGCCGGCCGCCTCGAGCAGGTCGACTGCGCCGACATGGGCTTCACCGGTTGCTCGGCCCAGGACGCGGTCTGCACGCCGTCGGTCTTCTAGCCGCACCGCCCCACCCATTCCTTCTTGGATCCGTTCACACCACAAAGGACGACGACGCGATGAATCGCACTTCCATAGCCACTATTGCATACGCAACAACCTTGCTCCTCCTGGCTTGCCCGAGCGAGGAAGGCACGCCCGGCCCCACCACGCCCGACACGACCGCTACCGCCGACACGTTCGAGGACGGCCACGCAGCGGATGCCCATGCCGGGGACACTGCCGCAACGGATACGGCGGCCTCTCACGACGCCGCGCCCGACGCGGCCACCGGGGACGCCGCGTCTGATGCCGGTGTACCAGAGGATACTTTCGTCGATACCTCGCCGCCCTTCCCCACCGACACGGTGGGCATCCAGGTCATCAACTGGATCAGCGAGGCGCCGCTGGACGGGATTACCGTCACGTTCAAGCCTGAGGGCGAAGCCGTCATGACGGCAACCACGGACGCCAACGGAGTCGCCGACTTCGACTACACCTGGGCGACCGGCACGGCCGCGCTCATGGTCTACAAGAACGGGTTTTCGCTGACGGGATACACGGCCCTCGACCGGGACAAGCGCACCGGCCGGGTCACGCCCGACGGGCGGTCCATCGTCCGGCTGCTGCCCAATCCGCCCGTCTCGGACGAGCCGCTCATTCAAATCTCGGGGACGGCCTCGGGCATGGCTGCCGGCGATGGACTCCTGAAGGTGTCGGTCACCACGTTCAACTTCCTGCACGAGGGCGAAGGCTCTGACTTCGGGATCCTCATGTTGCAAGACAAGCCGTTCCACTGGGCGGCATCGGAGGGACCGGGCGTGGACGGCGGCTTCTACTCCCAGTGGGCCGCGGGAACCAACGCAGGCGGTAGCGACAACTACGCCATGACCATCGACTTCGCGGCCGACGGCTTGACCGCGAAGTCGGTGGGCGGAACCATCGCGGCGCCTGGCCCCATCCTCGGCGCCGGAGCCGGCATCTACGCCCCCGTCGTGCAGGTGAGGGATGCGGCGACGGACCTTCGCATCGGCGGCATCACGGCGATCGAGGACCTCGGGACCAACGCGACGTTCACCGTCGAATGGATCGAGCCCGAGTTCGTGACCAAGCCGGCCGTCTACGTTCGGGCCACGGGCGACACCGGGGCGACCTCGACGATCTTGGTGGATGGGTATCCGACAGAGGGTGCTCCGACCATCCCGCTTCCCGAACCGGTCGCCTGGGTCTCCCCAGAGAACACTGCTCTCAAGGGGAACCTGGCCTGGAGCCAGCCGGCCTCCGGCCACATCGTGAACGTGCGGGTGCAGTCGTCGATGTCCGGTCTGATTGGGACCATCAACGTCGGCCCGGGTGCGACCTCGCTCCCTGCTGACCTGCTGCCAAGTGAGCTGGACCTGGTGACGCTGGGAGCCAACTTCGTCGGCATGAGCGCCACCCTCGTGACCTGCAAGCCCAACACCGAGTTCCTGTCGCAGTGCTCCGAGGTGACCACCTCGACGTCCCTGGGTCTGTCGCTCTGAGACCCGCCCGCCCCTACGTTCTCGCTATCCGCGGGAGCGCAGGGCCGCCTGGGCGCCCTCCACGATGGCCGCCGGCTCGAAGGGCTTGCTGAGTAGAGCGACGGCCCCGAGCTGGCGGACCTCGCGGCGGATGTGGGGGTCCTGAACCCCGGTGACGACCACCACCGGGAGCGCGACCCAGGCGCTTTCCTTCCGTCGGCGCAGGAAGGTCAGGCCGCCGCAGCCGGGCATCTGAAGGTCCAGGAAGACCACCGCCGGCCGGTCCTCCTCGCGGCCGCAGCGCTCGAGCGCGGCGGTGCCGTCGCACACGGCCTCGGTCCGGAAGCCCGCCGACTTCAGGATTTCACACAGGGTGAAGCGCACCGCCGGGTCGTCTTCAGCGACGAGGGCCAACGGGCGTGTGGAATCGAGGGACGTGAATGGGCTCATGGTCGTACCGCGCAGCGTGAGGTGCTGCGGTAGGACTAAGCAGAATCCGTGCCAGCCGGGAGCCGCAGTTCGGCCCGGCAACCGCCCTTTTCGCGGTTCGTCAGCGTGACCGTGCCGCCGTGCTGCTCGGCGATGGTGCGCGCGATGCTCAGCCCCAGGCCCGTGCCCGCTCCCTTGGTGGTGGCACCGGCGTCGAAGGCGCGGTCGGCCAGCTCGGCACTCAGTCCTGGTCCGTCGTCGGTCACAGCGACCAGCACCTCGCCGTCCAGACGAGAGACTGTCAGAGAAATAACACCCTCCGCGGGGGAGGCCTCGAGGGCGTTCTGGACCAGGTTGATGACGACCTGCTTCACCTTCCGGGGGTCGCAGACGACGGCCGCGTCCAGGTCGCCGGCGGCTTCGATACGTACCTGCTTGTCGCGGGCGAGTCCCTCGTGTGCGGTCGCCACCTCGCGGACCAGCGGGCCGAGCGCGGTGAGGGTGGAGGTCAGGTCGCTGATGGGGCGCGAGAAGTTCAGGAACTCGGTGACGATGCGGGTCATGCGTTCGGACTCCTCGACGAGCACCTCGAGGCGCTCGCGCTGGGGGTCGTCCGAGGGCACTTCCGAGACCATGAGTTTGGACAGGCCGTGGATGGCCGCCAGGGGGTTCTTCAGTTCGTGGGCGATGGCGCCGGTCAGGCCGACGAGGCGGTCGTTGCGGTGGGCCAGCTCGTCGGCGAGGGCACGCTGGGCGGCGCGGGTGCGTTCGCCGGCGGCGATGGTGAAACCGTTGGCCTGTCGTCCAATGGCCACCCCGCCAAACAGCGCCACGAGCGTCACCAGTCCGCATGCCACGATGAGGATGTCCGTGTTGCCGCTGGAGCGGTCGAAGGCAGGGGGAACGATGTCCAGGCCCTGCAGTTGGGCGATGCCGACCGCCAGGATGCCCAGAAAGGGGACCGCGACGATGCGCATCCACTCCCGTCGGGTGGTGACGAGGGTGGCGAAGATGGAGGTGGGGACGACGATGATGAAGCCGAACGAGGCCAGCCCTCCGATGGCGATGGACAGGACGGTCTGCATCGTGAGGACCGCGGTGAGGTAGCGCGAGGTCGTCAGCCAGGCGGGGCGCGGGAGCAGGACGACGCGGACGGTCACCACGCACAGACCGATGGTGATGGCGGTCGCGATGGCCAGCTGCCAGGTAGCGGCGCCGCCGACGAGGAAGCTGGTGAGGATGGTCGAGAGGACCAGCAGGCCCGCAGGCGGGAAGCTGCGAATCGTGCGGTCGATGACCTCTTGGGGGGCGGGTGTCATCGTTCGTCTCCGTTGGAGGTTCTCAGCAGCCCGTACTTGTTGGCCTTGGCAATAAGGGTCGGGCGGAGGAGTCCCAGCGCCCGGGCCGCTTCGCTCTGGTTGTGGCCGCAGCGCTCGAGGGCTTCTCGGATGAGGCCGGCTTCAAAGGCTTCCACCCTGCGTTTCAGGGGGATGTCGGTCTCGGCCGTAGAACTGGCGGTGCTGGGGCCATCGAGGTCCAGAACCAGGCCGGTAGATAGCGTCAGCAGCCGCTCGACGGTGTTTTCCAGCTGGCGGACGTTGCCGGGCCAGGGGCGGGCCTGGAGGTCGTTCATCAGCGCCTCGGAGACCTGCGGGGCTTCCATGCGGAAGCGGCGCGCCATGAGTCGGACAAAGTGTCGAACCAACACGGGGATGTCCTCGCGGCGTTCGCGCAGTGGGGGGACCTCGATGGGGACGACGTCGAGGCGGTAGAAGAGGTCCTCGCGGAAGCGGCCGGCGGCGACCTCGGCAGCGAGGTCGCGGTGGGTGGCGGCCAGCACGCGGACGTCCACGACGACGGCGGTGTCGCTACCGACGGGGCGAACTTCGCCCTGCTGCAGCACCCGAAGCAGCTTGCCCTGGAGCTTCAGGTCGAGCTCGCCGATCTCGTCGAGCAGGATCGTCCCACCATCGGCCTGTCGAATGAGCCCGGTCCGAGGCCGCGAGGCCCCCGTATAGGCCCCCCGGGTGTGCCCAAACAGCTCCGCTTCGGCCAGGTCGTGGGGGACGGCGGCGCAGTTGAAGCGGACGTAGGGCTTGTTGGCTCGTGGTGATGCGTCGACGAGGGCCTGAGCGACGAGCTCCTTGCCGGTCCCCGTCTCGCCGCGGATGAGGACGGTGCTGTCCCGCGGAGCGACGCGTTCGACCAGGACGGCGATGCGGCGGATGGCTTCCGAGACAAAAACCATACTGCGCCCCAGAGTCAGTTCGGCCCGAAGGCGTCGGTTCTCGGAGCTGAGCGTCGCCCGCTCCAGAGCGCGCTGGACGACCAGCACGAGCTCAGCGGGTTCGAAGGGTTTGGACAGGTAGTCGTAGGCGCCGGCCTTCATCGCCTGGACCGCGAGTCGTTCGGACCCGTGAGCGGTGACCATGATGACCTCGGGGGGCTCCGGGAGTTCGCGGATGGCCTCCAGGAGCTCCAGGCCGTTGAGGCCGGGCATGCGGTAGTCGCTGATGACCAGGTCGGGGGGCGCCGACTGCATCAAGGTCAACGCGGCGTCCCCCGTGGCCGCCTCCGTGACGTCGTAGCCCTTGCCTTTGAGTACTTCGCGAAGCGTGAAGCGCACGTTTCGCTCGTCATCGACCACTAGAATCCGTCCAGACATGGCCGGACCCTACCACCTGTAAAAATTCTGACACCCCACTTGAGAAGCGTGTTCGGCCTTAGTGGTTATGAGGACTCACTGCGCCTACAGAGGCTATGGCCTATCCACAGTATCGGGAATCCCGAGCCATTGGGCGGCCCCCGCGATGTCCTCCACGATTTCGGGAATCGTCGGGTGGCCACGCTTCTGCACTTTCAACGTCTTGTGGTCCACTGAAACCCAAGGGAGCTTGTCCGCCGGGTGCATGCCCGAACTGAAGAGCCACACGGACTCGCCGGCGAACTGCTCGGGTCGCAGTTGGGACATGGGCCCTCGCGCGGCCCCGACGATGGCTCCGGTCTCACCGTCCAGAACAACGACCCGGTCGTTCCCAGCAGCGTAGTGCAGACCCGGCGGGGAGCGGAGAAGCTCCACACTCAGTGAGTCGTGCTCCTTGGTCTCCCAACGCGTCTGGCCCGTCTCCATGTCCAGCATGACCAGCCTGGAGCGTATCTTGTCGCCACCGTGCCGGGTCAGTATCACGGGCACCGAGCGTGCCACCTTCCCGCTGGTGGGCTGCCAGCGGTCCGGCGAAGGCCCGTGGAAGAATGCCGCCCGTCGGGACGTCTGCTTCCACCTGCGACTCCAGACCACCGAGCCGTCGGTCCTGACCCTCGCGATGACGGAGGCGCCCACGCGGCTTTCACGATGGTCCGTCCCCACCACCACAAGGTCCTCGCCACGCCAACCGCATGTCCACACGTGGAGGTCCTGCGGCAGAGTCATGGCTACTGCGCGAGGAGCGTGCCCGGGCTTGGCCCGATAGAGCTTCCCGCCCGAGACTCCAAAGACTTCAGCGCCACGAACGCAAAGGGCACCGCTTTCGAATCCCACGGGTGTCACGAGGCCTGAATCCATCGCAACCAGGTGCCAATTGCTAAAAGTCTTCTGGTAGAGGACGCCTCCCACACTCCGCTTGCCGTCGAACCCACGTGCATCCGTGTGGTGCTGCCAGACCACCTCGCCCGTCCTGGGCCTGGTCACTTGCATCCGCATGCGGCGACCGGCCGAGGCCGAGGTGAACAAGGTGGTTTCGTCGAGCCAGTCCGCCTGCGTCCAGAAGTGCCAACCGTCGGACCACGGAACCCAGCGCTCGGCGGTGACTGTTCCATCGCTGAGGTTCAGAACGACCCCTCCCATCCACGCCGTAAACGCCCCTGGACGGGTGAAGACGTTCTCCTTAGAGATGGCGACGCCGAAGTTCGGGTCGTGAGATGGGATCATCGCGTCGAACCCGTGGTCCCACATCACCTCGCCCTCTGCGCTAAGGCGAACGAGGTGCCCCTCCTGGCCAGGTGCTTCGCGCTGCGCGACGACAAGCGCCCCGCCGTCCTCCAAGGGCAGCATGCCCCTCATGGAGAGCTTGGGGCCGGGCGACAGCAGAATCGTGCCAGCTGCGCCCATGACGAGAACCGCAATCGCGACGAATGAGTGTCTCTTGAACTTACTCATCGTCGAGCGCCGGGACCCGAGCTGGACTCGAACCGGCATCCACTAGCAGGCCTTGTCAATCCCATGGAAGCAACTCCCCGCATCGGGTTTGGAAGCTCTTGCGCCAGGTGCTCATCAACTTGCCCTTGGGAAGTGCTTTGTAGCGGCCAGCGTGGTCCTGCAGTGACCACAGCCACGCGCAGGACAACTCGTCGCGGGCGCTGCTCTCGAACCATGCTTTCATCAGCGAGTGCTGCCGCTCGGGCCCAGCAGCATAGGCCGCGCTAACGATCACGTAGATCAGCCCTGAGGTGTCCTTGTTGTGCCGCATGAAGACTTTGGCGCGGATTTGGCTCGCGGTTTGGTTGCTGGTCCGGCGCAGCTCTGTCTGCATTTCTCGGGACGGTCGGTCCAGTCGTACAACCGCCGACCAGAGGGCTCTATCCGAATCCGGACAGGGAACAGCGGTCAGGTTCTCCGCGGCCAACCAGCGCTCTTCGAATCGCTCGTGGTTGAGTCGAGCCACCTGAGACGGCGCCACCGTCTCGCACCACGCGCTTTCCATGGCCGACTTTCGGTCCCCCTTCTGGGGCATCGGAGGCGCCCACCTGAACAGTGGATACTTGGAGTTCGCAAGCCTGCCGTAGAGCGCGAAGCGCATCCGGAAGTCGAGTTCATCCCAGAAGAGGAGCATCTCGCTGCGTCGAGAGGCGTCCGCCTCGTCCACGTACGCCCGAACCATCGCCTCCAGCATCGTCGTGTCCATGGGCACGTCCCGCTCCAGAGGGGGTCGTTCGGGCTCCTTCCGCTCTCCCTGATTCTGTCGCATGCAGTGAAGCGTCCTGAACACAGCGACACGAAACGATGCGACATCGTCTTTTGGGCTGACGTCCTCAAACACCTCCAGCAAGCGCTGGCGAGCATCGTCTCTACTGTGGCAAAGCTGCGGGTCCAGGAAGTCCAGGCTGTCGTCGGACGCCTTGTAGCGCCATAGGTGGTAGTTGATGACGAGGTCCTGCCAGAATATGGAAACCAGAACAGCCAAGACGACACCGGCCGCGATAAGGAACGGACGCCGACCAGCGCTACGACGTGGCGGATGCTTCATTTGGCGTCGGGTGCGTCCGGCGGACACCCCTTTCCGCGGCCAACCCAGTTGTTCTGAGCATTCTCCAGGTTGTTCCTGAACTCGGCTTCCGCCTTATCGAAACGCTCGATGTAGGCGCCAAGCTCTCGCGCTGCAGCTCGATTGGCCTTGCCGATTTGAGAGCAGGGAGGAAAGGGGTCTGTAAAAAGACCGGAAGAGCCAATGGCACACGTGCTCGCAAGCTGTTGAAACAGACCACTTGCCAGCGAACAGGAACGTTGTGCAGTGCTCGCATCGGATTCGGATAGCTTCGTCTTCTCTGCAAGAGCCTTGGCGCTGACAAGGTGACCACGTATGTGGTCCAACAAGATCACCGACCCGCTCCCGCAGAGAACGTAGGCCTCGTCCGCGACGCTGGGGCAGTACTTTGCCCAAGGATCGGGCTCCGGAGTGGGGCATGCAGAAGCCATAACTGTGAAAACTATGGTGAGAATACGAGACGTCATTTTGTACCCTTCTTAGCCCACTCGACCTTCCAGGTGGTGCCAGTAAGATCGGACCACTCCATATCCATCAGGGCGTATGTCGCCTTGGGGTCTAGACCATGTGCCGTTTTGAAGTGCAGTAGAACGGATTCCGGGATGTAGCGATTGCCCATCAGTGACCTGGGAGCTTTCGCCTTCAAATACGACTTCCAAAGTCGCACCTCCAATGTACGCGTGGAGGCCAGGGCGATACTCGTTTCGGCATCGGTCCGAATCTGGGCGAATCTCGCTCCCACGACCTGTAGGATCATTACCGTGTTCACCGTGCCTTTGTGATCCGACTGCTCGTTGCGGAGGCGATTCGTCATCTCAGACACGCCAGCGCGGTCCTGCTTGATGAACAATGAGCCCTTCGGAGCAAGAACACCGGGTGGCTTGAAGAGCACCCCAGGACTCTTGTCCCGCTTAACGTTGCCCATGCCGCCTACGGCAAAGCTCAGAGCCGAGCCCAATATCGACGCCAAGCCACCCGTCCCGGTAGCGAGCGCTTTGGCTACAAAGCCAATTCCTCCGCTGCGTAGGCCGTCGACAACTCCTCTTGCAGCAAGCGCCCAGGCACCATCGGCCTCACCCTCCATGACGTGCTTCATGTTCATCCATGCTTCCGAATACGCCGCCATCGTTGTCGCCCATGCCAGCTCGAGCGTATCAAATACAGCCCGGGCGTTGCTCTCGATGAGCGTGAGCCCAGCTTTGTACGCGTCCGCTTGCTTCTCCGCTGTGGCGCCTCCCTTGAGGATGTTCCCATAGAGATGGGCTTGCCTTCCTTTCCGGTCACGCGAGCTGACCCGCCTTTGGCGCTTGATATCGTAGGTCGGACCCTCTTCCTTGTTGGCATGGTCTACATTTGAAAGATTCCGGGGACGATGCAATGGTTTCGCATACTTCTTGTTCGCCTTTGGCGTTGGCGTCAGCGCCATCTCAAGCTCATTCCCACTCAGTGCCGGTGACTTCAGGGCACCTTGTGGTTCTGTGGCGGGTGCGTGCACAATTTTCGATTTCGGCTCACTGACGAATTCGGGACCGGCCATGGGTAACTCCGTGTGTTGGATGCGCGTTGCTCCAAAGCAACACACGTGCCAGCGCGTCCATCCTCGCGTTTCCGGGCACTTACGCCTCCATCAGTCCAGCGGCAGCACTGATTGCTGGGGACTAGAACGACCAACCAATCTGATCTGGGGCCTATCGTTCCCGTCCTACAACGGCGCCGCCCGGCGTGCCCTCAGACTCCAGACAACCCTCTTTGCTGGGGACTCCAGACCCTCTCTCAGGTTTTGCTCTAGTGTCTCTTGTCGGCTTCTGGGTCGTACCGATAGACGCTATTGTCGGTGGGACACGCCCAGTGGGAAACCGGTTTCCGGCTTCGATGACCGTGGGCGGCACCCTTATGAAAGACTCAGTCGTTGGTCGAACCAAGCCTGCGGCGAGCAAACGCCTGACGGCATCTGAGCGCTCATGTCTCTACCGCCAGGACTGTACGAGCTCGCAGCCCCCAAAAACGAAGACGCCGCCCGCTTGGTGGAAGAACATACTCGTGGCGCAAGGTAGCTAGCGCGTTCGATCGCGAACGGGAAACCGGTTTCCCGCTCACAACCATTCCTGCTTGTTGAGCGCGCCCGTTCGCGCTCAATTCTACGGCAGCAACCAAAGCATACGAGCGAGAAGCACTCCCCATCGACTCCAAGCCGGCATCATGAGAGCACGGCGGGGCCGCGACAGGATCATCACGTCCTTGATCTTCCGAAGCTCGCCACCACGCGCCTTGATCCTGGCTCGTGACTTGGTTCTGGTGACCGTGGTGATCTTCCCCCGCAGGCCCGTGTCCGCATGCGCCAAGTCGCCAACACGGACACCGTGAACGGTCCCCTTGTCGAGTACAACTCCCAGGTCCGTGACCGTGACGACCTTCGCCTTAAGGCCTTTCGCCGCTCGTCCTGAAGCCGGAAGCAGCGGGAGCAACGCCACGGACAGCGCGATAGCTATTGAGCGTTTGATGGTGGCCAGCTTTTGTCAGGTTTCGGGAACGTGCATTTGGTCCGGTCGTGGCGACAGGAGCGAGAGACCGTTCCGTTGAGCTGTCCTGTGATGGTGTTCTCTGGAAGCTTCTTCAAGGACAGAGTCTTGCCCTGCAGCCGCATGAGGGCAAGCTTGAGAATCGTGTGCATTGCATCAGGCTCCCCACCAAGCTTGCCTCCGAGAAGCAGGTGCGGCACGGCGTGGGCCAGCGCCTCGTGGACCAGCAGGTCCGCAATGGTCTCGATGAAGCCGTCGACAATCGCGTCCACGGAGGTCTTCCGAAAGTCCACGCTCTGGAAGTAGAGCCCGGGGTTACTCACCAGGATGGTCTGGTTCTTCCGCCAGTTGTCGTATTCGCCCCCTACCAAGAGGTCGGGGTCGACCTCATCTTGATCGTTCTCGACGCGAGTCTTGCGGTTGATGATGCCCATGGCCCGGGCAATGGAGAGATTGACCTTCCTCTTGGTAATCCGCGCCCCCCTCCACTGCTTTGAACCGGACTTTCGAACGTAGAAGAGCACCGCGTGCTGGATGGCGTCAGTGACGGCGGGTGTTGCGATGCGTCCACAAGCCTCCATCTTCGCTCGCACCATGACCTTGGTAAAGAACGGCATCTTCGTGATGGACTGCAGGATATCGAAGATCTGGGCCTGCAGCTTGGCCTTGACCGGCGAGAGCTTCGCCTGAAGTTGCCTCTCCTCGTGAGACATCTCCGCATCGGACTTGAACCAGAAGGGATGACGCTCGATGGTGCGAAGCTGGTGCGCGAGTTGACCAAGCTCCGGGGACAGCTTTGTTAGCTCCGCAATCTCCGCTGGCGTGACAAGTTCCGCGGGCCGCTTCTTCTCGAGACCCTTGGGACCTGAGGCTGACTTCCTGCCTTTCTCAGCGGCGTCCTCTTCGGCTGGGCCGTTGAACTGAATGAGCGCTTCCGAGCCATTCGTAGCCCGTTCCGTCCCCGAGCCCGCCCTGTCCATCACTGCGAGTCGGAACTGAACAAGGGCAGCGTCAAGACCGCTGAGTGCACCTTCAGAGCTCGCCAGGCCGGCGGCATAATCCCCGACCGATGAAGGCGCGTCAGCCGCATGACTCTGGCCAACGCTGTTCAATGGTATGGCTTGAGGCTCGCCATGCTGCTGCTTGGATTTGCGCTGTTGTAGGTTCTCCATGAGAACCAAACAGAGCACGATTCATGCCACGCCCGTTTTTCGCCGAAATGCGCCGCCGGAGCGAGAACTAAGGACGAATTCGCAGGCTGCGCTGGGGACTATTCGGCGCATCGGCGCCATGGGTGGGGACAACCGTTGCCAGGCCCGCGAATAGGGGCTCCAAGCACCTTTCCAGTCAGTTCGTGACCATGAGACTGGGGACTCTTGTTCCCCTGTCGTGCCCCCTCCGCTGCCATCAGTCGTTCTGGAACAGCGACTGCAGCGAGTCGACCTTCCAGACGCAAAGCGCCCAAGCCTCGAGCTCGTCCAAGGGCCTGGAGGAGCAAGAGGTGCCGTCCCCCATCGACGATGCCTTGGCAGTGTAGTCTCTCCGCAGTCGTTATCACCATTTCGGCGCCCTTGAACGGCCGCCGTCTTGGACCGCCTAGTCTTCAGACGCCCCAAGGAGTGACTCCAACGAGTCAACCTTCCAGAGGGCAAGCGCCCAAGCTTCTACTTCGTTCATAGAAGCGGTGGTCACAACTGCACGCTGAGACGCCGTGAGCGGGCCAAAGCGGTCCTCGGCCTGGAGAACCAGGAGGCGCCTTGCCCCTTCGACATGTAGCCTCTCCGCAGTCGTCATCACCATTTTGGCTCCCTGTCCTCCCAGGGCTGGCTTCACCAGCTCAACCAACAGTGCGGGGTCGGGACTCCGCGCCCGCATCACGTATTCTACGATCAACGCCGCCGCCTTCAAGCCTCCGGACGAGGCCGCGACGACGATGACGGTGGCCAGCCAAGAATCAGCGGCCCGCTCATCCATCGGCTCATGAATGTGTTTGAAGAGCAGCCTCACGCTGCCCGCCAGGCCTCCGAGCTGGACCTCCTCGTCGGAATACCGCGACAGGTCGTTGAGCACCATCGCGAACTCTGGCACGTGCGGTCACAACGCCTCAAGGACATGCGGCGGCGACCTCAACAGCTGCGACAACCGGGTGGCCGCCGTCCACGGTGTGGGACCGTGGTACAGCACAAGCGGAATGATAGGCGGCAGTCGCGTCGCCTCGTTGCCCTCGGTCTTCAGCCAGCCTTCCCAGATACGGACCATGTACCGCAGCAGCCGAAACGGCAGCGCGGCGTCCACCGTGCTCTGGTGCTCGAACAGGACATAAACCAGCGCCTCCCCGTCCCCGTCTTGCGCAAAGCGCACACTGAACAGGAGGTCGGTGTGCAGCTCTGACAGCGCGGCGTCGACGAAACTGCCCGGGACAAGCGTCGTGGTATCGAGGTCGAGCGCCCCGACCACTTCCACAGGCAGGAAGCGCCGGAAGTGGTCGATGGCGTGTTCCGGCTGACCAAAGACCGCCTTGAACAGGCGGTCGTGATGGTTCACCACCCGCTACTCGTCGTCGGACGCCGCCCGCTGCTGCGCGCGTTGCTGTCGGGCTTCCTCGAAGAGTCGGTCGAGGTAGCTGCTGCGCACACGGCCGCGCTTGTCGAAGGCCGACAGTCGACGGATGGTCCGGAGGCGTCGCCCGCTGCGGGCCTTGCGGATGGTGCTGACGGCGAGGGACTTGTGGACGGACTTCTGGGTCTTCTTCATGGACGTCATGACGAACTCCTGTTGCGGTGGTTTCGCCGCCTGAGAGAGCAAGCCGCGTGCCAACACGCAAGTCCTCGTCGTTAGCGAACGCTTGCTCGGTGGGTGGGGTCTGGCCGCCCCACCGAAAAAGCCTGCACCCAAGCCTTCGCAGCACCGACAGCCCCAATAATTCCAAGCCACTACAGGCAGGAGGCTCGACAGACCCCAGGGTGGGACCACTGGACCCCACCCATCTGTTCAGGTCCCGCTCCAGTGCAGGCTTGGCGGCGCCTGCGCCGCCGTCAGAACTGAGAGCCGCAATCGCCCAGCGGGACCTATCGCTCGACCCATTGTCCCCGCTCAAGCCGCATCAGGGGAGTCGAAGGCTGTGTCGCCCTGAACGCAGCTTCGAGCGTGGCTGTGGCCCACCGTCCGTACGCCATGGGGTCGCTGGCATCCAAGAGGACGTCTGCAGCTTCGTCCAGATGGGGTTCCGCCCACTTGGCAATGGACAGCTCCAATTCTGGAAGCCACCCAAGCCGCGCTCGGTGGTGAGCAGAGCTCCTCATCAATGCACCTAGCTCTTCGAATACGACCTGATCTCTGGCCCGCCCTTCGACTCCTGCAGACAGGGCAGCAGGCCACGCTTCGACGTTGTCAGGTCTCCATAGCGCCAACGCTAGCCTCGCCCATCGGGCGATCAGCCGCATATTCGCGGGCTCCGAGTTCCAGAGGTCCCCATGACCTTCTACGTTCACGGCAACACACGCAGAGCTGGCTTCAACGGCGATGCTGACGAGTCCTGGGCCATGCCGGTGGCGCTGCCACCATGGCCCATCGCCGGGCAGGCATTCCACGATCTCGGCATCGGCCGGCCTGGTCTCGGTAACAGTCCGCGCCCATACATGCGGGCCGCGCCAGTCGGTGAAGCTTGGCGACGGGCTGCTTAGAGCCGAGGCAAGGCTGTCACGGGCCGACGCCCAGTCGAGGGACGGCCCGATCCCATGGACATGCGGGCGCGCGATGATGCACAACACTCCGAGCAGACTCGAGGCCTTGTTTGGCTCTGGTTCCAAACATTGGACGCTGAGGCGCCATGCGGCTTCAACCATGCGTCACCCTGCAGCACTAAGGCTCGAACCGAAACCCGTCAGGCCACCGGACGTTCTTCGACGAACCACCATCCACCGTGAGACGGGTGGAAACAGCCCCCTCCAGGCTGAGCTCCTCCATGCGACAGGTGTCGATGATGGCTCCAGAGAGGTCCGCGTCGCGATAGGAGGTTTTGCTGAGAGTGCTTCGCATCCACTCCGAGCGTGCAAGCTTGGCCTGCCCGAAATCGCATTCAGAGATCGTGGCCATGTAGAAGGAGCACTTCACCAGGGTCGCCCCCACAAAGCTGCAATTGGTCAGGGTCGACGTGATGAACTGGGCCCCCGACAACGTTGCCCCGTCGAACCTGCAGTCGAGAAGCTTCGCACCGTCGAACCGAGCATCGAATAGCTCGCGTCCGGAGAAGTCGAAGCCGGTAACGACGGTCTTCGCGAAGTTGACTCCGGAAGGGTCGTCCAACCGAAGTTCTACTTGCTCCACCGTTAACTGCGCAGCTGGCTCGGTCATGATGGTTCTACGTTTGGGCGATTCTTGCGAGCTGAGTTGTGCCCTAAGTGCTCAACACGTTCTGACTTGCCTACATGTAGGTGGCATCGAATCCGTGGCCCTGCAATCCCGCAAGGTGGTTGCAGTCTGAATCGCTTCGATTGGGAGGCGGGAAACCGGTTTCCCGCTCATCTCTTGGTAGGGCTCAACGCAACTCGCCCTCCGAGACAGCACCCTGGACGATGGGCTAAGCTGGCCTGACAGATGCCGAACCCCTCACCCGGCTGTCCGTTCTGCGACCTCGCAGACCGTGACCTCGTATGGTCCAACGACCAGGCCGTCGCCTTCCGCGACGGCTTCCCGGTCTCGCCGGGGCATACCCTCGTCATCCCCCGCCGGCACGTCGCCACCTACTTTGACGCCAACGCCTTCGAGCAGGCTGCGCTCTGGCAGGGGGTGTCCGCGGTCAAGGCTCAGCTCGACACCCTCGACCCCAAGCCCGATGGCTACAACGTCGGCTTCAACGCCGGCCGCGCCGCAGGGCAGACGGTCATGCACCTCCACATCCACGTCATCCCCCGCTACACGGGTGACATGCACGACCCGCGTGGGGGCGTCCGTGGGGTCATCCCCACCAAGCAGAAGTACGACACCACCAACAACGACTCACCCTCCCCTGCCGACTCCACCGACCCGTTCGCCGACCTCCTCACCTTCATCCCCGGCGAGCAGCCTCCGAACCACTTCCTCCCCGTCCTCGAACAAGCCCTCCAGCGCGCCGACGCCGTCGACATCGCCGTGGCCTTCGCTCAGGACAATGACCTCGATCGTTTCTGGGGCGGCCTCGAGGACGCCCTCGCCCGCGGCGCCACCGTCCGCTTCCTCACCGGCGACTACTTCCACCGAACAAGCCCCCACGCCCTGCAGCGGCTCTACCGCCTGAGCACCGCCTACGCCAACCTCCAGCCCCGGCTCTACCAGGTCCCCGAGGGCACGAGCTCCTTCCACCCCAAGGCCTACATCTTCGCCCACGGCGATCACGGCGTGGCCTTCATCGGCTCCAGCAACCTGTCACGGACCGCCCTCACCCACGGCATCGAGTGGAACCTCCGCACCACCTCCACCGACCGCGCGACGTTCGCCGCCATCCGCGCCCGCTTCGAGGCCCTCTTCACCGCCCCCCAGACCGCGGCCGTCGACCCGGCCCTCATCCAGGCTTACCGCGACGCCCTCGACGCCAAACATCCCCATTGGAGGCTCCCCACACCCGAGCCCCCTCCCCCACTGCCCAAGCCACACCCCATCCAGGCCGAGGTCCTCGAGAAGCTCCGCCAGACCCGGCTCCCCGACAACGGCGCCCACACCAAGGGCCTCGTGGTCATGGCCACCGGCCTCGGCAAGACCTACCTGTCGGCCTTCGACTTCCAGCAGATGGCCAAGGACCCCGACCACCCCGTCAAGCGCGCCCTCTTCGTCGCCCACCGCGAGGAGATCCTCACCCAGGCCGCCACCACCTGGAGCAAGGTCTTCCCCGACGCCTCCATCGGCCTCCTCGTCGGCAAGCAAAATGAGCCCGACGCCGACCTCGTCTTCGCCTCCGTCCAGACGCTCTCCCGCATGCACCACCTCCGCGGATTCCAGCCGAGGCACTTCGACTACATCGTCATCGACGAGTTCCACCACGCTGCCGCCAGCTCATATCGCAAGCTCCTCAACCACTTCGAGCCCCGGTTCCTCCTCGGCCTCACCGCCACCCCGGACCGGATGGACGGCGCGGACCTGCTCCGCCTCTGCGACTACAATCTGGTCGCCCGCATCAGCCTCCTCGAGGGCATCTCCCGCGAGCTGCTCGTCCCCTTCCAATACTTCGGCGTCAAAGACAGCGTCGACTTCGCGCCCATCCCCTGGCGCGGGGGCCGCTTCGACATCGACAAGCTGACCAAGGCCGTCGCCACCACCGACCGTGCCCAGCAGGCGATGGACGCCTACCACGCCCACGCCCCCCACACCGACGCCCTGCCCCGCCGAACCCTGGTCTTCTGCTGCTCCCAGAAGCACGCCGACTTCATGGCCGGCTACCTCAACGAACACGGCGTCCCGGCCGCCTCCGTCCACTCCGGCCCCACCTCCGATCCCCGCCAGGGCAGCCTCGACCGTCTCCGCGCCGGCACCCTCGAGGCCATCTGCGCAGTCGACGTCTTCAACGAAGGCGTCGACCTCCCCGACGTCAACACCATCCTGATGCTGCGGCCCACCGAGTCGCCCATCATCTTCCTCCAGCAGCTGGGCCGGGGCCTCCGCAAGCCCCGCGACACCGCCAAGACCCACCTGAGGGTCATCGACTTCATCGGCAACCACCGCTCATTCCTCGCCAAGCCGGTCGCCCTTCTGGCCCTGACCGGCCGCGACGCGTCCTCCTTCGCCGCCGTCCGCGAGATCCTGACCGGGGACATCGACAAGCATCTGCCGCCCGGCTGCAAGCTAACCATCGAGACCGAGGCCCTGGACCTCCTGGAGAAGCTCGCCAAGTTCTCCAAAGAGGACCACCTGCTCTACGTGTATATGCAGCTAAGGTCCCAGCTCAGCGGCCGCCCCACCGCCTCAGAGGTCTTTGACGCCGGCGCCTCCCTACGCGCGGTCAAGAAGAACTACGGAACCTGGTTCGACTTCCTCGACAAACAGCAGGACCTCACGGCTGACGAGGCCGAGGTCCTGAAGACCTACTGCACATGGTTCCAGGACCTCTCCGACACCAGAATGACCAAGTCGTACAAGATGGTCACCCTGGAGGTCCTGCACGACCAGGAGGCCCTGCACGCCTCTCACGACGCCATGGCCATCGAGGACCTCGCCGCGCTCTGCCGCGCCCGCCTGGACGAAGACCCGGTCCTGCGCGTCGAGTTCACCGAGCACCGCGACAAGAGCCGCGCCGACTTCGCCGCCAAGTGGCGCCAGATGCCGCTGATGATCTTCCACGAGGGCAAGTCCTTCAAACAGCCCTGGTTCAAGGTCGACGGCGACCGTTTCGTCTCGCTCCTCGACGTCGCCGAGGAGCACCGCGCCGTCTTCGACGCCATGACGATGGAGCTGGTCGCCTTCCGCCTAGCCCAGCACCGCACCAAGCACACGACGATCGACAAGGTGCTGCCCCTGAATGCGCCCATCGAGCTCCGCGTGGGCCATGCCAGAAGCCAGCCCATCCTGCGGCTGGACCGCATGCGCCGCCCGGACATCCCCACCGGCGATGTCACCGTCCTCGTCGAGGGCACCCCGTTCATCTTTCGCTTCGGCCCCACCGCTGTCCGCACCGTGACCGAGCGCCCCGGCGGCACCAACGTGCTGCAGACCCTGATGACCCGCTGGTTCGGCCCCACCGCGGGCCTCCCAACCACCCGCCACATCGTCGACCTGACCAAGAATCACCAAGCCGACACCTGGGCCCTGACCAAGCGCGAGCAGTACGACGAGCTGCCCACCGTCATCCCCTTCGGCGCCGTCCCCTATTACGAGGACCTGATGGTCGCCTGCGGCCTGGCCCAGGGCCAGTACGAAGACCACGACCGCCAGACCCACCTGGCCGTCGAGACCCACCGTCCCCTGAACCCCACCCGGCACTTCGTCGTCCGAGCCCACGGCGACTCGATGAACGGCGGCGCCATGCCCATCGCCGACGGCGACCTGGTCCTGTGCGAGACCCTAGAGGCGACCCACGCCGACCAGGTCGAGGGCCAGGTGGTCCTCGTCGCCGGCGCGAGCGTTGACGGTGAGGTGCTGGCCTACCTGAAGATGCCGGCCCAAGAGCGAGGCACCTGGGTCCTGCGGTCGACGAACCCGAGCCACCCCGACATCTCCCTGGACCCGCACACCAAGCTGACGATCCGAGCCCGGGCCATAGACGTCGTGGAGGAGCGCCGGGGCCTGCAGCTATGGGGTCTCTATTCCCGTCCCGAGATCGCAGAATCGTTCGGGTACGAGGGGAACGAGGGCAAGTGGAATCAAGGCCACGTGGACCTGGAAGATATGGAGCCGCCTCAGACCATCCTGACGGTGACCCTTCGCAAGCGAAACGACGCGAAGAAGGAGCATCGGTACGCAGACCGGTTCCTGTCGCCGACGGAATTCCAGTGGGAGTCGCAGGCTCGGACTTCAGCCACTGGGAAGCAGGGACAACGAGTGATTGCTCCTGAGGACGGACGAGCGATTCACCTGTTTGTTCGGTATCTGAGGCTGAGCTCGTCCGGTCAGGGTGAAGAGTTTGTGTACTGCGGAGTGGTTCGCCCGATGAGATTTGAGAGCAGCAATCCAGTTCGTGTCTGGTTCGAGCTCGACGCGCCAATGCCCAACGTTCTCTACAGGGCTTGGTCTTGACCTGATTTGCAGCTCACATCGACTCGAACGAAACTAGAGGCGGAGGAGGCGATGGCATCAAGATTATCACCGGTAGACAGGTTGAAGAGCCTCATCGGAAGTAAGCGGGATCTTGTCCGATGGCTGGAAGTCGAGCTAGACGCGACGGACAAGATCGCATTCGCGTCGACGAAGTCGCCGCCCTCGAGGAATCTCAAGAACCGCCTTGGTCAGCCTCGCGCGCGAGGCTCTCTCCTCGTCTTTGCTGTTGCCCACGAGCACCACGACGACGCTGTAAAGGCGCTTCGTCAACGCTGGAAGGCCAATGGTTGGTCAACACTGCCCGAGGCCGTTCTCGTCGTCGCCCACGACGAGCGAGTGACCGAGCTCGGCCCCATCATCACATCCCGCAGGTCTGTGCTGGCGGAGCGTTTTCGGGAGCGGGTGGTGCCCGAGGTGGAAGTGGTCCTCGCAGATGGCTTCGACGAGGCCACCAAGACATGGGCGAACCTGCACGAGCTTGCGAATGCGCTCAACGTTCCACTTGCTTGGCTCCAGGAAGTGCATGACTTGATGGTCACTGACAAGGCCGTCGTCTTCTACGGACCACCGGGCACGGGCAAGACGTACATCGCGAGGCAGCTTGCCAAGTTTGTCCAACCGGACGCGACCCTTCGCACCACCGTGCAGTTTCACCCCAGCTACACGTACGAGCAGTTCTTTGAAGGCTATCAGCCCACGCCAGCGGCCCAGGGCTTTACTTTGGACAAGCGCCCAGGTCCTTTGAGACGCCTCGTGGACTCCATTGGCGGAGCTGAAAGCACCGAGCCTGGCGTGATGATCCTGGACGAAATGAACCGCGGCAACCTCCCAAAGGTGTTTGGCGAGCTCTACTACTTGCTGGAGTATCGGGACGACGCTGTGGAGCTGATGTACGCACGGTCATCGGACGAAGCATTTCGGCTCCCACCGAACCTCATGCTGATCGGTACGATGAACACTGCAGACCGGGCCATCGCATTGGTCGACCAAGCACTTCGACGGCGCTTCCGTTTCGTGGGCCTATTTCCGCACGAGTCACCGCTCGCTCCAAGCGATGGTCACCAAGGGGTGCTCCGCGAGTTCCTCCAGAAGAAGAACAGCCCACTACTGCAATGGCTCCCACAAGTCCTGGACCTGGCCAACGAACGACTGGGTGACCCCAACGTCGCGATCGGTCCTTCTCACTTCTTGTCGCGGAGCCCGATTGCACTCACCGAGGCCGCGGTTGCCAAGCTCTGGCGCTACACGGTTCTGCCCAGCATCGAAGATGCGCTGATAGGAAGTGGTTACGTCAGAAGCGACTTCGAGCTCTCGCATCTGCGTGAGGCGGTTGATGAAGCAGGATCGTAGAATCCTTGGCCCGTTTCCGGAGCACACCACTACGAATGTCTGCCTGACCGCCGAAGAGGCCGAGCTAGTGCGCTCGTCGCGCCTCATCGCCTCACTTGCTCGCCTCGGCCACCAACGTTACCAGCTGCGCACGCGCCACTACGTGGGAACGGAGGTCCTTCCTTCGCTGGAGATCCGCGTAGAGCCAAAGCTACCCGTCGACAGGCTCATGCATCTGCTGAGCGCATACCCTGAAGGACTGCGACTCGGAGGGAACACTCTCGGGACGCAGCAGGACCATAGCCTCGATGCCCTCCAAGCCATCTTCGCAGGGGCCCTGGAACGCTCCCTCGCCCATGGTCTCCCGCGCGACTACCAACCTCGTAGAGAGGACCTTCGCCGCGTTCAGGGTCGGCTCGACTGGCATTATTTGCACACCGTCTGCTACGGGCGATTCCCACCGCTCCGCTGCAGCTTCGAGGAACAAACATACGACATCGAGAGCAACAGACGCCTCCTGGCTGCAGCCAGACTGCTGGCAGGCCACTACGGCTCGACCGATGCCAGACGCTCCCTGCGGACATCCATCAACAAGCTCGACCCCCTCGTTCGCACCGTCCGCTATGGCCCGACGGTTCGGCCGGTGGAACACTCTCCCTTGGTCGCCCGTCAGCTGGGGCGCGGAGCACCCACCTACTTCACGGCCTTGGAACTAAGCCAGGTAGTCCTCCGACAGGCGACAATCGAATTCCAGCCAGGCGGGCTATCGACGCTCGCTTTTTTGGTGGACATGAACAAAGCTTTCGAGCGCTTTCTGTCGCGTAGCCTTCGCAGTGAACTAGGCGTCGCTCAGAAGTACTGGCGTGACGAACCAACCGTGTTCATCAACGCCCGGGGCTCGGTGCGTGCCCGACCAGACATCCTCTGGAAACACCCTTCGGGCCTGCCGGTGGTCATCGACGCCAAATGGAAGGTCTCCAAGGCTGGAGAGGCGCAGGACGTAAAGCAGATGGCCCTATATTGTGCGGCGCTGGGAGTTCAGGAGGGCATGCTCGTCTACGGCGAGATCGAAGGCAGAACGACTCACCGTATCCGTCACTGCGGTATCCGTGTCCACATCGAGTCCTTGGACGTCACAGGCTCCGTCGACCAGATTCAGCAGGCAACTGAAATCCTGGCCGGGCGCGTTCGCTCCATGGCAGCCTCCAACGCGACTTCGAGGCGTATGACTCCTTGAGCCCCTTGACAGGGGGACACCTCCGGATTACGCATCTCAAGAATCTTGAGATGTCCGTGTCGGGAGTTCGCGTGTCGTTCACACATTACTACGAGGCCCTAGATACGGCGCTCAAGCACACGTTCCGCGGAGCTCCGGTGCCCAGCCATGTGCTGTGGGACTGGATCGAAGAACACCAACCTGCAATCGTTGCCGAGCTGAGGAAGCAGGGTCGAGGCGACAGCGGAAGTCGTTCATGGAGAAGCTACCTCGCAACAGCGATGTCTCGCTACGAGAAGACCGGACGAGTTCGCAAGGTCGGCACTACGAGCAATGCCCCAGCGGGCGCAACTCGGCGGGTGGCCACCTGGGAACCAATCGCAAGTACCGGCCCCGTTCCATCGTCTGACCGAACCCCACTGACCATCCGCCTGGATGAGGCCACGCACGAGGCGCTTTCCTCACGCGCCGAAAGCACCGGGCGAAGCATGCAGAGCATCATGGAAGCCGCTGTGCAGACCTATCTGCAGAACCCCCTGCCCAAAGCCTCGGCCCATCAGCTTCGCTTCGAACTGGCTACTCCGACGAAGCCCCTGAGCACGCCATTGCCTCGCCAGCCGATGAAGGTGGCGGGACTGTTCGCCGGCATCGGCGGTTTCGAACTCGGTTTGAGCCGTGCAGGGCACGAAACCGTGCAGCTCTGCGAGATCGAGCCAACCGGTCAGGCGGTACTGAAGACTAACTTCGACGCCGAACTTCATGGTGATGTAACCACCCTCACGCATCTTCACCCAGACGCGGAACTGCTGACAGGTGGTTTCCCATGCACCGACCTGAGCCAAGCCGGCAAGACGGCAGGCATCCGAGGGGCGAAGTCGGGACTAGTCGGTGAGGTCTTCCGCCTGCTACAGAAGCGTCGCGTACCATGGATTCTGCTGGAGAACGTACCCTTCATGCTCCAGCTCGCCAAAGGCGAGGCCCTCGAAGTCATCGTCTCCATGTTCGAGCACCTCGGCTACAAGTGGGCGTACCGAGTGGTGAACACGCAGGCGTTCGGCTTGCCTCAACGACGCAAGCGAGTGCTCATGCTGGCGTCGTTGGATGGTGACCCTCGGCAAGTTCTGCTGTCGCAGGACGCCGGTCTGCCTGAAGTTGACCATGAGAAGGACAGCTGGTTCGAGCGCCAGGTGGCTTGTGGCTTCTACTGGACGGAGGGCGTGCGAGGACTTGGCTGGGCAGACAACGCCGTGCCGACACTCAAGCCAGGCTCCACCATCGGAATAGCTTCGCCCCCGGCCATTGTCTTTCCAAAGACACAGGCGATCGCCACGCCCAACATCCGGGATGCCGAGAGACTGCAAGGCTTCGACGCCGGCTGGACCGAGCCCGCCGTTGCTGTTGGGCGCAAGAGTCTACGTTGGCGTCTGGTCGGCAACGCGGTCACGGTCAACGTAGCCGAGTGGGTGGGACTACGTCTGCGCGAGCCAATGGCCTACGACGATTCTCGCGACCGACTTATGCGACGGAAGCGCTCATGGCCGACGGCTGGATGGAATATAGAGGGTCGGGTCGAGACGCGACACGTCGCTCAGGTATCGCCTTTCCCTGTCCACACCGAAACGCCTTCACTGGAGCAGTTCCTGCTCCACGAGCCCAAACCGCTTTCTTTGAGGGCCGCAACAGGATTCTACAAGCGGGCTACGGGCCCCAGGACAAAGCTGAAATTCCCCCGCCGATTCCTTGAGATCGTCCAGCAGTACATCGAGAGCGTCTCCGTTCAGGCGGCGTGATGTCCAAGGCGAGGCGCCCACCAGGCCAAAGACGCGCCGACGCTCAACCAAATGAAGCGACAGAAGCGTCGCGATACCGAGCCTGAGCTGGCGGTGAGACGAGTGGTGCACGTGCTTGGGCACCGGTACACGCTGAACAACAAAGCTCTCCCAGGGAACCCGAATCTGGCGAACCGAACAAAGAAATGGTTCGTCCATGGCTGTCTCTGGCACCAGCACCCAGGCTGCTCCCGCACGACGATTCCCAAGAACAACCAAGCTAGCTTGGTGGGAGGCGAAGTTGCTAGAAACACAAGCGCGACCGATATGTGGTGCATCGGCTTGAAGTACTTGGCTTCAGAGTCCTCACCATCTGGGAGTGCCAAACGGAGAATCTAGCCAACGTGCAGAGGAGCCTACTCGGCGGCGAGGATGAAACGTCTGGCCGGTCTTGAGAACATCTCTTCTAGTCCGTTGTTCCAGCTTGCCGGACCTACTTGAAGTGTTGCAGTCTGGCGCCACCAGCGAATTGGAGTGGTTGCATGAAGCGCAAACGGAAATCTGAGACCGACCTCGAAGCAGCAACGGAACAGATCGAGACCGAAAGAAAGACCGTCAACTTCACGATCAGCGAGTTCACTGTGGAAGTTCTCGTCAACAAGCTGGACCAGGGCGAGGTGGTTATTCCTGAGTATCAGCGTGCTCTCGTTTGGAAGCGAACAAGGCAAAGCCGCTTCATCGAATCCATGATAGTTGGACTCCCCATCCCTTACCTATTCTCGGCCGATGTCGAAGGTGATCTTGAAGTTATTGATGGAAGTCAACGACTCCGAACCCTCAAGAACTTCCTGGCTGACAAACTTGCGTTGAACGACCTGGAACTTCTCCCGGCGCTGAACAAGTTCCGGTTTTCTGACCTACCTGCTGTGGAACAGAAGCGATTCAAGAAACGCTCAATCAGGATGATTGAGCTCTCCGCGAACGCTGACTTGGCAGTAAGGTTTGAGCTCTTCAACAGAATCAACTCTGGCTCAAAGCCACTCACGGACGCCGAATTCAGGAAGGGGGCCTTTCCAAGCGAGCTCTACAGGTTGTATAGGGCGCTTGGGGATGAAGACGGATTTCGAGCTGTGTGCCCGGTGTCAAGTGCGAAGGATGCGAGGGGGGAGGCTGCAGAACTAGTCCTGCGCTTCTTCGCCTATGCTGACCAATACGAGCAGTTTCGGCACGACGTGGGGCGGTTTCTCAACAGGTATCTCGATGGAAGATGTCGCGCGTACGACTTGCTATCCACTCCAGCGGAGAAAGAGGCGGTATTGGACCGAGACTCAATTCGGTTCCATCGAATGGTCGACTTTGTCGCCAAGTGGTTTCCGGACGGTTTTCGACGACGGCCCGGCGACAAGACAACCCCCCGTGTTCGCTTTGAAGCTATTTCGGTTGGCGTACACTTGGCTCTTGAGGCGGAACCAGGCCTCAAAGTTGAGAATCTGGACTGGCTAGAGAGCGAGGAATTCAGGCAACACACTCGGGCAGACGGTAGTAACTCTGGCCCGAGGCTCAGAGGTCGTGTGGAATATGTGAGGGACAAGCTGCTCGGCACTGGACCTAACTAGATGGGCCGGCTTCTCATGTCCATGGAACCCGCCTTTTCGGATGTTGACGCGTTCTTCTCTCATTTGCGTGCAGTGAAAGCCAGCGGTGACAAGGAAACCCTCAAGATTCTGAAGGCGACGAGCTTTCTTGTACTCTACAATGTTATTGAAGCGACGACCCGGCTCTGTCTCGAAGAAATCGCTGAAGCTCTCCGCCGTGACAACTTGCCGCTTACTTCGGTCTCTGAGCGGATCTCGTCGCTTCATGTCGACCACAACGTCCTTAGGCCAATTCGCGATGGCGCCAGAGAACACGCTGTCGGCTATGTGCTTGATACTGCGTTGCTTGCGGCCAAAGGTGAGTGCCTGGCTGTGTCAAGAAAGTCGCTTCGCTTGAACGGAAATGTAGACGCGGCCAAAGTCCGCAGCCTGGCATCGGTATTTGGCTTCACACCACCGTCCGACGGTAGCTGCCTGAAAGAGGTCAAAGACAAGCGAAACGGTCTTGCGCACGGCAACTTCCGATTTCGCGAATGTGGAAGCGAGTACGTATTGAGTGACCTGGAACGCTACCGTCGCGACACAGTCAAATACCTCAAGGGCACGCTACGTTCTGTCGAGTCGTACATCCAAGCGCGCCGGTACGATCTAGAGGTCCGACTCTCAGAGGTCCGAGGGCTTGGCAGCAAGAAGGTCAAGCTGCTCGTTAGCCACTTTGGTACTGCCTTGGCAGTCTTCTCGGCGAGTACCGAACAACTCACTGAAGTTGATGGAATTGGAGAGCACACGGCCCAGGCAATCACTACGGCAGCAAAGGACATCAGGGTTTCTCGAAAGCGGACGAGGGGGTAGTCTCCGCCCTCGGCACATCTATCCGCCCCCCGAACCCATGTTGAGGAACGCGCGGCGTCGCTCCCCACCATGCGAAGCGAGGAACAAGAGGTTGCAGTTGGCCGCATTCGCCGCAAAGTGCGAGCTGAAACCAAAGCGTTTGTAGCGATGACAGTTGGTTCTCAGGGAGAAACAAGCAGCCGTTCCACGCTTTAGGTGGGATTCGTTCATGTGGCGGGCCCCCTGATGCTTCCTCGACACTCACACCAACATCCTCCTTGTCAAACCGGCGGGTGTCGGCAAGTCCCATCTGGCGCAGGCGATCGGACATCGGGCCTGCATGACGGGACAAACGACGCTCTATGTGCCCGCCCACAAAGTGTTCGCGGCGCTGCGTGCATCGCGAGCCGACGCGACCTACGAGCGGAGGCTGGCACGCTTCACCAGCCCACGGCTCCTCATCGTCGACGACCTCGGCCTTCAGCCGCTCACCCACGACGAGCCGATGGACCTGTACGAGGTCATACGCCAGCGCCACGAGCGAAGTTCCACCATCATCACATCCAACCGCGACATCGCCGAATGGTACCCGCTCTTTGGGGACGCGTTGCTCGCCTCTGTAGCGATGGACCGCCTTCTTCACCACTGTTACACCCTGCCTCGAGGGCGAGTCCTGCCAGACGTCACGCAAGGCCGAATAAGTGTGGTCCATTGACCCGAACCGAAACGCCACCGCGACACATGACCATGGCGGGGCTCGCCATAACCGTTGCCCTGGCGTTGGTCTGCCTACTCATGTTGCTTGAGGGGCGGGAACCGGGCGAGCTCAAGGTGCGCAGACTGCTGGTCGTTGACGACGCTGGGCGCACCGTGGCTGAAATCTCAACCGATGAGACCGTGACACAGTTCACCCTGAATCGCGTCAACGGCGAGGCCGGACTGACCTTCTCCGCAAGTGGGTCGGACTCCAAGGGAGGCACCGCCGCCCTTGAAGCCGACGGGTCAATGACCGCGCTGAAGCTGGTTCAAGGCGAACACGGCATGACGGCGTCCGCCACCGAGGTAGGCAGCGGTGTGAGTGTGAGTCGCGGCAAGCGCTTCGCACATCTGTCGGCAAACGAGATTGGGAGTCATCTCATGATGGTTGAACCCAGCCAAGACTTTGCGAAGCTCAGCCTTGCTCAGGGTAAGGCTGAGCTTTCGTTGTCGAGAAAGCTCCACCGACAGACAGGCTCGTTGCGGCTGACGGACTCACAAGCCGTTATCCAACTCAGCGACGAAGCGATGAAACGAAGTTCAGGCCGGGAGAGCGCACCCGCTCCAGCGCGAGTACATACTCAAGCTGATGAGGCGACACCACATCCTTCATCGATACTTCAACGAGAACGAGGCCGGAGTCGCCTACAACGCGAGGCTGAATGTGCTGCAACTCATCAAGGACCGGGCCAAATGAGCTCCAACGACCACCCAACAACACCTCGTCTGGACGTTCTTGGCTGGGTCCTGGTCGCCGTCGGAACCACAGCGGCTTTGGGCGAGGTGAGCATCTCGGCGTCGAACAACAGAGGGACGTTCTGGACCGTCCTGGCGATGGCACTCGTTGCCGTAGCGTGGTTTGCGCCGGTCGTCGCCGCGCTCCGATCGAGGGAGCCAAAGCTCGGTCGCGTCCACTGGTTGCCTCTCGCGAGCTTCGTTCTGAACTCAATGGCCTTCATGTGGTCTCTGTCCGTCGGCACGGACCCAAGGCCTGCTGAGCCCGAACCCGTCATCTATCGCACGATGCCTCAATTGGTCGCCGACTTCTGCCCACACCTCCAAGAAGCACTCGACAAAACGCAGCATCCGAAGGTGCTTGGGTTTGCCTACCTGGGTTGGGATGCGACCGAGGAGGAGCAGAAACGGCTCTGGTCTTCGCTGGAGCCCATTCTGGTCGCTAGCGGTAAGGGCCAGGACCCTACACCCCACTTTCGATCGGCAGGTTTTGACTCAGCGACCTGCCCGGCAGTGATGGCGTGGGGGACCCGCGACGGCGCCTTGCACGTGAAAGATCTAGGCGGTGAGAAGCCGAATGACTGAGACAGCAGCTTGGTCGGCCTCGCTAGAAGTCACCCCAGGCGAGGAAGTACCGACCACAGCCCCGTTCGGTCGTCTCCGGTGAGGAAACCACGATGGTCGTCGTGCCCGAACATTCGTTGAAGAAGTCCAGGCTGGCGCAGGTGGATTTCAGTCGAATATCCACTTCCTGACCAACGCCGACAGTCGCGCAACAGCCCTTTCCGAACCCCGTCGCTGCCTCGCTTGAGGTCCACCTGGGTCGGAACGCAGAGTTGTTCTCCGGTAGAGGGCAGCGTGAGGCAGGCATCGGCAGCCGGGTATGCAGGCACCGGTAGGGCAACGTTGCCGACTCGAACTACTGAAGACTCACAGCGCCGCGACGAGGCGACTCTTGAGGCCCTCGACGACGATTACCCAGTCCGCGTAGGCGTCGTGCCCCGAGTGGCGCCACAACGCGGCCAGTTCCGACGAGTAGGCGATCTTCTCGGCGGCTTTGATGGAGGTTGCGATCGCTGTGTACGGGACGCGGTTGCGGGCGACCCAGTCGGCGGCCTTATCTGGTAAGTGACCATCACTCTGGCCGAAGCACGCCGCGACGATCTCGGCCGCAGCCAACGCGCAACACGACCACAAATTGCCGGGTTCCTCAGCTTCGACGACGGCGGCCAGGGCGGTCTCGACGTCGGCCGGAACGCGCAACCGGTTGAGCCAATCGTGGGCGTTGTCATTGGACCAGTTGCCCTTACCCCACGCTCCCAATCAGCACCTCCCGCGGATTTCCGCCCACATCATCGGTCCGACCCGGACAGAAAACCAGCTCGCTCAAGTCGTCGAGCAGGATGAATGCTCTTTGTTGCATGGTTGGCGGATAGCCTCGACCAAGCTCTTGAACTGCACGGCCTTGTCGATCTTGACCAGCACGGCCAACTGCTTGAGCGACCGCCCGACACTCTTCGCGCCTAGAGACGGCCGGGTCTTTTGTCACCAGGCAGACGGGCGTTTTCGAGACGGTGACGGGCACAGGTGTACATGGCTGTAGCGGGGAAACGACTGTCCCCAGCAGATGGCGGATTGTGGGCTCCAGTCCCCAGCGGATGAGGGCGTCGAGATGCGCGACCCGACCTAACCTCCTGAAATCGCGTAGCAGGAGTTCGTGGCACGGTCGTTGCTCTAGGGCTTGGCGACGGAGGAACACCGATGCACGACTCGACCAAGCAAACTTCCAAGACCCAGAGTTCAGGTGAGAGCCGACGTACCAGCAGCTCGGCTGAAAAGGACCGCCGGCTGCCAAGCGGCTTCGCACAGCTGGGATACGCGGAGCAGTCCGCGGCGCTGAGCCCCCTACAGCTCGACAACGGTGGCGGCCACCTGGCCCCCCCCGCCAACCCCCATGCCGTTGCTGCGAAGGGCATGTCTGGGTCGGGTGGTCCGCTGCCCTACGCCGACAAGATTCAGCAGTCCTTCGGCAGCTTCGACGTGTCGGGCATCCGAGCTCACACCGACGCCGTTGCAGCGGAAGCAACGGGGGCCCTAGGCGCCCAAGGATATGCCCACAATGGCGCTGTGGCGCTTGCTCCCGGCGCTGACCTCCATACGGTCGCCCATGAGGCGGCCCATGTGTTCCAGCAACGCCGTGGAGTGCAGCTCAAGGGTGGCGTTGGCACCGAGGGCGACGTGCATGAGAGGCAGGCCGATGAGGTCGCTGATGCGGTTGTAGCAGGCCGGAACGCAGAGGAGTTGCTACGCACAAACAGTATCGGCACAAGCTCCGAGAACCAACTGCAACTCCGAAAGAAAAAGCCTGGCCGGGAAGGGAAAGGCGCTGAGCCGCTCCAAACTGAAACCCAATCGGCGGCGCCGCAGGACAACACCAGACAGACCGTCAAGACCACCCTCCACGCCTCCATGAACACATATGCACAGCAGGTCCTGGGCATTCAGGAACGAGCGGTTCGTCAGTGGGTCCAGAAGATGGGCCAGGAAGACAAAGCCACCGTTGGAGAGGCTCTGCTCGAGGCTCTGGCAAGCTCGGCGATAAGCATGGCCTCCGGAGCGGTTGCAAAGCTGCTCGCCGCTGGCTTCAAATCCGTGCTCGACGGCAAGGGCCTCGACAAAGACAACGAAGCAGCAGCCGCCAAGGCAGCCAGGGCGGGCGCCGACCTGTTCGGCAGCTTCATCGCCAACACAATCACAGATACCATCAAGGTGTCCGTCAAGGAGGTTGATGGTGCGGACAAGCATTCCCTTGAGATCTTTGGACTTCTGCAAGAGCAGATTCTGTCATCAAAGATATTCAGAACGTTTGGAACGCGTCTGAACCAGCTCACAGCCGACGTGATGCAATACGAAAACCCCGTTCAGATGGCGGAGATCATCCAAGACGGCATAACTCAGGGCTACTCGGCTCGGGAGGCGGGCATCAGACAGCGGCAGCTGTCGGCTACCATGGATGCTTGGATTCGTGCCCGAGGAAGTGCTTCGAACGACAGTAGCGACCAGTACACAGGCAGAGTATCGTCAGTCATCTACGTTGAAGTCGGCGACTACACGCCTATCAAAGCCAGTTTGAGCCAAGTCCACCTGGGCAAGCTGAGTAAGAACTCAAAGCAGTTCATGAAGAACCGACGTCTGGGCGACATCAACGCCCCTCAGAGCCTCCGAATCGTCCCTGTGGTCGATGGTCGCCGCATGGCCAAGGACGACGGTCTCGTGCTCGAACGCACGGGAACCGGCAAACGACCCAAGGCTGCGGAATACAACATCGACAGCCAAGCACTGAACATGATGCTCGCACTGGCTGCGCGGAATGAGGCGTCGTACAGAGCATGGCTGGGCAATTTCGGTCGACCCAGCACCGGGAACCCTGCCTACGCCCCGCTCGCAGCTGGTATTCGCAAACTGGCGGCCAAAGCACTTCAACTCAAGGTCTCTTCGGGAAGCATCACCCTTGACTGAGTCGAAGCGAACACCTCTTGAGGTAGCCACACTCGGAGTGGGACTGGTCGCCTGTCTGGCCGCTTGGACGCGCCTGTTCATTTCGCTCACATCCGTCGGTCCGGTCAGCCCCTGGATCGGCGGCGAGGACGGCCCTAGCTGTGGCTGGGACAAAGTATGGCTGGGAAGAGGGAATGTGGCCCGACAGCTATGCCTACGCAATGATGAAAGTTGGTCGCTGTTGACCTATGGGCTGGATGGTGAGCGGCGCGTTGCTTCTAGGCTTGACGGTATACCTCTCGAGCCAATCGCCGTGAGCGAGGACAATGCTGGGTGGCAAGCGCTCTTATTCAGTGAGCATGTGGCCGTCGTAGGCCCGACGGTAGAGGTGCACCGCCTTCCCGCCCGAGTCGGGTTGGGCTGCGTAGGGCGACGAGGAGACGAAATCGTAGTCGTATCGCTCGAGAGCAAGGGAGTATCTGTGCTTCGCAAGTCTGGGTCTGCGGCTCAGGCTTGGCAGACGGACACCCCACAGTTCCCAAAGCCTCAGGCGGGCGCCAACCATCAAATGGTCTCGTGCAGCTTCGAAGGCTCGGACATTCGGCTGGTTCGAGCGTCATTCGACCTGACCAGCGTCAGCCCTACTCGTCTCGAAACGCTTCTTGTGGGTGGTGGGCCTGGTGCGGCCACGGAGGCACAGTTCTCAGAGCCCCTGCAGCAACTAGCCTATCGGGTCGTCGATGCTTCGAGCGGACGGTTCACGGCGCGCCCTGTGACCGGACCTCTGGTGCTCAGGGACGGGAACAGATGGGTCGACACGGCAACGATGAACGCGCAGCACGTTGCATTGGACCTGGTTCAGAGGCACGCGACCCTGTCGTTCCCAGGACTCTCGCATGATTCTGGACTGCTGAGTTTCCGCCCTGGCGACGCGATGCTGAAGCTCAGCCAAGAGGGCAACACACTCAAGGCACGTGCCAACGATGGCATGTTTGAAACCATCGCGCAGGACTTCGCGGGATCAGCAAAGTTCATCACCGGCTTCCAGTTGGCAGACGGTCGATTCTGGCTTCTGATGGATGGGGGACACGTCATCCTCGACGAAGAGGGGCGACGACTGAATGGAGTCGGTGTCTTTCAACGCATCGGTCCGCGCCTGAGCACGCATCACAGCTCGGGAATCAACGTGGTGTGGCGGTGGGCTTCATTCCTGGTCTGCCTGCTGGGCGTCCCACTCGCATTGGCAGTCAGGTTTCGGAGAGAGCGAGATGTGGGACTGGATGCCTACACCGCGGGTGCCAGCGCGCTTCTGCTTCTCGTTTTCTGGCAGATCTTCTGAGCGCCACTGCGGCTATCAGCTCGACGCGACCCCATTTGAATTCAAGGGCTGACCGCTTGGCCGTCCACACATCGTTCTTGGAAAGCCCCAAAGGGGTCGGTCGCTCTACGAGTCACCCCAGGCGAGGAAGTACCGACCACAGGCCCCTTCCGTCGTCTCCGGTGACGAAACGACGATGGTCGTTGTGCCCGACAGGTCGTTGAAGAAGTCCAGGCTGGCACAGGTGGACTTCAGCCGAATATCCACTTCCTGTCCGACGCCGACGGTCGCGCAACAGCCCTTGCCGAACCCGGTGGCCGCCGTTCCGTCACCGGTGCAGGTCACGTTGGCGGCGTCGAACCCTGGGAAGAAGTCTGCACCGTCGCAGCTATCGAAGTCGAAATAGGCACACACCTCAGCCGCGCCGCCCAGGCTATAGTTGATGAATCGGACCCGCGGTTCCATGTCACAGACGGGGCCCCAGGTGTCGGCTGTGTCGAACTGGATGATGTCGATATCGTCCTCGTCCAGATACCCCTCGGTGCTCCCCACCAGCGTGCTGCAGTCGGTGCTGTTGGTACCGCTGACGCCCGGATAGGCGTCGTTGGCGGGCTCATCGTCCTCGTCGCCGTAGATGTTCGTGCACGCACCCGCCTCACAGATGCCCGTGCTGGTGCAGCCCTGGGGGTCGCACACGGTCCCGTCGGCCACTGGGGCCGTCGAACAGGACCCGTCCGATGCGTTGCACACCGGCTCGAGGCAAGGATTGCCGCCGTTGTCACAGGTGGGCGTCCCCTCGCACACGCCGTTGCTGCACGTCGCGTTGCTCAGGCACAGCGACCCCACCGCGCAGGCCTGCGCTTCGTTGATGGGCGACACCACGCACTGCCCCGCGTCGCATTGACCGACGCCGCACTCGCTGTCCAACGCCGAACAGTCCATCGGCGTCCCCGCGCAGCTCGTCCCGAAGCTGTCGCACACATCGTTCATCGTGCAGGGGTCCTCGTCGTCGCACGGGTCCCCAACATCGCCGGCGCCGTTGCAGACTGGGTCGCAGACGCCGCCGGTGCAGGACCCGCTCGCACACTCGGTCACAACCGAAGCATACGAGCACTGGCCATCGCCTAGCGCGCACGTTCCGACCGCTTCGAACCGCTCGACCGCGGTACCGCCGTTGGCGCAGGCATCCGCAGGCGGCGCGTCACACACGACCGGCGGGTGGCTGCATTCGCCGGTGCTGGGACTGCACGTGCCGGCGAGGCTACACAGGTCCTGGGCCTCACACACCACGGCCATGCCCGCACAGGTGCCCCCGGCGCACACATCCCCGGTCGTGCAGGCATCCCCATCGTCGCAGCTCTTGCCGTCATCGACCCCGTCGACGCAACTGGTCACTTCGATACAGACACCGCCATTGCAGCCGAGGGCACAGTTCGTGGTCGTCGGAGCATAGGCGCACTCGCCGGTTCCGGTGTTGCAGCTTCCGAACGCCTCGAAGCCCTCGATGGCCTGGCCACTGGCGCTGCACACGGCGGGCGGCGGGCTATTGCATGGAACCGCGGCGCCCAGGCATTGACCATTGAGGCACGCGTCGTCGGTCGTGCACGCCGAGTCGTCGTCACACGGGTCGCCATTGACCGCGCTCGCCTGCTGCACGCATTGCCCCGTCTGCGGATCGCAGTAGTTGAAGACGGCGCACACGGCCGACTGGTCCCAGGGACATTCGACCTGGTCGACGACCTCGCACACCCCGGATTGGCACACACCGGTCACGCAGAGGTTGTCTTCGAGGCAGGGCGCGCCCTCGGTAGGTGTCCCGACGCAGACCCCATCAACGCAGGCATCCGCAGTGCACGGATTGCCGTCGTCGCACGCAGCGGTGTCATCGTCCTGGATGACGCATCCGCCGTTGACGGAGTCACAGACCGCAACCTTGCACGGCTCATCGGTGCTGCAGTCAATCGGAGGCCCCGCGCTACACAAACCGCCCACGCAGCTGTCGTTGTCGGTGCAAGGGTCCCCGTCATCACAGGATATCCCGTCCGGAAAGTCGGTGAACACACACTCGCCCGTGCCCGGGTCGCACGCGCCGGACTGCTGGCAGCCGGTCGGGAGTTCACAGGCCTTCGCGCTGCCGGCGCATTGGCTACCCGCATCGCACGCGTCGTTATCGGTACAGGCGTCCCCATCGTCGCAGGGCGTGCCCTCGGCAAAGGGGGTCGGCACCGAGCAAATGCCCGTGGCAGGGTCGCACACGCCCGCGTCGATGCACGGACCGCCGGGTGAGCAGGTGACGGCGTTGACGGTGACGCACTCGCCGTCGATGCAGGCCTCCGTGGCGCAGGCATCGCCGTCGTCGCACTCCAGGGTGTCCTCGGGGATGAAGCTGCAGGCCGATTGGGGGTCACCGGGGTCGAACCCGGGCGCGGCCGGGTCACACTCGTCCACCGTGCAGGGGTTGCCGTCGTCGCACAGGGCGCCGCCCGCCTCGCAGTTGCCCTGATTGCAGGTGCCCCCCGCCAGGCAGAGGTCGCCGTCGCCGCAGGCGGTGCCGTCCGCCACAGGCTCGCTCTGACATCCGCCCTCGGGAACACAGACCCCGATGGAACAGGGCCCCCAACCCCGGTCGGCGCTGTTGCAGTCGGGCACCGTTGCGGGATCATTCTGACACGTCCCATCGACGCAGATCGGCTGGCCGTTGCACCAGTCCTCGTCGTCGATGCAGTCGGCGCTGGTTTCGCAGCTTGTGGTCGGTGGAGCGTCCGCAGAAGCGGCGTCCGTTGCGTCGCCGGTATCCGTCGCACTAACGGCATCCGCCACAGCGTCGATGTCTGCCGTCGTGTCTGGCCCCACAGACGTGTCGCCTGGGCACCCCCAAAGCAGTGCCGCGAGTAAAACGGCGCCCGCCGGGCGCACGAACGCAAAGTCACGCATGAACCTGTCCTCCCGCCGGCAGCCTAGCACAGCAAGCACCAGGCTATAGGGAGTGCCCCGGGGGAGCTGGACCGGTTCCGGCTCAGGGCGCCAGCAGTGACTCCACCAGCGCCTTGTTGCTGTTGTACGCGCTGCCGTACTGACCGCGCCCTTCCAGGACGCTGCCCTCGCTGATGGCGAAGCTCCAGGCGTTGTTACCCCCACCCACATCGGAGGCAAACGTGCCGCTGGGGTCGTAGAGCACGGGCATGGTCAGGTTGAACGAGTCACGGACGGCACTGCAGTACGCCGCGTCCGGGGGGCCGAACGAGTTGTTCTGCGTGATGACGAAGAAGTACTCCGCGCTGGAGTCGAGGGCCTTGAAACCGTTGTAGGTCGACACCGCCGAACCGGCGTGTCCTTGGCAGACCGGTCACCAGCCGGCGTACAGGTACATGAAGGCAGCTTTGCTCTCGCACAGGTCGTGCAGGCTGTAGGCGTTACCGTCGCAGTCGTTCAGGACGACGTCAGGAAGCGTATCGCCGATGTTGGTCCCGTACGGACCCGTGGGGGGACAAGTCTGGCCCGACGACTCGCACTGGCCAGCAGCGTTGCATGTCTGGCCGCTCGCACACCCGGGGCCGCACATCCCGCCGCAACCATCCACGCCACAGGTCTTGCCGTCGCAGTCTGGCACACACTGGCACTGGCCCCCGGCGTCACAGGTCTCGCCCGCGTCGCAGCCCGGACCGCACGTCCCCCCGCAGCCATCGGGCCCGCAGCTCTTTCCGCTGCAGTCCGGCACACACTGACACTGCCCCGCGGCGTCGCAGCTCGCGTTGGGTCCACAGCCCGGCGCGCAGGTACCGCCGCAGCCGTCATCGCCGCAGACCTTGCCCGCGCAGTCCGGCACACACTGGCACTGCCCCTGGCCATCGCACGCCTCGCCGACGCCGCAGCCCGGCCCACATGTGCCGCCGCAGCCGTCGTCGCCGCAGACCTTGTCCGTGCAGTCCGCCGTACAGCTCGTGGCGCAGGTGCCCGCCGCGCACACCTCATTCACGGGACAGCCCGGAGCGCAGGTGCCCCCGCAGCCATCGTCGCCGCAGACCTTGCCCTCGCAGTCAGGGACGCAGCTGCATACGCCGGCCTCGCAAGTCTCGTTGTCCAGGCAGCTACCGCAGATGCTGCCGCAGCCGTCATCACCGCACTCCGCGCCGTCGCAGGCCGGTTCGCAGATGCACTGCCCGGTCACGCACTCGCCGAGCGCGCACTCGCCGCAGGTCCCGCCGCAGCCATCGCTGCCACACATCTTGCCGAGGCAATCGGGCTGACATTCGCAGACGCCTTCGACGCACACGTCGTTGCCCTGGCAGCTGCCGCAGACGCCGCCGCACCCGTCGTCGCCGCACACGCGAGTACCGCAGTCGGGCACGCACACGGCATCGGCATCAGTTTCGGCGTCAGCTTCAGCATCGGGGCCAGACATGTCCTCGACCATGTCCTCGGCCGGCACGTCGACGACGGCCGAGTCCTCTATCGAGGCGTCGACCTCGCCCCCGGCCACCGGAGCCGGGTCGTCTTTGCAGCCCAGCAGCCCGCTGCTCATGCCGACGACTAAAAGGACGCGCAGCGCCCTGGTCGCAGTGGTTGTCATGGTTCTCTGAACTCCGGCGTCCCGGGGAATGCTTCCTCTGAAAAGTACGTATGACGCGACGGAGAAATGGTTGCACAAAAAACCGCGGCTGCCAGCTACGACACCTCCGGAAGCGTCGGAGGTGCCGTAGCCAGGCCCCGCGGTGGCTCACTCAGGGGACATCGGGACACACCGTGCTGATGGCCACGCACCCGCCGAACTGGCCGAGCGTGTACGCCATGACGACGCGCCCGAAGTCGTCACGAATGCCCGAGGGGAACCAGGCCTGCTCGGGGATGCTGCTGTCGACTACATCCATGGTCCAGGACGTGTAGTCCGCATTCGGGTGCGCCCACAAGAGGTCGGAGCCGCCGGCGATGATGGTCAGCCCACCGTCCGGCATGCGTAGAAAGCGCCCTCGCACCTTGGGGCTTATCGTGTGAGGTCCGGCCCACTGCCCGGACGTATCCCGCACCCAGTGCTGGCTGAAGCCAGCATTCGCGGGCCGGGCCATGAGGTGGAGCCGCCCGTCCGCGTCGAAGGCCAGGTCGTCCATGATGGTCCAGTTCCCCGGGTAACCACCGGTGTCCAGCAGCACCGAAGCGCCGCCATCTGCCGCCGTGACGCTGACGGAGGTGTACCCACTGATACGCCCCGCCAAGGCCACCTCGCCGTTGGGCCCGATGGCCACCTTGGGACTCTCGGGTCCGATGCCCTGCTCGTAGGCGCCCGCCTCGGACCAGCTGCTCGCCGTGGCCCCCAGCACGTTGGTCTTCCACATCGTAGTGCCGTCCCAGGCGCTGCCTATCTGCACCAACGTGTCTCCGTACACGTCCACGTCTTTGACCAGGACCTCGGTATCATCGAGGGCGGTCACGTTCCCCATCGCGTCCATCCCGAACATGTCACCCCCGCCGTGCACGATGAGCAGCTGGCCGTCGCGGGAAAACATGTGCGCTTCCCCGCCCGACGCCGGGGGGGTTGGCACGACCTGGTCGGACACAGTTCCCATGAGGGGCGAAAGCTGGAGGACGCGCAGATCGTAGTCATCGTCCTGGAATGTCAGCCACAGCCGCCCGTCGAACCAGGCCACGGCGTTGCTGGTCGTCTGCAGGTCCCCGCAGGCGACCTCGACCGTTGTGCCGCACGCGCCGCACTCGGGGCTGTTGTCGACCTGCCCGTCGCAGTTGTTGTCCAGCCCGTCGCAGACTTCGATCGGGGCTGGCCCACAGGTCCCACAGCTGTTGATCAGCCCCTCGTCGACCTCGCCGTCGCAGTCGTTGTCCAGGCCGTCGCAGGACGTCTCGACCTGCTCCCAATCGGCGCTGTGTGCAGAGTAGACCGACGCGTCGCAGACCCAGCCGGCCGCGCCAGCGCAGACGTTCTGGGAGCCGGCGCACACGCCGTCCTGCACGCAGGCGGTGGGGGCTCCGATGTCGCTCGCCTCGTCCACCTGGCCGTCGCAGTCGTCATCCACGCCGTTGCAGACCTCCGCCGGCGTGGGCCCGCAGACGCCGCATGCGTTGGCGACGCAGCACGTGCCGCCCTCGCACAGGTTGGCCCCGCAATCCGACGCCGAGGCGCAGGTGTCGCCGACGCCACATGGCCCGCAGGTGCCCCCGCAATCGATGTCCGTCTCGTCGCCGTCGATGGTGCCGTTGGTACACGAGACGCAGAAGCCCTGGTAGCAGTGGCCTTCGCCACAAACCGTGTCGGAGTCACACGGTGTTCCATCTCCACAGGGCGCACACTCGCCCCCGCAATCCACGCCCAGTTCGTCGGGGTCTTTGACCCCGTTGGTGCAGCTCACGCAGACCCCTCCCTGGCATCGGTCCGAGGCGCATTCCGCGGCCGCCACGCAGACCTTCCCGTCCTCGCAGCCGTCACAGGGGCCGCCGCAGTCGATGTCCGACTCGCCCTGGTTCTGCAGGCCGTCATCGCACGTCGGGTCCTTGCAGATGCCGAAGATGCACGTCTCCGACAGGCAATCGCTGTGTTCGACGCAGAACTTGGTCGTCGGGCACCCGGGGCAGTTCGGACCGCCGCAGTCGACGTCGGTCTCTCCCGGGCCCTTCTCATTGTCGGTGCATGTGGCCGGCGGGTCGGAGCAGACACCGTCGACGCACACGCTGGCGTCGCAGTCGGTCGTGTCCGCGCACATTTGACCGAAGCCGCAGGCATCGCAGGAGCCACCGCAATCGACGTCCGTCTCGGTGCCGTTCCTCAGGCCATCGTCACAGGCGGGTGCGGCGCAAACGCCACCATCGCAACGGCCCGAGGCGCAGTCGCCGTCGTCCGTGCAGTCCATGCCTTCGCCACATGCGGCGCAGTCGCCGCCGCAGTCCACGTCGGTCTCACCGACGTTGCGAACCCCGTCTGAGCAGAAGTTCGGCGTGACCGACGCTCCGGACGCGTTCCCGCCGCCCGGTCCACTGCACGCAACCATCCCGACGCCCACCACCAGGGCGGGCCAGATTCGTCCCCTCATCCCAATCTCCAACGACGTTTGTTGTTCCAGTCGCGCCGACCCGATGAGGCCAAGCGCGAACCAGGTTCGCATTACGCTCGTGTCGAAAAAGGGGTCTAAAAAAAGTCCACGCGCAGGTACGTCACAAGGGACTCAGACGCTGTGGAAGTCTCGAAAGTCGACCGTGGCGCCGCCCATGCCGTCGAACGAAACGACGCTCGGGAGTGTCCCCTCCCAGACCAGGTCAGAGGCCACGTAGGAATGCCGTGCCGCGACCGTTTGTCCCGAGCGACTGTCGAGCCCCACGAAGGACACCAGGATTTCGCTTTGGCCGAGGCTTTCCGGGGTCGCTTCGAAGAGGGGGCTCTCGGCGTCGATGATGTGCGCGGCCGTCCATGTGAGCACGAGCGCGGGGTGCCTCGAGCGCTCGAGCGGCAGGTCCAGCATGGTGTAGGCATCACCCTCGCGCCGGATGAGCATGACGCTCATTTCGGCTTGCGCGATGTCCTGCTGCCCCTGGTCGGCGACCCGAAACATGAGCGCGCGTCGGCCGTCGGCGACATTGGCAATCGCCGCACGGCGGGAGAACGTGATGCCTGTACTCGGGTTGAGCACCCGTACGAACACCAGTCCGGTCAGCATCGAGATGGCGATGAGCCCCGAGAATGCCTCGGTGGCGGCCAGGATATCGCCGACCAGGTTCCCTGGGAGCATCCCGCCGTAGCCGATGGTCAGCACGGTCTGAACGCTGAAGAAGAAGCAGTCGGCGAACGAGTCGGCGCCCTTCACCGCCTCGCCGTTCCACCAGTACAGACTGGCAAACAGCAGGTTGGCCACCAGGAAGTGGGCGACCACCACGGGGAAGAAGGACCGCCAGCGGACCCGCAGGAGGAAGTGGATGTACTTCATCGGGAGCGGACGACTGTGGCCGATTTGGCGGACCTCGAAGAGCCCTGACGCGTTCAGCAATCGATTCATGCGTCGAGAGTAGTACGACGCAGACACGTCTCACTATTTTCCAGCGGGCGGTTGGACGGCTTGCCGGGTCTGGAGCGCTCACTTGCAAGTGTGGTGTGGAGAAGAAGAGGGACGCACCAAACATTTCATTGACACTGTAAATTTAACACCGGTAATCTTTCGCCCGTGGCACGCCCAGCTCTCAGTGACGAACAGGTCAACGACTTCCGCCAACGCGCGGCGGACGTCGCGATGACGCTCTTTGTCGAGCAGGGCTACGAGCGGTTTTCGCTCCGTGCCCTGGCCCGCGAGATGGGGTGCAGCCACGCCACGCCCTACCGCTACTTCCGCGACAAGGCCGAGATCTTCGCCGTCGTCCGCGCCGAAGGCTTTCGCCAGTTCGGCGCCTTCCTCGAGGCCCGCCTGGACGGCATCCCCGACCCTGAACAACGCCTTCGCACCCTCGCTGTCGCCTACTGCGACTTCGCCACCGACCACGCCACCGCCTTCTCCATCATCTTCGCGACCAGCACGCCCACGCCCGCGGGGCACGGGTTCGTGCAGGAAGCGGGCTTCGAGGCCTGGTCCGTGCTCTACCGCACCGTCGCCGAGGCGATCTTGAAAGGCGTCATCGTCGGCGAGCCCAACACCCTCGCCCACCTCTTCTGGTCGGGCATCCACGGCGTCGCGATGCTCGGCGCCACCGGCAACCTCAATGTCGGCATCGACGCCGCCACCCTCACCAGCGCCATGGCCACCACCCTGCTCGACGCGCACCGCCCCACCTCTGGAGCCTTCTCATGACCACCACCTATGACATCATCGTAATCGGCTCCGGCATCGGCGGCCTCACCGCCGCTCTCCGCTGCGCACGCGACGGCAAGTCCGTCCTCGTCCTCGAAGCCGGCAAGCAATTCGGCGGCTACACCAACCCGTTCGCCCGCAAGAAGTTCCACTTCGATCCGGGCATCCACTACATCGGCGAGTGCTCCCCCGGTGGCTCGTTCAGGCGCCTCCTCGACCGGCTCGGCCTCGAACATGTCGCCTTCACGGAGCTCGACCCCGACGGCTTCGACCACTACGTCTTCCCCGACTACGACGTGAAGAACTGCGTCGGCCTCGACCGCTTCCGCGACCGCCTGGCCGCGGACTTCCCGAAGGAGCGCGGCAACCTCGATAGGTTCTTCAAGCTGCTCCACGACGCCGACCACGTCATCGCCAGCACCTCCCGCCGCCCCAAGGCAGGCGATATCATGCCCCTGCTGCGGCGCGCCCCGGGCGTCCTGCGTTGGTTCCGCTCCACCGCCAAGGAGATGCTGGACCACTTCTTCAACGACCCTCGCCTCAAGGGCGCCATCGCAGGCCCTGTCGGTGACCTCGGACTGCCCCCGTCGCGGCTTGCCGCCATCATGCTCATCGGCCTGCTCACCCACTACAGCCGCGGCGCCTTCTTCCCCGCCGGCGGCAGCGGCCCCCTTCGCGACGCCTTCGTCCAGGGTCTCAAGGCCCACGGCGCCACCCTCAAGCGCAACGCCCGCGTCGACCGCATCCTCCACACCAATGGCCGCGCCACCGGCGTCATCACCGCCAAGGGCGAGCAGTACGAGGCCCGCGCCATCATCTCCAACGCCTCGGCCATGGCGACCTACAACATGGTCGGCCTGGACGCCTTCGGCGGCCGCGTGCGCCGCAAGCTCGACAAGACCGAGCACTCCGTCGGCTCGTTCTGCCTGTTCATGGGCGTCGACGGCGACCTCGACACCAGCCACATCGGCAGCTCCAACATCTGGAGCTACGGCGGCGACATCGAGGACATGTACAGCCCCACCGCGCTGTCCGACTTCCGCGAGAGCGCCTCGTTCTTCCTCACGGTCCCGACCAACAAGGACCCCGACGGCAAGCTCGCTCCCAAGGGCTTCCAGACCGTGGAGCTGGTCACCCTGTGCAACGGCGAGCCCTACGAGCGGTTCTTCAACGCCAAGACGATGCGCCGCGGCGACGAGTACGAGGCGCTCAAAGAGGAGATCGCGGACCACTTCATCGGCCTGATCGAACAGCGGCACCTGCCCGGCCTGAGCGACCACCTCGTGCTCAAGGAGGTCGCCACGCCGGCGACCAACTTCAGCTACACGCTGTCGGACGTGGGTAGCATCTATGGCCCCGCGCATACGCCCGACCAGATCGCCCCCTTCCGGTTCAACATCCGTACGCCGGTCGATGGCCTGTTCCTGTGCGGCGCTTCGGTGATGAGCGCAGGCATCGTGCCTTGTGCGAGCTCGGGCGCGGCGGCCGCCAAGCAGGCCCTGAAGTCGTTCGAGCCTGCGTCGCGATGGTCGTTGACCCCACCGGCGCGGTGGTGGCGCGAGGTGACCGCGTAGCATCGGAGTCTGACAAGCGCCTTGCGGCCGCGAATCGCCGCTCGGCCTCTATCGGTCTGAGAGAGCTGCCACAAGGTCACGCGATGTCAGGCGATGACAGTCGGTCTTGTGCGACCAGGTCACTAGGGTCCGTTCATCCTGCTCTGGAGGCGCCCGCATGACCGACATCACCGAACCTGCATCGCATTGCTTGCCTCGTTTCGAGGACGAAGAAGCCGGGCCTGTGGGTCGACGCTCTCGTGACCCTGCCCCAGCCTCGCGTGTCGAGGGATGGCGCCAACTGATGGTGGAGAGATTGAGTCTCGTGTTGGGTCTTCGCAGATTCCGACGCAGCGCCACCGCTCTCGGTTCGGCGACAATCAACGATTCAGCCGTGTTCGAAACCCACATCCGGGGTCACCGCGTCGTGAGCGACGGACGACGCATTCAGGTGATCCTGCGTCCGAACGACCCCGCAGGTGACCGGCGCCAGAAGGGCAAGTTCCTTACCGCCATCGCGATTCTCTTCGCCGTCCTCCTTATCTGTCTGACCCCGGCCCTCTTCTTTGCTGCTGGGTTCATCGAAGGGCTTTGGTTTCTCGGCGTCGCTGCTGCCGTTGCGATCGGCTCTGGCGTTGCGGGCCGACATCTGGCCCCCAACGACGCCGATGAGACAGAGGAGTGGCTTCTCTTCGAGCTAAGGCCGGAGGACAATGAAGTCTACGACCGCTACGGCAAGCTGCCGTTTCGTCTGGACCAGGTCACGTTCAGCAACGCGCCACCGGCCGCACACCCCCTCTTTGGGGTGCTTGCCAGGTTGACCTCTGGCCTTCTTGGCCATGTTGGCCATCTGGCCTTCCAGCCGACCCCTCTCATGATGAAAGCGCCCTGGTACCATCGGCCACTGCTTCCGCTGGGATTTGGACGCGACTACGACAATCTCGTACTCCACGACCTGCCGTCCGCGCTCCCCGGCTCGAAGTTCCGTGTCTGGCCAAGCAGCGTCGGTCAGACCGCTAGTCCACGACCCGCTGGATCAGCTCGCTCATCTCCTTGAGCCGATACGGCTTCATCAGCACCGCGTCGAACCCGTGCTCCTCGGGGTGCGCCATCACGGGGCTGCTCGAGTAGCCGCTCGTGGCGACGATGGTCAGCCGCGGGTCGATGGCTCGGAGCTGCCTGGCCGTCTCCTCGCCGCCCATGCCGCCCGGCACCGTCAGGTCCAGCACCACGAAGTCGAACCGCGTCCCCGACCTGCGTGCCTGCTCGAACATCGCCAGCGCTTCGGCCCCATGCTCGGCGCACTCGGCGTCGTAACCGAGCTCTTGCAGCATGCGCCCAGCGACCCGGCGGACCGCGGGCTCGTCATCCATCACCAACACCCGGCCGCGCCCTCTCACCAGCAATGGCGGGGGTTCGGTCGTCGGAGTCTCGGTGGCATCCGACGCGGGCAGGTGCACGGTGAACGTCGCTCCTGCGCCGAGCTGCGACGCCACAGACAGGTGCCCATGGTGGCGCTTGGCGATCGAGAAGCTCGTCGCCAGACCCAGACCGCGGCCCCCGGCCTTGGTCGTGAAGAAGGGCTCGAACAAGTGGGCCAACACGTCGGACGCGATGCCCGTGCCGTGGTCCCGCACGCTCAACTGCACGTAGCGTCCGGGCGCCACAGGCAGTGGGTCGGAGGCGTCGATGATGACGTTGTCCGCCTGTATCCGAATCGTCCCGCCGCCCGGCATCGCCTGCTGGGCGTTGAGCACCAGGTTGTGGACCACCTGGCTGATCTGGCCCTCATCGGCCGAGACCTTCCAGAGGTCGGCGGGGAACTGGAACTCGCACTTCACGTTCGAGCCCAGGCTCATCAGGTCCGCCGACTCGCGCACCAGCGTCTCCAGCGCCAGCACCTTGGTGACCGGCGAGCCGCCCGCGGCGAAGGTCAGCAGCTGCTTGGTCAGCTTGGAGGCGAGCTGTGAGGCCTGCTCGGCGTCCGCCAGATAGGGCCAGGCCGGCGCCGTTTGCTCGCTGTACAGCATGGCCAGGCTGATGTTGCCCATGATGCCGGTGAGGATGTTATTGAAGTCGTGGGCGATGCCGCCAGCCAGCGTCCCCAGGGACTCGAGCTTGTTGGTGCGCGCCAGGGCGGCCTCGGTCTGCTGACGCTCGGTGATGTCGCGGGCCAGAAAGCACACCGTGCTGAAGGTCGCATCCAGGTCCGGGACCGGGTTGATGCGGCCGAGGAACCACCGCGGCCCGGTGGGCAGGTCGACGGAGTATTCGAAGTTGTCGGGCTCGCCCGTGCTCAGGACGCGGCGGATCTGGGTGACCAGGCGCTCGCTGAAGTCCGGGTCGAAGAAGTCGGCGATTGGACGCCCCAGCAGCTCGGCCTTGGGCCGCACCAGCAGGCTCTCGTCCTGGGTCCAGATGTTGAGGTAGGTGCCGTCAGCGTCGAACTCGAAGACGACCTCGTCGATGGAGCCCAGCAACGCCTCGAGCCGCGCCGCGTGGTCACTCGCCGAGGCCCGCTCCTCCTGGCATCCCTTCTCTGCCGGGGCTTCTGGGTTCACCGCGCGTCTCCGCATACCAACTTGGACCATTCCAAGTCTCGTGGGCCAAGCATGCCACCCCTGCCGGAGCCCCATCCATACTCATCTGGCCACGCCAGGCCCTGAGTTGTAACGCTTGGGGACGCTATCAGCGGATGCTGCCGTCGGGAGCCACCTGGGGTTCATGGAAGGCCGTCCCGGCTCGGGGCGCGCCGGTCTGCCGGTTGGCGATGTGCTCGAAGAACCGCCGCTCGGCCCGGCTCAGCTGCGGGCGCCCCCGGCCCATGTGCGCGATGAGGTGCATGTCGGCGATCTGGCGAATCTGGGCCTGCGCCGTGACCTCGCAGCCATTCAGCGCCTCCTCCAGCAGATCGATGTTCATGTTCGGGTTGAACATGCCCACGGCGGTGCTGGCGGCGTGGCCGGCGATGACCTCTTCGGGGGAGTACGACGTGTTGTTGCCCAGCGTGATGAGACTGCCGATCATGGACCAGGTCAGCCCCACCCGCTCCATCCGCTGCAGCGCCTCGCGGCCGGCGGCGCTCAGGGTGCGGTCGCTATTCTGCTCCCGTTGCGGCCCAGAGGCCTCATTTCGCCGGCCGTCGCGAAACTGCCCCGTCTCGACGTAGTGCACCCGACCGGCGAGTTCCTCGACCCGCTCGACGTGACTCGGGCTGGGGTCCTCGGGCTCAGGCTCATACAGAGCGATGATGTCCTCCAGCTCGGTCTGCACCCCGTCCATGCCGCTGCTGTCGTAGCGATGCTGGATCCCGTCGTCGTCGGCGCGCGCCAGCCGCTGAATGGTCCCGACGAGACGCCTGCACCGTTGCAGCAGAGCCGCCGTCGCCCGGGTCACGAACTGGACCACCTGACGCTGAACGCCTGTGGTCGAGGTCGTCGCCGCTGTCGGCGCCATCGTGTCCAGAAGGGCCTCGGCCGACTGGCCGGCCACCACGCGGTCAGCGACAGCATCCGCGTGCCTCTCGTAGGGGTCGCCATCACGTCCCACGCCCCCCGCCAAGGAGACGCCCCCACGCTGCTGGATGACGTGCGCAGCTTCGTGGGCGACGGTGTGCAGGTCCTGCCCCTGAGGCCCGAGCACGACGGTGCCGCCAGTCGCGTAAGCGCGCGCGCCCAGTTCCTGGGTCGCGGCGGCGGCGGTGCCCCCGGTGACCGCGCGTACATCCGAGACGTCGTGACGGCCGAAGGCACGCTGGATGCGGTCGAGGTGCGGCAACTGCTGGGCGCTTCCCGAGGTGCCTCTGGCCGCGATGGCATGAACATCGCCCTCCGTCCGGCCCATCACAGCGGCCCGGAACTGCAGGAGCGCGGTATCCAACAGCTTCATCTGGACCGGGGACGCGGTCAGGCTGCTCACCATATCGGTGGTGCGGAACGGGGCGGCGTCCTGGACACGCATCGGGTCGCGTGTGGTGGCGACCGACTCTTCGACTGCCTGGTCGTCGCGCTGCGCGTAAATCACTCTGGGGTCCTCACGTTGGGCGTTGGGGTGGCAGATACTGCCAATCCCGTGCCAACCCTGGAGGACGCTGAAAGCCTCACCTTTCGTGTGTTTCGGGCGCACGGCGGCACCGAAACGTGTGACATTGCGTGGCATGACGTGTGGCCGGTCACGCCCCGTCGAAACAGGCGCTCGTGTCGTTCGAGCCGCCTACTCGCAGCTCGGAGGCGACGGATGCTTGGGGTGGTCCTTCTCGAAGCATGGGATGTGCACCATCACCGGCTCAGCGCCTTGGTCGGATTCGCGCAGGTGAGCGTGGGCCATAGTCGCCGTGGGGTCTCAGGCACGGGCGTAGTCGACTCGGTCATTAGACGGGTTGGAGGCCACGACGAGCACGCGGGCCTCGCGGTCGCTGTCGTTGCGGACCTGGTGCCGGACGCCAGCCGGGAAGCCCATCACCGTGCCGGTGGGGAGGACCGTGGTGCCTGAGTCGGTGAGCGCGATGACCTCGCCGGACAGAACAACGACCATCTCCTCGCGGTGGGAGTGGGTGTGGGGTGCCGACATCGCGCGACCCGGTGGAACGATGTCGTGGTGCACGAAGAGGGCGTCCAGGCCGAGCCTGTCGGAGAGGACGCTCGACAGGGAGTAGGGCTCTCCTGTCGCCTTCGAGGTGAGCTGGCGATGATCTTCCGTGGCGAGGTCGATGGGTTCGTGCATGTCCGCTCCATGGGTGCGGCTATGGGTAACGGCTCATGGGCCAGCGAACAAGCTCCACGCTGCTGCCCCTCATTTCTGGGCACACTCGGACACTGTGGCTCCCCAAGTTCCGCACGCGCGCCCATGTGCCCGCACACTCGCAGGCCAGGTGGTCGCTCATGATTTCAAAGTCTTCCGTGCACCATGCCGCTGGCACGAGAGTTGCTCCAAACGCGCCCATCACCTCGACCCCGGAGCTCTCCTTGTTTGTCGCTCTGCATCGCACTCTTCCGGTACTTATGGCCCTCGCCGCCTTGTTGGGCACCGCGTGTGCCTCGACCCAGCCCGCTGCCCGGCACTATGTGGTGGTCTTGGGGGCCCACAACTCCTACGCCGTGACGTTCAAGTCGCTCCCTGACGGCAGTGGCTTCGACTCAGGCCCCCTGGGCACGGAAGGCAGCACCTACCACGCCTGGCGAACCGCCCTGACCACGTGGCTGAGTGGGCTCTCGGACGCCGACCGCGCGTCGCTGGTCCTCTACACCGAGCGCGGCCCTCGCGAGGTGGCGGCCCACGCCGCACCAAAGGCCGCCGCTGCGGCGTTGAAGAAGGTCACGCTCGAGCCGCCCGACGACGCTGAGTCCCCGGACATCCTGAGCGCCATCAACGCGGCCCTGGCCACCATTCCCAAAGCTGACAGCACTCGGGCCACAACGTTGCTCCTGGCGACCGACGGCCGGGATCGTCAGCTCTTTCGCTCCAACTTCGGGGCGCGGCTGGCCGACGTCGCTCGCCGCGTGAGGGACTCGCGGGCCCAGGTGGCCGTCCTGGGCTACACCGAAGAAGCCATCGCGCATCTTGGCTGGGCGGCCGAGCTCAGTCGGCGAGCCGGAGGCAGCTACGCGCTCATCCCGCAAGAGACGCCAGAGAAGAAGCGGGCGGCGGTATTTGGAGCAGCACTGTCGAAGGCCGCCTCGACATACACACCACCGCGCACCCCCAAGGTCACCGATGCTGACGCCCTGGCGTTCGTGACGACCGCCTCTCTAAACGTCGAGCAGGGCGATGAACTGGCGAACACGTTGGCCACCGCGGTCGCTCGGCCCAACCGGGCGCTGCGGATCTTCGCGGAGTCACGCCCAGCCACCGCGTGGCTGCCCAACGGGACCAAGCCCGCCACGAACATGCTCCTGATGGGACGGTCGGAAGAATTCCGCGTGGGTGACCCTCGTCTCGAGACGCTGCTCAATCACCTGAAGCACGATGCTCACATTCCGGCCAAGCGCAGCCTTCTCTGGATCCACGCTGGGAAGGGCAGCGACTACGGCGACGCCAATGCAGCGAAGCTGGCGGCACGCGCCACCGAGGACGGCGTGCGCATGTGCACATTCCTGCTCCGTGGCGAGGGCGACACCACACCGGCCGCAGGCATGCGGAAGCTGGCTCAGCAGACCGGCGGCACCTTTGCGAACATGGCGCTGGCAGACGCGGTCGCCAACCCGAAGAAGGCGGCCGCTGCGGTGCGGGCGCTCTGCCAGTAGTCGAGCCCGCCTAGAAGGAACCGCCGAGGAAGACGGCTCCGCCCCCACGCAACGGGGCGAGGCCGACCTTGGGCGTGTTGGCGCCTTCGTCGGCTTGCTCGCTGGCGCCGACGACGGCAAGAGCGATGCCGGTGGCGAGGGCGGCGGCCCCGATGCCCGCCGTGATGCCGGCTGCGAGGCGGAGGTCGTCGACCTCTTGCTCCTTCTGGCGAGCTTCGGAGGGGGTCCAGATGATGGTGCCGTCTTCGTCGCGGGGCGGGTCGGCGACGACCTGGGCGAGGCTCTCGGCATAGAAGGCGATACCCAGGGCGGCGATGAGGCCCGCGCCGCCGATGCCGATGGCGACGTAGCCCCCCGTTTCCATGGCCGCGGCCTGGCGCTGCTCGGCGCGGCGCTCGGCGGCGGCTTTGCGCTTCAGGTCGGCCAGGCGGACCTTCTCGACGGCCGCGGTGGCGATGGCGTTGGCGCGCTTCTGGGCGAGGATGCGGTCGATCTGGGCGAGCTCGGTCACGACGCGCTCGCGACGCTCGCCGGGGGCGAGCTCGTGGGCGAGGAAGAAGCGGTAGCGGGCGGCGGCGAGCTCCAGCTCGTCGGCCTTCTGGTACATGCGGCCGGCGTTGTAGACCAGGACCACCGAGGGGGAGGCGGCGTTGGCGGCGTCGTAGGCCCTGGCGGCGTCGAGGAAGCGACCGGCCTTCTGGTGGTCGCGGGCCTGCTCGTAAAGCTTGTCGGAGGCCGCGCTGGAGGCCGCCGCGGGTTTGGGCGCGGCGGCGTGGACCGGCATCGCCAGGCTTGCGATAACCGTGATGGTGGTGAGCATACGACGCATCGCGCTCATGGGTACCGCACGAAGGTGGCGTTGGGGTCCAGCTGTGGGAAGGCCGTGACCGTCCAGGTGCCGACCAGGAGGTCGGCGCTGGGGATGTAGGTCAGGTCGGCTTCGACGAGCGACGGGGTGCCGAGGGCCGTCTTGTAGTAGCTGCATTGGAGGTTCAGGTCGGTGGTGAACGTGCCGTCGCAGGTTTCGGGGATCCAGTTCTGCCAGACTTCCCCGACCTTGGAGGTGATGACCGTGCCGTCCTCCAGTTGTGTGATGAGGAGGTGGAGAGCGCCGTTGGTGCGCTTCCAGCCGCCGCTGATGTCGGGAACGACAGGGGGCGGGGGGCCTGTGTCCGCGTCCCCGTCAGGCTCTGCATCTGGAGTAGCGTCGGGGGTCGCGTCGGGCACCGCGTCTGGGGCGGCGACGGCGTCGGGGACCACGTCCGGGGGCGCCCCCTGGTCGGGCACGATGGCGACGTCGGGCACGACATCTGGACGGGAGCCTGTGTCAGGTAGCTCCAGACCCGTGTCAGGTAGCTCCTGGGCGCAACCTGGGTCTCGACATAGCTCCAGCTGCCATGCGTCGAACACTTCTGCCGTGGCAACGGCGTCCTCGAGGCTGGCGTCAGTCGTCGCGTCGGGCTCGGGCGGCTGGCATGTGCCATAGCCCTGGCCCGCGTCGAACACGCAGGAAAGACTGGAGCCGCAGTCCAGGTCGGTGGTGCATGCGTAGGTGCCTGTCGGAGTCCGGGCCTCGGTGCAGGCCACCAAGACCATGGAAAGCAACACGAGCTGGAGCCGCCGTCTCACAACCGGAGTATAGAGACATTGCGAGGCGGGACGCGAATGGCAGGTTTCGGGAATGGGTGGGCAAGGGCCCTGACCACTCCCGGTGGATAGCGCGAGCGCGTTTGCTATGCTCGGGGGCGAGGTACGCACATGCACAGTCAGATTGAATCCCGCTGGCTCAGTCTGGGCGGTCGGACCGGACCGCTGGGTGACCGGGTAGACAAGGAAGAGCTCGACGACGGCCGCTTTCGGTGGCGGTTCGACAACGGTTGGATCGAGGCGTCGCCGTGCGAGGGCATCAAGCCGTTGTGCTTTCTTCAGCAGAACATGGCGTTTGTGCCTACGTACAAGGGGCGGAACGAGGAGCTGGCCATCCAGTCGCTGCTTCGGGAGATAACGCCGGGCGCGACACGGGAGGTGTCGGAATTGCCGGACGTCGTGGGGCTCAGCGAGGTCTTCACCGACAAGGTCCGCATCCGCATCGCCAAGGCCGTTCACAAGTGGTACCGCGTGGCGGGCTGGGGGCCGACCGAGGAGGACCTGGACCAGTCCGGCGGGTTGATGCTGTTGACCCGCCATCCCTGGACCGAGCGGCATTCGACCGTCTATCGGCAATTCGCCGGCAACGACAGCATGGCCAACAAGGGCGCGCTGCACGCGCGGCTCAAGGTGCGTGGCCACCCCACCAAGTATGACGTCTTCCTGACCCACATGCAGGACCCCGACGCCGAGGGGAAAGGGAAGTCACAGGGCGCGCTGAACGACCAGATGATTCACCTGGATACGTTCATCAGGGCTTACTCGAGCCCGACCCGGCCGGCCCTGCTGATGGGGGACCTCAACACCGATGCGTACTCGGCCACGGTCTACAACACCATGATGGCGCGGCTTGGTGCCATCGACCTGTGGCCCAACAATGGCCCCCGGCGGCTGACCAACGATGCCCACGGCGCGTTCGAGAAGGCCTCCGTGCCTGCGCCACCGGACGACTCGCGGCGCCACAAGAAGGGAACGCGCGTGGACCACGTTCTGGCGTTTCCGTGCACCCGCTTCTCGACCGACTTTGCCGACCCATCCATCTGCATCTATCAGTTCGGGGAGGATCCGGCCGAGCACTACGACATCTCCGACCACTACGGTATCGAGGCAAACCTGCAGGGGCTATGTGAGTTGCAAGTGCATCTCGATACGCCCCTGACCGGATTCGAGGTCGCGCTGGTCGGCTTCCACTGCCTCGAGGAGACCGACGAGGCCGGGATGGACGAGGTGTACTTCGGCCTCGCATGCACGACCGAGAAGACGACCCGAAAGTCCGTCGGCTCGCCCCTGGTCAACAACGTGGGGACAGGCAAGAAGCACCGGTTCCACCCCGCCCCCACCGTGACTATCGATAAGGACCCGGGAGATTGGGTCGCCATCGAGGTCGACGGGTTCGAAGAGGACGACTGGCCCAACGACGACGACTCCGTGGGCAATGTGCGGATGGTCCTGACCCGCCAGGAGCTGTTGGATTGCTACCTGCAGAACCGGGAGCACATGCTGCCACTGCTCGACTACGACGGTGGGCAGTATGGGGTCACGGTGCGCGTGCGCAGCCGGTGAGGAGAGCTGCCGGACGGCTAGACGCCGCACGCGTTGCGCGCCACGCACACACGCGTCCCGGGAGAACCGTCACCGCCTGCGCACTTGTTCGACTCGCACTCTTCGGCCTGACCGCATAGCTCGCCCGCGGGCTTCTTGGCAGAGCATGCCGCTGCCGGCTGGGCCTCGTAGGAGCAGTACAGGCCTTCCTCACAGCCGTAGTCCTGGTGCAAGTCTCGGCAAGGCGCGCCGCGGGTCCCATCACCCAGCTGCGTGCAGACGCCCGTCTGCATGACGCAGTCCAGTCGGTCCAGGGGGTCGCAGTTCCCAATGAACCCGTCTGCCTCGGTGAAGCAGACCTCCCCCTCCTGGACCATGGGTCGATGCTGACATGTGGTGCCTCCCGTCGCCTCGTCGAACAAGCACACCCCGATGTCGCAAGGTTGCTGGTTGGTTTCGCACGGTTCTCCCTGCGCGACGGGAGTCATGCAGGTGCCGGCGCGTCCGGAGACCCCTATGTGGCAGACCAGTCCCGGGCCGCACTCGCCCTGACCGTGGTTCGGCTCGGTCCCGGTGGCACCACACGCGTCGCCCTCACCCGCAACTGGTGATGCCGGCGCCACGCCAATACAGATTCTGTCGTGGTTGGAACTACCGACGGGGGCGACCCGGATGCAGGCGCCATAGCCGCCGGTCGGAGCAAGACACTGCGCGGCGCGGTCGCAGTCCTCGCCGGGTACGACCTTCGCCGCACACACCCCGGGGCACGCCCCCTCGACCTGTTCGCAGAAGAGACCGGGCTTGCACTCGAGGTCGGTCATGCAGGCAGAGCCCACTTCGAGCGTTCCTTCGAAGACATCGGGGCAGAGTTGCCCGAGGCTGACGTTGGAAGCGCAGACGATGTGCTTATTGAAGCGCTGGATGCACGCGTCCAACGCCGCCGCGTTGAAATGCACCGCCTGCGATGTGGCTGCCTGGGTGGGGATCGATAGGAGCGGTTCGTCGAGCAGGTCATGGATACGAGCGCGGCAATCGGCGACCGTAGGCATGTAGGTCCGACGCCACATGCCTTGGAGATCGGCACAATTCGGCAGAACGTCGCAGTAGCGCTCCGTAAGCTGGTCATAGACAGGTTCGAGGTCGACCTCGGCCACCACAACAGGTGGCCCATCGACGGCATCGGCCGGTGCGGCCTCGGAACACGCCGGCAGGACCACGGACACAAGAAGAAGGGCAAAGACGAATGGATGGCCGTTCATTGGCGAATGCAACCCCATCCTTCCGGCCTTGGTCAACCCAGGCTGCCAAAGGTCACCCCAAGCGCGCTGGCTCAGGGCGTGTCTATGCTGGGGCTGCCATTACTTGCCGCCCCGGCCCATTGCCGGACTTCCAGGTATCGATGAGTATGATCATCTGAAAGAGGCTTCCAATACCGATGCGCGTGCTTTGTGCTATTCGACTCACCGCTAGTAGCACGCCGCGAATGGCTGAGAAGATCGCTTCGATCACCCCTTTCACAAGGTTCACCGGGCGCACCAGGCCGACCTTCATGGTGCCCTCGAGGCCGGCGGCGACGCCTCCAGAGACATCGAGGTCGAGTTTCGCGACTCCCACGACATCCTTCGAGAAGGTGCACGTGTCCTGGATAAGCGCGTGGAGAAGGGATGTGATGTCTTCGACGAATCGGCATCCGACCACCGAGACAACTTCGAGGACCCCGACGATGTCGGCTGTGATGCTGCTCGCCGAGGGAGCGGCAGCATGGCCCGCGTAGTGCCCATGAATCATCTCGTGGAACTTCGTCTGGATGTTCTGAACTTCCGCGGCTGCTGGCACGAACTCGTGGACGATGTAGTTGGCGAACGCCTGGAATCCGACGACGGTCTTGGTCGGAGAGACGACATAGGCCTTCTCCCACATGACCGCGAAGATCGCCTGGTTGAGTATTTGGTACGCCCCCGAGTTCATCATCAGCCGGCCTGCTACCGGCCCGAGCAGGGTCGTTGCCTGGCCAAGGGCGTTGTCGAGCTCACCGAGCATGGATGTAAAATGCTGGAGGTTGGCCGCCTCTGGATGGTCCACGGACGACGCTAGCTGGCCAAACTCCATGAAGGCATTTGCGAGATCGTAGATGCCTGAGAAGAGGGGGCCACCTGAGGCGGCGGCACTGGCGGGCGCCTCCGCTCCGGCAATGAGGTCTGCGATCGTTGTCAGGTTGGTGACCAGGTCCTTGCTGGTCAAAGCAGCTCCTGTTTTGCCCTCGAAGAACGAGAGAATCTGGTCGGGCACATAACCTACGCGCCGGAGAATGCTGGGGGTGACCTCATTCTTCACCTGGTCGAACACACTAAAGATCGTGTTCTCCAGGCTCTCGAGGCTGTCGAGGAAGCCTCCATCGGCCGTGGGAAGATTGGCCGCGTCGGTCTTGAGCTTCTGGACGGTGTTCAGGGCAGCACTGAGCTGCGTGGCCACGGTGTTCGACATGGGATACGCCTCTGGTTCGGGAGCGATGAACGGACTGTCGAAGCGTAGCAGCCTGCCCGAGCCACACCATGGAGATGCCTTTGAAGCGTCCTCCAGATTTGTTTGGTAGGAGACCGCCCGGTTGACGGTAGTTGGGGCGTCCCAGACCCCAGCATATTGTCGTCCAGCTTCCCGGCCCCTAGGTTGGTTCGTTCTGCCTTAGAAGTCGGTCAGCGGCGCCTGGCGAGGCCATGAGCCCAGACACCGGAGCTTGCCCTTGGCAAAGGCCCGCTCGACGGGCCCGATGACCTGGGCATTCCAGAGGATGAGTAGGGCTGAGGCCTGCCCTCTCCCTGCGGCCCGCCGAATCTCGTCCACGAAGGCCTCGGGCTCGACGCCGTTCAGCCGAGGCGCCAGCGGCATCCTCTCACAGGGACACAGGTGGCGAGCTGGCGCAGACACACCGAGGCGAGCGGGTCAGCGGCAAGAAGTTCCAGAAGGCCAAGGTCGCCCGGCGGGGTTGACGAGGCCCCTCGCGTCACTGCGCCAGGTGGTAGTGCTCCAGCGGGAAGCGGACGCGCACCAGGGTGAAGTCACCGTCGGTGAACCCATGAGCTGGCTGGCCGTCTTCCTCCAGGATTCGAAACTGGATGCCCAGCGCGCGTTGGGCGATGACGGGCAGCAGGTCAAAAGCCGGGTGGGCCCAATCGACGTTGGTGAGGGCAGCCACGAAGCCCCGGTGGCTGACGCCGACCATCAGGTCATTGTAGTCTTGCGGGTTTGCCGCCACCGCGCGGATGATGGCGCGCCGGACCTCGGCGGCCGACAGATTCATGGCGGTGCCCACCGACCGGAAGAAGCACTCGCCGTCGGGAGTGATGCGCTGCAGGGTCAGGGTGTCGTGTTCCAGAACGGCGTTCTGAGCCTCGGTGGGGTCGTAGGCGCCGCGGAACTTAAGGCCCTCGACCTTGCCCAGCCCGAAGTCGAGCGGCTTGCCGTCGCTGCTTGGGTTGCTGCTCTTTAGAAAGATCCGGATCGCCGTGGAGGTCTGTATGCGCACCCAATTCAAGAACGTCTCGACATCGTCCACGTCCACGCCATTGGTGAGCGCGAGGGCTTCGATGTCCTCGAGCTGATGGGCGGCGATCGCGTCCACCGCGTCGTCGGATGGTGCCTTCTTCTTGCGGTGGAACCTTGACCGCTCCGCGCCACCGTCGCTGGCCGTGAACAGGGTCCGGTCGAGCAGGGTCCTGAAGAGCGAGCCGCCCTCGTTGGAGACCTTGAACAGCGCGCCCATGACCGCCAGGTAGTTGCCTCGAGCCCGCCTCATCACCTCGTTCCACCACAGGCCCACCAGCTTCTCGGCGGTCCGCTGTGCCGTCGGGGGGACCTTGGGGGACTTACCGCTCATCATGTCGAACAGCATGGCGGCCGCTTCCTTGTCGTCCACTCCCCCATCCCGCTTCAGCTTGGGGATGAGCGTCGAGTATTCCGACTCGCCCGGTCCACCCACCAGGAAGTCGCCCGTGTCGCGGGAGATGCTGAATGCGGAGTCGCCGACCTCATACTTCGATGTCGTCTTCCGGCTGATGAACTCCTTGTAGGCCTCGCTGTCTTTGAGGTCGTCCAGGGACGCGCGGCGCTGCAGTTTGCCGAGCTCGACGCGGGACTCTTTGGTCGTCCAGCGTCACGACGAAGGTGCCCGAGCGGCTGGCGTCCCGTCGCGCCACGGCCTGCATGGTCACTCCGCCCATGGTGTAGCGGCTCATGACGGACCTCCCCAGGTTCCCAATGCTTTCCTTTGAGGCTTCGTTTCTTCCTCCTATCGGCCTTCTTCAGCGGCGTGTCGCGGGTCAGAGGCGCTTCGGCCTTGCGCTTCAGCCCACGGGTGGCGACGGCGGCCTTCATCGTCGCCGCTTCCTTGCGCCGCTTCTTCTTTGAAGCGCGCGCGCGAACGACGTTGGCACCGAGCTTCGCCAACTCCCGCTTTTCGTGCTTGTACCCGTTGACCGCACGGCGCTCCTTGGGCCGTGCCTCGAAAATGCCGTCCAGGATGTCCCCCAGGCAGCGTTGGAACGCCTCGGTCCCGTCGTATTTTTCGGTGACGTCGAAGCGTTGCCGGATCACGCCTCTGGCCTCAGCGACGAAGTCCTTGTCCTTGGCCAGCCCCTCGCGGGTCCACGACTTGTCGGACCGCTTGTTGTAGCGGAGGTGGACCATGTAGTCGTCCTCGGGGAGGGTGTCCTCGATGTCGGCTGCGTCCTGCCCTCGATCGATGCGCAGATACCTGGCGCCCGCGTCGCCCAGGTCGCGAGTCATCCGCCATTGATACGTGTCGTCGTCCACGGGCGCGTCGTCGTCGGGGCCGAAGTCCCAGTAGGACCATCCCGGCACCCGGGGCTGGTCGTCCGACGCCGTGCGCTCCCGAGCGATGTCCGGCGCGGGTGCGTCTGGCACCGCGTCCAGCAGCGCTTCGGCGCTCCGTCCTGCGACCACGGCATCCGCCACGCGATCCGCATGGCGTTCCAGCGGTCCGTCCGCGCGCCCGACGGTACTCTTGGCAAGCACGCCCCGACGTCGCTGCACGACGTGCGCAGCCTCGTGGGCGGCGGTGTGCAAATCGAGACCCGCAGGACCCACGACGTGGTCGCCATAGGCGAACGCTTTGGCGCCCATGGTCGCCGCGGCGGCTTCGTCGGTGTGTTAGGGCGTCTCGCTCACGTCATGCCGCCCAAAGGCGCGCTGAATGGTACCGACATGCGGCAAGTGTCCCGCCGGTCCAGCGGTCGCGCGTTCGGCCAACCGGCCGGCATGGGCCGGCGGCGCATTGGAAGCACCGACCTGTCGAGCACGTAGAACCGGTGGCGCAAGCGCGACCGCGCCTTCTGCGTAGCTACCGGCTCCACGCGCGAGCGCCGAGCGTCGATCCGGTTCCGTGTCCAGTGCAGGGTCAGATGGGGTTGACGTTTCCTGGCGGGCTTCGAGTGTGTCGTAGGGCATGACACCACCTTCTGGACCATCGGCGGCGCAGTCCATTACAGCCCATAACAGTCAGTGACACTGGATGGTGCCTGAAGCCGTCCGCTGTGCTTTGGAGCCGGCCTCGAGGGCGCATATTGCCAGTGCAGGCACATCGAAGACTACGGCCCCAAGCTACGTTGTGCCCTCGAGCAGGTCTGCGGCTGGCTCTCAGGCGGCCTGCTGCAGCACGCGACCGACGACCTCGAGCTGCGGGACCTTGCCCAACAACCAACGAATCCCCTCAGCCGGCGGCTCCGCACGAATCGCCGCCAGGTCGTGAACCAGCTCCAGGTGGCAGCAGCTGCACAAACTCGCCGTGTTCGAAGCCTCGTGACCGCCACCCCGGCCCCGGAACCGCAAATGATGCAGCGTCACATCGCTTCGGGTGCACACCGGACTCACGCACCGGTAGCCATCCCGAGCATAGATGTCGGCCCACTTCACGTCCCGGGCCGCCTCCACGATGTGCCGCCAGCTCGTCGCCATCGCCATGCACAAGAACTCCAGGAACGTCGTTCCCAAACCCTCATGCTCACAGCTCAGCACCTGCCAGTCCCGATTCAACCGCCGGTACCACCGAGCGAGGTCGTCGGGGAGGTTCAACCGCACCTTGCGCATGGGCTGGGGCCCGTCGCCATGACTGCTCGGCAGCCTCAGAGGAACCGGTGGGGGCTCGCACCCGATGGCACCAGCCTTGGTATCCACCCTGCCCTCCGCCAGCCGCCGCTTCAGCTCTGCCCCAGTCACGAATAGCTGGAAACCGCCCGCAACCTTCTGTTTTGGCGGCACAAACATCTCGCCCTTCAGCGCCATGGCGCGGAGCTCCTGGTACTCCTGGACCGCAGCTTCGTCCGGCGGAGCCAGCGAGGCGTCATCGAGCTCCAGACGCCGCCGCGTCTTGGCGACGTCCAGCTCCTCACGCAGATGCACGATGGTCCGCGCCCCCGCGCGCTCGACCCACTCTCGTGCCAGCTCGGCTTTGCCAAGCCCACGGCTCTTGTGGGTGTGGCGGGCGATCATCGTCGCTGCCTCGAAGCCGATGCGGCCGCCTTCGAGGGCCTGGGTCACCGCCGGCAGCTGCTCGACATCGCGCGCGAGGGCGATGCGCTTGCGGACCGAGCTCTTGGACAGGCCGAGGCGCTCGCGGCAGTACTGGGTCTCCGTAGCGTAGCCCAACACCCTCCAGCCACGGGCGGCCCAGAACGTATCGGCGAGCTGCCCCAGCTCGAGGTCCCGGCGGGCGAAGGTCTTGCCCAGCGCTTTCAGCTTCTCGTGCAGCACATAGACGTCGTCGGAGAGCTCGTCGATGGGCGTGAGCGGACCGTCGTCGTCGTCGAAGTCATCATCGTCTCGTGACAGGTCCAGACCGGGTTCGGCTGCTTCTTCGGCAGCCTTACGGCAGGCCGCGTCCATCTCCCGCTGCTCGTGGTGCCACTTGGCGTTCGGATGCGTGGGCGGCGCGACGGGGACCTCCAGCTCGGGGTCCAGCATGGACAGGGCGATGGCGGCTTCGGCGAGCAGGTACTCGGCGGCTTCGTCGCCACGGACGCCAAACGCCGAGGCCATCAGGAGCTTGATGCCCTCGTAGGCCCAGACATGGTCGAGGGGCACGGTCGTCTCGATGGTGGACCGGGGCTGCTCTTCGTCGTCGTAGAAGTCGCCGTAGCAGTCATTGGCGCCCGTTTCGCCGTCGCCGTCGCCTGCCTCCTCGTCGCCGTCGGCCTTGGCTTCGTCGCCAGCATCGGCATCGGAGGCCTGCTTGGCCACTGCGGCCAGGCGCTCTTTCATGGCGGCGACCGTGGTCCGCTTGGCCTCGAGCAGCAGCGCCAGCTCGGTCTCGGGTGTCGCATGGCCAGCGAGCACTGCAGCCATGCTGCGGCCAATCGTGCCGGCAGCAAGGGCTGCGCGGGTGAGCGGCAGTCCTTCGAGACGCCGCGCCAGCGCGCACATGTCGCCGACCCAGCGGGCAGGCTGCCCGACGACCTGGGTCGTGTAGGCCTTTCGCGACGAGTAGCCGAGCTTGGCCGTTCCTGCGAGGCGGGCGAAGCGCTCCATCGTCTCGCCGAGCTCCAGCGCCAGCCGCCCGTCCCGGCGAGTGAGCCGGGCGAGATCGCGGTCGATTTCCTCGGCGGCGGCGCGGTCGAGATGGGCGGTCGTGGGGGCCTCTGCGAACATCGGACACAGACTGTAATCACGGTCGATTTCGACCATCGCTGAGCGCATCTTGAGGGGTCTGAGACTCGACCGAGAAGGGCGTTTCTGGATCCATGAGCATGGGTCTGGAGCCTCGACCTACCGCGACGGGGCCGCTCGGCCGAGAAACGCGCTCACGACTCGGAAACAGGCCGCTTTGAGCCCGGGTCGCACCAAACGAAAAATGCGCTCGGAGGAGAAAAAGTCACGTCGCGTGCTTCGCAGCTCGGCCTGGTCGTCACCCTGCGCCAAAGCGGGCGTTGGGATCGGCGTGGGAGGCCCTTGACCTCGACACTCACTGGTCCTTGGCCCGCGCGTCGAGTCTCGCCTCCACCGCGAAGGTGAACTCGTGCCAACCTGTTCCGCTGCCGGTCGGGTCGATGCTTTGGAGCTTCGTGCGGACCTGCTCAGCGGGCGCTCGGTTCTCCAGCAGTTCCATCACCTGCATTGACAGCCCGTGCTCTTCCGCGAGGAGCGAGTGCCGCGCCAGGTACTCGACCAGCTTCTGCAGATAGGCGTCACCGCCGAATGAATGCGTGGCGTCCACGGCGGTGAGCATACACTGGAGCCGCCTGCTTGAGGCCCGAGCTCCTGCACACTGCAGGAGACTATCGTTGAGACACAGGGGCGTCTGCCTCGCTCAGCAAAACAGCCTCGACCCGCGTGTTCTCTCGGGATGCTTCCGTGATTCGAACATTGACCTTGGCACCGATCTGTTTGTCCTCGTCATCAGCACCATTATTGCGCAAGACCACTGCACCGATTCCTGAGTCGAGAACAACGCTGAAGCACCAATCTTCCACCGCTGTGATAGTCGCACTGAAGTCACGGCCTACCTGGTAGTTGGACGGTTCTTGCCACGGGTCAGACTCCTAGTGGACCTCGCGAACCGAGCAAACGAATGTGGCTCCAGCCTGCGTCGCATCGGCATCCAGAAGATAGAAAATATCGCCTCCACAGTCATTCCGGGCTTTAGGCCCTTCCGCGTTTCATGGCTTTGCTTCCAGGTGACCTCGGTGAAGTCGATGAACCCCACTTCACCGCGTTCCGAAACAACGTAGGCTCCCCACTGCCCAGTCCGCGTGACCTCACAGCTGATGACTTCACCTACCTGCACTGATCTCTCATGGTGTATGGCCAAACATCTTCCAGAGTTCGTAGCTGCCTTGGGGGATGTAGGTGCTGGACGATGCCTTTGACAAGGGCTCCAGGATGTCGACGGGTTGGCTGACGGCGTCCCTGGCGTCTAGAGTTCGGGTTGATGGCTCTCGACTTCTACTTCCTGGGCGACCCCGCCCTCGTTGCATCCGTCAATGACTCTCAGCTTCAGGCCATCTCACCGGCACTGGAGAAGCTTACGAAGTCGACAGGCGTCTTCATCGATCCCTACGGAACCACGCGTATCAGCCCGGTTCACGCGGAAGCCCTGGTCGGGTATCTCGAATCCCTGGAGGGTGTCGGGACTACGCCCGAGCTTCTCGATGCGCTCCGCGATGCCCACGTTTCGGACCGGTGGCTGGTTGCGGAAGGTGACTGAAGGGGCAGTGAGCAGCGCCTTGCGCGGCTGACTGCCTGTCATGCAAGGAGTCCAACATCGACGGTGTCGATGTCTCGCTGAACGTCCCGTGACCAGCTAACCCTCTCCAAGACCGGGTCGTCGGTGTTGCGGACAACAGCCACGACAAGGCCATCAGAGCGCTTGCAGATGGCGCAAGACACGCGTCCTTGGCCGACCAACTGGGGCAACGGAGCGTCGGCCACCAACCCATGGAGCGCAGCCGCAGCCCAGGGCCCAGGTAGATAGGTCTGCAGGATGCCCCTGAAAGTAAGCTTGCTCGCGTCGCCGAAGACGCGCCAGACGTCTCCCGTGGCATCGCACACGACGGCGTACAGGGCTCCGACCGAGTCCAGGAATTCGGGCATCGAAATGGGGCTCGAGGGGCTCTCGTCCATCGCGCCCTACCCTACCACCGCGGCGGGACTGGAGTACCCCTCCCCAGAGCGCTATCTTGATGGAGATGCTCGACGTTCTCGAAGCAGACTACTTGCCCCTATCCGACCTGGGCCGCGTACCTTGGGCGGAACTCCATCACGCCTACGGTTCGGCTGCCGATGTTCCCGCCCTCCTTCGCGGATTGGTAGGTGGGCCTGGTCAACAACAAGCCGCCAAGAGCGCGCTGTGGGGGAACGTCTATCACCAAGGCACGCGATGGGAGTCGTCCCAGTATCTGATTCCTTTCCTGGTCGGCCTCTTGGTGGCCCCCGCGACGCCAGACCGCCCCTGGATTGCGGGCTATCTGACGGGTATCGCGATGGGGGGCGATGCTGGCGACGTCCAGCTGCGTCCGTATTCCGCCGAAGAGTTGCGACAGGCCGCCCAACCCGCCGAGTCGATGTCGTTCGCCGAGCGCGCTCAAACGACAGCTGCACTCTACGATGACAGTCAGACCTGGACGATGATGCTGATGCCGTTCACGCGTGGCACGAGTATCGGTGCTACGCAGAGGTTGCGCGTCGAGGAGCGGTACTTTCCGGGGGTCTTGTCGCTGAGGCATCCGACGGCGTCTGCATCGAGCTTGCAGCAGTGCTCCCGTGGCTCAAGGCCGGCGAGCACGGTTGGGACGACCATGTCGCGGCAGGTGTGAGTCCTGAGCGCTCGGTCGGAGCGAACGCGGCGCTGTTGCTCACGATCGGTCTCCTCGATGGAACGCTGACCGACAACGCGGAAGCTGCGCTGAAGGAGCATGTGAAGAGCTCCATTCTCACGCTATAAATGGCTGCTGCCCACTCGTTGTTGCGACGGCTGGGCGACGGTGCTCCTGAGGAGGCCATTGACGTGATGGCTTCGTGCTCGGGCATCAAGGACTGGGAGTCGCGGCTTGGAGCGGACCTGGTCTTCGGCCAACCCATTGCTGGCCTCGTCGCTATCGCCCTTCAGAAGACTGGCCTGGGGTAGGACGCCCCCTGCGGGTTCTAGCTGCCTTAGAAATCGGTCAGCGGCGCCTCGCGAGGCCATGAGCCCAGACACCGGAGCTTTCCCTTGGCGAAGGAACGCTCGACGGACGCGACGACCTTGGCGTTCCAAAGAATGAGCACTGCTGAGGCCTGCCCGGTCCCTGCGGCCCGCCGGATCTCGTCCACGAATGCCTCGGGCTCGACGCCGTGCAGCGCGCAGAGAGTCCCGACATCCGTTGGCAGGTCGACAGCCTCCGCCCAGACGAAGTCATGGTCGTACCATCGCCCGAGGTCGGCGCAGAACGCTGAGATGGGCGCATCGTCAGCGGCGCCACCCGGCTCGTCGAGGTACGCGTCGAGTGCCTCGATGGTCAGCGTGCCCACCCACACGGTCACCCAGTGCCTACGGGGCTCAAAGAAAGGGTCATTGAGGAACAGGACAGGGCTCCAGGTCCGGGAGACAGATGGCTTTCAGTGCGGTTTGAGCACTCCAGCACCATCCACGAGCTGCGTGAGGAGGTCTAGGAGGGACGGTGACGAAGGCACTGCCTCGACCCAGTCGTCGGGGTGCTCGTCGTGGGCGACCACGATGAACCGCCACTCGCCCTCGTGCCACAGGTAGACCCCAAGCTCTTGAGCACGGTTGAGACTGAGCACCGGCAGTACCCGGCGCCAGAGCGTTTCCGGGTCATCGAAAAGGGCTCGCCAGTCGCCCGTGACGTCCATGGGGTGAAGCACTTCCAGTGCCGCCGTTCCCCGCTCCGGGTCCACGTAGAGGGTGCAGGCGCCAAGAGTGTCCAAAAGCTCGATGTAGTCATCGGGCAGCGCGCGTGTGCACCACGTCGCCACCAGCGCCAGTTCCGTCGGGGTGACGACCCTACACTCAGACCGGTGCTGTTGGAGGGCCTGGTAGACGTCGTGCATGGTCAGAGTTCCTCACCCGAGGCCTCGGGCTCCGCTGCCTCAGCGAGCCAGCGTGCAGTCGCGCCTCGCGGCGGCGAGGGGTTGAGGCGGAGAGCCCTTGCCGTGTTCCCGGCGTCGGGAGGCATGACGTCCACCAGCACGACGACGTCGTCTCGGACCTTGCCCGTACCAAAGAGCCCGTCGGCATCGACGCGAGCCATGGCCTCGGTCATGGCGTCGAGTCGCAGCTCGACCTCCGCGTCGTAGTCTGCCTCGTCAAGAGCGTGCGGGTCGGGCCTCGCCTCGAAAAGGGCGCGGACGCCCTGGAAGTGCGCCTCACCGAAGCCGTAGTGGGGGGAGTCGGCGTGGGACCAGCGGAGCAGCTCGCGAAGGTCCTCGGCGTCTTCGGCCTCCCCCTCCCCTTCCTCACCACCGGTGTCAGCTTGGACGGCAGCCTCGAGCCCTTCCACCGACCAGGCAGAGAGGACGGGTGCGAGGGCCTCTCCGGTCGTGACGAGGGCGATGACGTAGAACGTCTCGTCAGGGTGCTCCGCCCATAGCACCCTGACCGCCGCCTCAATGGCGTCAGTCAGTGCGCGCACGAGCGCCGGGTACGCTGGGTCAGGCGAAGGGGCCATGCGTCCCAGCCTGCCACTGGTCAGTTGCTGCGGCCAGGTGTCTCAACGTCGAGGTCCTCGGTGCCGGGTGCTTCTGCGTTGGCTCATCGCCGGGTCTTGAGCACCAGGGCGGGATTCGCGTCCTGCAACGCGGAGAGCTGGTTGTGCAACTGTCTGCGTTGCGCGTTGGTGACCTCCATCGTCTTGAGACTGGGGAGCTGGTGCAGCACTTCGAGGTTGTCGACCTTGGTGTCGGTGATGTCGAGCCTTTCTAGTCTCTTCATCGCCATCAGTGGGGTGAGGTCGGTGACCATGGTCGCCGCGACGTTGAGGCGGGTGAGCTGCGTGAGGCGTGAGAGCGGCGCCAGGCTGGCGACCTTTGTGCCCTTCAGGTTCAGGGTCTCGAGCTTTGACAGGCGCGCCAGCGGACTGAGGTCGCTGACGGACAGCCCGTTCAGGTCGAGCCAGGTCAGCTGCCTCAGGTTCGACACCGGCGTCAGGTCGGTCACCGGGAGGTCGACGAGCCAAAGCGAGGTCAGCGCGGTCAGGCTGGATACGAAAGTCAGATCCTTGATGGCCATCGCCCTCAGGGACAACGTGTGCAGCCCGGTCATCGTCGACAGCGGTAACAAGTCGCCTGTCTTCACCTCCTGGAGTGCGAGCTCCTCGAGGGTCTTCAGCTCGGTCAGCAGACCGACGTCGTCGAGCTCCGTACGGACCAGCTGCAGCCAGTCGAGCCGCCTGAACTTCTTCAGCTCGCGCGCGTCCCCCAAAGGCTTGCCCACGCAGTCCACCTGCCCGGTGCTCGGAAACCAGGTCCGGCCGCAGAAGGTCACCGACCGCTCCACGCGATAATCATCGTCGGAGGCGTCGTCCCGGCATGCGCCGCTCACAAGGACCGTCAGCAACAGGCAGAGGCAAGCAGCCACCCGCGTCGTCTGCATCGTCCGCATCGTCGTGTTCATCACTTCTGCACCCTCCGGAGCTCGTCGCGCGCGGCCACCAGCTGGCGTTTGGCGACCAGGGCCTGGCGGATCAAGGTCTTGTCGACGCCAGCCCGTTGGGCGTCGCGTCGGAACGCGAAGAACGCCTCGCGGGCTTTGTCGCAGTCATCGGCTGCCCGGGCGATCTGTCCGTCGGTCCACTCGTCCCACTTGCTCGCCGCACTGGCCATGTCGGCGGCCAGGTTGCACAGGGTCTTGAGGTGCTCTTCGTTCTCGATGTCCGCGCGTTCGGCGATGCCGCGCATGAAGCGCTTGTGGAGCCCCTTGAAGCGGCGATAGCTGGCGGCCGTCGTGTTCGCTTCGGGCGCCTTGTCCTTGGCGGCGCTCCCTTTGAATGAAATCAGGCGGTTGCCGCTGCAGCGCGCCGCCAGGCCCGGCGCGTGCTGGGGTCTCGGCGTTCCGACGGCCGTCTGCCGGGGACTGTCGTTCCTTTGCCCGGAAAACGTGGGCCGACGGAGCTTATTGGCGGCGCGGGCGGCGCCGAGGTGGGGACTATCGTTCCTCATCCCGACGCGATGCTCTAGGTGCTCCGATCCTGTCAAAGTCTAGATGTCTGCACGAGCGACCGGTCGGTCTGTGGTTCGTCGTCCGACACCTCGCTTGAGGAACATCTGGCGCTCGCTCGTTCGTCGGGTGATAGGACAAAGCCTGCCGGGTATAATTATTCGTCGTCTTGTCATGAGGACCACGAGCGTGCCATGCCTCAGCCGCAACAACTGCGCAACGACTCGGCTATTTGCTGGGGTCTGGCGGCATCAATCAGGGCTCTCGGTGGGTCTCTTGTCCCTCGAGGCTCGGTCCCTCGCCAATTCGGGGGTGTCGGGACCTGAGCCGAATGAATTCAGGAGGTTGACACGTAGGTCTTTCGGACGTGCCTGACAACTCCAATCCGGGGTTGTCGGGGCCTCAGCCGAATGAAGGCCTTCAGTGAATTTGTTTGGTGTCCAGCCAAAACGGCTTCGTCGTCCTCGCCTGGCCAGCCAGCGGTCTTAGTTGTGGTAGCATGATCGTAAGAGCAAGGGTTGGAGCAATCGAAGTTCCCATAATCCTTCTTGGCAGCTATAGTCCAAAATGCCGACTGTCGCGTGGACGAACTGTTTTGGCGGTATCAGACTACTTTGAATCACAAGAGAATCCGAAGGACGGGTATGCTTGGAGCCTGAGTGTAGCCCCCAGTGGTTGGTGGCGCTTGGTCGAAGAGTTGGCGGATCGAATAGTTGAGGGAGCCTGTCATAAACGGGATCTTTACGAGACTTGGCGAGAGGTCAGAGACGGCCTGACGACTTGGGGTGCTTCAGATAGAGAAGTGTTCCAGAAGGGTGTGATTGGTCCGCTGTTCGGCGTTCCATCTAGGCCAACTCCCGATGATCACCTGCAAGGAGCAATAGCAGAGTTCCTGTGGTTCTTCATCACCAAAGCAGGGACATATGAGGGAAGGCTCCTTCACCTGACTAGGCCGAAGAGTCGGGTGACAACACAAGGTGGTGACGGTATGGAGATACGTGTTCTTCAGAGAGGCTCCGTGCGATTCAGACTCTGGGAGATTAAGAAAGCGGTGGGCACCAGCACGGTCTCCGGTGCATGTAGTACCGCATATCGGCAACTTGACGAGAGGGCACTCGAGTACCTAGCGGAGTATGCGCGCGTAATGGAGGAGAGTCGGCATCCCGATGTCGCAGCTCTCGCTCCCGACATGCCGACACTATGGGTCGATGCCGACGATCGAGCCAGTCCTGGAGTGGCCGTGACGAGCACGACCATGCATCAGCAGGGGTCGTACTTCAACTCCTTCAAGTCGCATTTTGAGCAGTTCAAGAGCCCTAGTCGAATTAGAGGCGCGGTGATTCTAGTGCCTGAGTACCCCAAGTTCTGCAGTGAAGTGAGGGCCGAGGTATGGAAAGGACTGTAGACCCAAGTGTGATTCTGCGGACTGTCGGGCGCAGGGCCAGACTACCTGCGCCCGAGGCTTTGGTAGATATGTTGGCAGAGGCTGAAGCGACCCTCCTTTTGGGAGGGCTGGAGCTCAGGTCGGAGCTCTTGGCTACCGCGTGGTTTCTCCACGCAGTGGCCTCCTCGCCAACTGCCTCACTTCAATACAGCACCGAGCATCGAAGGGAGGCATTCCAGGTTGCGGCCCACATACTGGATCTTGCTTGTCACCGCGCCGATGCTAAGACATTGACGACGCTGAAGAGGTGCTTCGCGGCACAGGTTGCATTCCTGCGAAGCGAGCTGACACCGAACAGCACAGCTGTATTCCGACGCGTTCGTCAGCAGATCCCTCCTGACCGCGACCCTGTTGAGAACGTGCTCCTGTGCGCATGTATGCTCCTAGGATTCGACTTTCGTGGGGTAAGAGACCTCGTTGGTCAACAGCCACTGGCTGTAGCCCAGGCGCTACCTGGCGTTGCCGGAGTAATGCGTGCGTGTCAACGAATCGTAGAGTTTCACGAGAACGGGAGAGGCCAGGACCTAGAAGCGGCAATGGCTGGCCTGCAGGATGTAGTTGAGCAGGTTGGCGAAAGACTTCTGACGGTTAGCTGGGTAGCGATTCACCTGCTTGACCTCATTCAAGGGCTGAGGGAGGCATCGATCTGGACAACCCTGCCACCCGAGGTTCCACGTTCCGTACGTCTAGCATTCACGCGCAGTTCCCCGCCAGTATTCCTGCTCTGGAAGCCACAGGCGGAGTTTCTCAGTCGGCCTGCTTCGAATCCGCTGCTTCTCACCACTCGTCGCATCGTCGTCTCAACACCAACGAGCGCAGGAAAGAGCCTACTGGCGCAGCTGATCGCGGCCAGCCACGCGGTGATGGGAGCAAGTGGAGTTTGCTACATTGCACCGACGAGAGCACTCTGCGATGAAATAGGGGAATCGCTTCGGGCAAGATTCCGGCTGCTGGCTCCGTCTGGCGACTGCGAGAAAATGTTTGACGTGATGACGCCGGAGGCCTTCGAAGGACGGTTTCGAGAGTCCGAAGCTGAACTGCTTGAGAACTACGGCTTATTCATCTTCGACGAGGCCCATCTACTGTCAGACGGCTCGCGCGGATGGGCTCTCGAAGGCGTTCTGACTCAGCTTCACCAGCTCACCGAGAAGACACATCACCGTGTTGCTCTATTGTCCGCGGCCCTGGGCAACGAGTTGCAGGTTGCGGGCTGGGTTGGCGAAGGGCTGAACTGCGAGCCGTATCGAACAAGCTGGCGTGGCCCGCGTCGATTGACCTGCTTGCTAACAACCGAGCCGGAGTGGACCAAGGAGATTGCCTACACGCCGGACGGACCGAGGGCCAAGCCGCGCTTGAGCTATCCGTTGAAAGGCCATCTCTTCGTAAGAGCCGGCAAGAAGACACGTCGTTTCACAACCCGCAGTGATGTCGGCCGCTTGGTTCTCTACCGAGACAGTAGGAAGAGGGACAGCAGCAGCTCGACCCCTGGCTATCGAGCTGCCGTGCCGCTCGTGGCTCAATTGACTGGCTCTGGTCCGGTACTGGTCGTCCAAGGGACGAAGAAGCTTGCCGAATCGATGGCCTTGACCATTGCAGATGCTCTACCCAGGAGTTCCTCGGACGCCTTGGAAACCCTTGCCAGCGTCGTTGCGGACGAGTTGGGTGCCAGCTCGCCGCTAGTGTCATGCCTGAGGCGCGGCGCGGCCTTCTATCATAGCCTTCTTCCCGCATCGATAGGCCGCTTGTTGCTGTCCAGCATTGGGCTCGGGGGTGTCGCGTGCGTAGTAGCAACAACTGCCGTCACCGCGGGGCTGAACCTTCCTGTTCGCTCAGTTGTTGTTGCGGCCAGGGGCGGGCACAGGGCCCAAGGTTATCGAGAGTACATTTCAGGTGCGAAGCTGCTGAACGCCATAGGTCGTGCCGGACGATCAGCACGCGAGACCGAAGGTGTCGTGGCTCTCGTGCTTCAGGAGAAGTTTGATGCAGCACTATTCGGACTCCTGACACAAGAGCCTCCATCGGTTGTATCGGCTATGCTGTCGAATGATGCTCTAGAAGAGCTGGTCGAACTAGAAGCAGCGATTGAAATGAGCCACCAGTCAGTCTTTTCTTCGCAGTCCGAGTTCGCGTCTGGCTTCGTCGAGTTCATGTGGCAGCTTTGGTCGCGGTTTGGGGACAGGCAGGTTCTCGATGAACTATGGTTGGTGTTTCGGAGGACATTGGCCTGGAGGCAGGCGAACAACGCTCAACGCGCGACCCTCCAGCGCGTTGCGGAAGCGGTCGTGACTTCTGCTCGTGCATTCCCGTTGTCAACTGTCCGCCGTTGGGCCTCAGCTGGCACCAAACCCCGGTTGGTTCCTTTTGTAGAGGCAATCGCAACGCGAATACGGGAGCTTGACGCTAGCTTGAACATGCCAAGGCTCTCGCCGTCAGAATTGCTAGCCCAATTGCTCGACGCAGTTGATTGGTCGGTTGTAGAAGGAGTCAAGGTTCTAAAGGGTGGCTCCCTCGCCTTCCATAACGTCAGCACGGGCACAAAGCGGCAGAGGCTCAAAGTCGACCTAGCGGCGATTCTACAGCGCTGGATTGCAGGTGAGGACGAAGAGTCGATCGCGCGTCTGGAGCTCAGCCAAGTGAAAAGAACCTCCTATGCCCGTGAGCAGCTCACGCTGTTCCTGAGAGACATAGCATCGTCTTTGTTACCTCAGGCCATTCGAATGGCCACAGATTGGACGGAGCTTGAGTCAGTGCCCCCGAATCTGCGCTTAATGCCTGGCTATCTCCAATTCGGCACGACCGAGCCGGTTTGCGTAGAATTGCGGACAGCAGGGCTATCCTCAAGAAGATCTGCCAGGCTGGTCGCAGACGCTTTTTCCCGAGCATCAACCGGAGAGTCAGTAGTTGAATGGTTGAGGTCCATGACTTTGCTTCAATGGCACTCGAGGTTCCAGGTGGCCAGGCCGAGCACCCAGGAGCTTCTCAACTGTGTCCAGGTCAGTACCGGGCTTGCAGCGCGTGTTGCGTCCGGGCGTTCCGCGGATCTCCGTCTGGACGTGTGGGTCGACGTGGCCGTTGGAGACTGGACTGCGATGACACTAGCGACCACGTTCGAGGCTGGACTTAGGATTCCTCGGCTAATGTCGAGTCAAGAAGCGAATCTGGAGATCCCCGTATGCCTTGGTGCAGAGGCGCTGGCAGTTCTCGATGGCAGCGTTCCGTGTAGAGTTGCACCGATAGATCCTCGAACATTTAGGATTGTGCCGACGGGCGGCGAAGTGACCGCTGAGGTCGAAGCGGCGGTAGATGCAACTGTTCAAGAGATGGCGGTCATTGTCGCGGACGAAGACCCAATCTCTGCAACTTTCGCTCTAACAAATGCAGTAGGGTATGGTCTTGACGACTACTGGATAGTGGAGCTCGAAGTCTCTGCCGTGGCTGACGCCGTTCTTTACGAGGCTGAGCTCCTATTTCGAGGTGAGCAGCTCGAGGATAGCGTCTGGTGCGGAGACGTGGTCCGCGCGGTGATCCGCGGCAGCATATGGGACTTAGGGGATGGACTACAGCGAGGCGAGAGTGTCGTGGTTGAGTGCGAGATAGACCGCAGCCACTGAGTTCAAAGTCTTCATCATATAGGCCGTTGTACGCCATTGAACTCATTGCATTGTGTGGCCGCGATGATTATCCAGACGCGACTACTGCGATGGCTCGACGCCGCCGGCATGTCCTCGACCACCACCCCGGTACCGCATCCTGCGGCAGTGGCTTGCGCCTGATGTGGGGTTAAGGAGCGAGACGCTCTTCAATACCTCTTTCTTTCCAGTCTGGAAGGCCCCTAGGAGGAGAGCCAGAGAAGAAATAGGCCCCGTCGAATTTGGCACCCTTGAGGAGCGCACCACTGAAGTTCGCTCCGGTGAGATTAGCCTTGGAGAAGTTGGTTCCCCGAGCGTTCTGGGCGGTGGGATCCGCAGTCAGCCTCGCTCCCTCGAAATTGGCTCCACGAAGGTCGGCTCCAACGAAGGTCACCCCACGTAGCCAGGCGTTCCTGAACATAGCTCCCCCTTTCGTATAGCTGAGGTCTGCCTGATCCATCCGAGCGTTCTCAAAGACCACGCTCATGAGGTCTACTTCCTTCAGGAGCGCCATTCGAAGGTGAGCATCCGTGAAGTCAGCCTGGTATAGATGTGCTCCTCGGAGGTCGACCCTAGCCAGTTTGGCGCTCTTGAAGGTCGACTTAGAAAGATCGGCACCTCTGAGGTCGACGGATTCCATCCACGCATGGGAGAAGTTGACGTCAAATGCGTGCAGACCCGCGAGGCGAGAGCGTGTCAGCGTTACGTAGCTCAGGTCAGTCCTCCTAGGCAATGAGCTCCAGACGAAATCATCTTTCCCTTGGCTGGTATGAAGCTTGAACAACCGTGCGACCAGCGTGTCACCCAACGGTGCGCTCTTCTCCCAGTTAGCAAGAGATGCTTGGAGATTGAGATTCGAGAGGTTGATTTCGTCTTTCCGAGGCAGGCGTCGCGACGGCCCCGACGCCAACCAGGACGGGGTTTGCTCGGAGATCTCTCGGCTAATCGCCTCTCGTTCGATCGCTACGAAGGCGATCATTGCCTCCGCGCGCGCTCGAGGGCCGCCAACGAAACACCGGTGACTTCGCACGATCGTCGAGAATGCACTGAGCACCTCCGGACATGGTTTTTCGTCGTACAATGTGGCGAGGAGTTGGGCACGCCTCGTTCGGTAGTCTTGAACTGCTTCCTGCAAGATTTGCTGTCGGAGAAACTCGTTCTGCTCCTCGATTTTGGCAGTCTGGGTTTTGATTTCCCTGTTCTGTTCGGATAGGAGCGCCGAGCCAATGAGAGCGACGAATGTCGCGAAGACGCCAAGGAGAAGCCGAAATGCCCAGCCTCGAACGGATACCCACGAATACCAGGAAGCAAACCGGATACTGGCGAGTTGTAGTTTTTCTATGGCCTTATCTAGGTCACGATCTCTTGTGGCGCTCGCCGCTTCGTTCAGAGGCTCGACGACTTCCTTGATGCTAGCTGGCCCTCCGAGCTTGAGCCAGGCGGCAAGTCGTCGACGCGAGACATAGAGAATCAGGACCAGTGCTCCAACAATGCTGACCGTGACAACACTCATAGCGACCAAGTCGTCGACATGGTCTGCCAGCTGGGAAATCCCCCAGATCGAAATCGGAATGCCTGGGATAATAGCAACGAAGAATCCGTAGAAAAACGCTCCAGACCAGGCTGCCTTCTTAGCTGTTCTCGTCTCGTAGTTGTTGGACACCGGTGTCGCCATACTAGAAATCGTCGCCTTTGAGGGAAGTGTTGTCGGTAACCGTCAAGACCATGGGGCAGCGCGAGGCCAAGCCCAAGCTAGCCCTCTCTGAAGCATAGAACCAGGCCAGAAACAACCCTGGGCCTTTAGGAAGTGATTCTAAAGCGTTACGATCGCCTCTCGCGTCGGGGCAGCTCTAACGTACATGCGTCGCTCCATCGTGGTCAGTCCTGAAGAACGGGCTCGACCGCGCTGCAGTAAGAACAGTTTCTGGCTCAAGAGACGCTAGAGGGGAAGCTGAAGCCCAAGGGTGCTGCAGCGACAAAGGCCAAGCTTACCACTACCAGGTACGGAGATCGTCCGCCTTGCCTCACCCAGCATCGTTGGCGTCGCAAACGCCGACCACGCCCGGCAAGCGTCTCGCATTCCGCACTGGAGTTTTCCTTTGCACTTGTTGCCCGAAATCCAACCCTTTCCCCCTGGCGTTCGGTAGTAGACGTGGTTGCAACTGCCTTTGGTTTTGTTTGGCGTGTAGAGGGCTACGCACGAGACTCCGTTCGTGCACCATGCTGATGCAATGCCAGTACGTGTTAGAGGTCTTGATGATGCGCATCGCTTCCAGGTGTTGTTGCGTGAGGCGTGCGCTTCAACCTGAACGCCGTTCTTTCCCATCGTTAGGGTGCAGCGACCCTGTGGTGTGGCGATGGAGCCCGCCTTGATGAATCGGTCGAACTGGTGGGCTGTTAGGCTCGTCTTACTACGCGCAACGACGAGCAGCGGGGCTCCCGGAGAAAGCAAGCCAGTAAGTGGACCAATCTGCTGCAGCAACTTTCGAGCTTCTGATCTCGGCGAGCACTTGCTCTCTGAGCCCGTGCAGTGCTCAAGCCAGACACCGGCTTGCATGCCCAGTTGCAATTGATCGAAGCGCTTTCCTAGCGACCGTGACTTTGCGATGCTGCTCGTCTTGAGGGCCATCTGCGCAAACGCAAAGTCGGAAAGGGCAGGTGAGTACAGAATCCCCAGAGACTCAAGCTCCCTGCGACTCATTGCACCATTGTAGACCTTGACCTTCTTAAGGTCGTTTCGAACGCCTTTGAGCTCACTGGCAGCGATGATCAGTTCGCAGGCGTTTGACGGACCAACCCTGGCTCGCCTCGGACGTAGGTCACGGGATGTCTTGAGAATGACAAATATCTCGACACCTGTCGGCATCAACTTGGCGACGATGCTCTCTATCCGCGCTTGGACCGGGTCACTTTTCTTCGGAGGGGCCTCAAACGCTTCCGCAAGCCTCGTGAAGGCGGCCTTTGCTCCCGGAAATCGCTTGGGTACTGACGGGTTGATATCCCATCCTCCGTAGGACCAACGGAGTTGGTCCACTATACCGGCGTTCATGACGACGATCCCGTCTTTGAAGTGCTTCTTCAGCCGCTCAAAGCATCTCGGAGCCTTTGGAGGTTCGCTCCTCACCTCCGGAGACAATGCAACGACGAGGAGAGCTAAGGCTATTCTTTTGCTTGCCAACGCAGTACTCCATCGCTGTTATTGAGCCCAATCAGTAGCTTGCCCGCCTCACCAAAGGGCACTGTTGCCTCGCTTGGCGTGCCGCCAGGTGGCGAAAACGTCACAGTGGTTGGACCTCGGTCTAGCAGAAACAGCTTTCCGTCTTTGACGCAGAGGCCGTTCTCTGAGGGCATCCACGTAATATAGGCCTCGTGGGACGGGATTGCGTGACCCGCGGAGTTACCGGAGTCTGCGACTAGATCGACGATCCTCACCTGCTTGGCTCGTTCGGAGGCACGCATTTTCGCCCCCTCGACTGGATCGATGGCGTCCACAGTTGTGCGCCCCGTCCAAAACAGCCCAGCCATCAGCACCACCAGGAGTGCAGCCTTAGCCCAAGCCCAAGAACTGCGTCGGGGAAGCGGTGTCCTGACGCGCTCTGGCACCAACAAATACCTTAAGTTGGGCTCCACGATGGTAGGAGCCAACTCTTGGAAGTCGTCAATCCAGCCCGCGATCACTGCTTCAATGAGCTTGATTGACTTGGCATCCGCAGTGTCTGGCTTGCAGATTTGAAAGTGATCCCCCTGAAGAAGATCGGATTTCGCCTCCATTCCCAAGGTAGCGCTGTCTCGGCTGACGACTTGGACACCGATAGGACCTAGGATTCGCAGTTTTAAGGTCTCGGCGAACGCGTAGGTCTTAAGTGATGGGATTTTCGCTTCAGCTGCCGTCAAAAAATCGCTGTGGAGTTCCTGCAAGTCACCCCAGAAACTATCCAATGCCAGTTGACGAACGTCCTTGCCGAAGAAAGGTCTCAGGATCCGTGCGAAGGTTGCCAACCTTGCGCCCTTGTGTGGAGACGCAATGAACAAGACGCCTCGTGCGGCTTCCCACACTCTGGAGTAGCCAGCCTCAGCATGGCCTTTGCAAAAGAGAAGGGCGCGTTTGAGAACGAGCCCGCCTAGGCTATGGCACACGAAGATGCATGGGCGCTCGCCGATGGGTGCACTGCCGAAAGCTAGTTCCTTTGCAATCTCGCGGGCAATGTCTTCGTGGCCTTGTCCTTCCGCACCTAGTCTTGTTGGGTACCCAAGGGACAGAATGCGGGCCTTAGAAGACAGGTTCTGCGCCAGGAGTGTCGGCGCAAAGAGGCCAGACCTCTGGTTGAACCAAGTGAAGAGAGCATCTCCCTTGAGGCCATGGAGGAATACGACATCATACGTAACCTCAGCCTCGACAAGAGGCTCAACGTGATAGGTCACTGCCTCCGGAACATCGGCGTAGAAGTGCGTGTCGGGTCTCATGGTATAGAGCGTGCGACTCTGATATCAGGCTGTCAACATGCCTTGCCTGTTCAGATATCTGCATTGAAGCTGGCAAGCATCAAGGAGACACACACCTATCATGGGTTGCCATATGCATCCGGCGTCAATGAGTCAACAGTGACTCTAGAGTGCGCTGGCAAGACTTTCCTGACGTGTTTCCCAAGCCGCCAGAGTAGACACAACGGGCAAACGCTGCAACCAAGGATCATGGCATTTTGAATTCTTCCGCACCAAGAGTCCAAGACTCGTTCACCAGGAGAAGCGATGGAGTCAACCGTCGGAGCGCTTGGTTCCCACCGCGCCATCAGCCGCTCGACCGAAGAAGTACCCTAGGATGAGCGTCGCCATAGGCGCCACAACAGTCTTCACGGTATCAAAAATCTTACTCGCAGCAGGGCTTTCATCTTCCATGAAGTAGAGAAACATCGCAACGAGAAACAGAACGAAGCACCCAAGAAGGGTACCAGCAGCCAGTCTCATCCTGCCTTTATCCGTCATAGTAGATTATCCTGTTTCAGTCAGCGATGGCTAGCCAACGATTGGCGCGCCGCCAAGCCTTCTTGCGTGGGATGTCGTGATGGGCCATGCGGGCTCCAAGAGTAGAATAGACGTCATCAACGACGTCTCGGTCGAAGTCGTCTCGATCAGCGGCCTCTCGAGCGAGCCAGAGAGTCTTCCCGGTAGCAGCCCAGCCAAGCGAGTGCACAGCATGCCAAACATTGCGAGCGTAGCGTTCTTCCTCATCGACGGGGAGCTGCCGCACGTAGCGCTCAGTCTTGGGCGGCTTTGCGACCTTCTTCAGCTTTGCGAAGACCTTCATCGCCTTTGCGATCTTGTCGAAGGCTGTTTGGAACTCCCCCTTGTTGAAGTCCTTAAAGTCGCTGGGGTCGGGGAGTTCTCTGTTCACCACATCTGGAAAGCCATAGTGTTGCAGTCGATACATCGCCTGGGTTGTTCCCGCGGAGGCACGAAGCGCAACCGCATAGATGTTGGCTGCGACATTGGAGGTGGTGTCTAGGATGTCGAGGTCGATGCGAATGCCCGCTTGGTTGCCCACACGCAGAACTTGGTTCTGGACGGTCTTCTCAACGACTCCAGTCCACTCAACCACCAGTTCGTAGAACATGGCACGCCGCTTCATCTTGGAGTCAACGCTGAGAAACCCCTTGATATCAAGGTCAGCGGCGACCTTTCGTGACAACTCTTCTTGGCGAACCACGATTCGCTCGATGGACGCTTTGCTCATCTTGGGCTCTCCTTAAACGTCAAGAAACTTGGCGGCGCGTTCTACTATGGCTTTGCTGGGAGCGTCGCCATTCAACGGTGCGCCCCACTTTGCATAGAGCCGATGAACCTTGAGCGGAGAGACGTTGTCGAACTTCGCTGCCGTTTTCAAAGCCTGGTCGTACGAGACCCCCTTCTTCATCTGGGCCGCCGCGAAAACGAACGACAGGGCGTTGTAGACAGGGATCTGAAAGAAGTCGGGCGGGGCAAGGAGCTCATATGGTCTTGGGACGAGCTTGGCCTTCCGTTGCTTCACTGTGTAGTCATGAAGTTTGTCCCCCAGCTTGGTGAGTGTATCTGCAGCGGCCTGGTCGAGGCGGCCAGGGCCTGGAAGCTCTGCGATGAAGCTCTGGTCAGTGATACCAAACGTCTCGACTTCGAAACGCGAGTCGGCCTCACCGAGTTCCACCTGAGCCGCAACCGCACCCAGCGTCAGCTTTGCATTCGTGGCCAGTGTCTTGGTCCTCAGATGAACGCGAATCCCGGCGCCCCATCGAGTGCCCCATATGAGTCCCCCGACAGGGTCCTTCTCAATGGTCCTCAGTTCGTGCCATACGAAGTTGTAGGTCAGACTTTTTGTTTCACCTGAAGCGGCGGTGTCGAACACCCCGCCAGTGGCAAGCTCAAGAGCGACCCGCAACGAGTGGGACTGATGGCGGTCGTCCCAATGGTTGAAGTGCTTTTGGCCATTGGCAAGAGGGAGGGGCTTCAAAGCGCCTCCGTTAGGGAAGTTGCTCAGAGCAATAAACGCCCCCTTGGAGGGACCCGACGAATACAGGTCGGGCCGGACCGGATACCAGTCCAAAGCGATAGCCATAAGAAGTCCTTTCAACAGGGCGCTGGGAGCGCTCCAGTCCGGTCATGGAGGAATGGATGATGGCTTCATCATGCATCAGTCTCTTCTGAATGAAAACGGCTACCAAAGGCTTGGTTGACCTTTCGGGCAGATCGTCGCGAAGCGAACCCGAGGGCACAGATATTTGACATATCAGAGTTGGGTATCGGACGCGTCCGAACGACAGGGTGTGATTTGTGGCCTCTCAGGGAGTAGTGTTAGACGACCATGAACTTCGGCTCAAGGCAGTGTTGATGGCCGCCCCCACTCCGCGAATTCTCGAACTGCCCAAAGAACGTCTGAGCAGCAAGACCGATTGTGTCCGTGTTTCAAGCTACGAGGAGCTGCGCGTGTCGACGACGCCCCTGGCGTGGCTGACCCGTGGCTAAACCTGCTCATGTCTCGCCGCATTGGCTGCGACATCTCAACCTTGGCAGTAGCTGACCGCTCGCGCTGTTCCTAGAAGCAGCCGCCGACTGGGACGGGAGCGCCCGCCCACGGCTGAATCGATCGGGACACCCGAGCCCTATGCTCCACGGGTGACGAGACCTGGCGGATCAGACGCTTAGCGAGGAGCACTGCACGCAGACGCACGTCGCCGTCCAGGGGCTCCAGGGCCAAGCGACACTAGCTACTGGTTGCCCAGCTCTACTCCTTATCTTCCGACTCCGCATCGAGGCGACCCGCGAGCTCGTCTAGCCGCTCCGTCAATTTCGCTATGTCGGTTCGTGTCACGAGCTCGCCGTCCGCCAACATTCGGGCGGCATCAAGCTCGCCGACCTCTGGCTCACCGCGGTCGACACCGATGCGGTAGGGGCCTTCCAGCGGGACACGAGGCGGACGCCATCCGGCTCCCCCGGCCCAACGATCGTCAGTGGACTTGTTGTAGTCCTTGAACGGGTTGTTCGGGTTCGTGTCGTGATAGCCACCCGCGTATGGGTCCCAAGGGTTGGTCGGCGGATAGGGCCAGGGCACTGGTCCCCATGGCCCCGGCTGCAAACGGCGGTCAGTGGACTTGTTGTAATCCTTGAATGGGTTGTTCGGGTTCGTGTCGTGATAGCCGCCCGCGTATGGGTCCCAAGGGTTGGTCGGCGGATAGGGCCAGGGCACTGGTCCCCATGGCCCCGGCTGCAAACGGCGGTCAGTGGACTTGTTGTAGTCCTTGAATGGGTTGTTCGGGTTCGTGTCGTGGTAGCCGCCGCTTGTCGACTTGTTGTAGTCCTTGAACGGGTTGTTCGGGTTCGTGTCGTGATAGCCACCCGCGTATGGGTCCCAAGGGTTGGTCGGCGGATAGGGCCAGGGCACTGGTCCCCATGGCCCCGGCTGCAAACGGCGGTCAGTGGACTTGTTGTAGTCCTTGAATGGGTTGTTCGGGTTCGTGTCGTGGTAGCCGCCGCTTGTCGACTTGTTGTAGTCCTTGAACGGGTTGTTCGGGTTCGTGTCGTGATAGCCACCCGCGTATGGGTCCCAAGGGTTGGTCGGCGGATAGGGCCAGGGCACTGGTCCCCATGGCCCCGGCTGCAAACGGCGGTCAGTGGACTTGTTGTAGTCCTTGAATGGGTTGTTCGGGTTCGTGTCGTGGTAGCCGCCCGCGTACGGATCCCAAGGGTTGTTGGGCCCGAGAGGTCCCAGAACCCCTGGGCCCCACGGAGAACCGCCTGGTGCGGTTGGTGGCACAATCTCCGGCCCTGGTGTCGTGATCTTCAGCCGCGGGTTCCACTCGGCGTCCTCAGCGTTCTCACCCGTCATGCGAGCCAGGCTAGCTTCAATGTCCTTCTCCATCGGGGCCGTGTTTCGATTCAGGATTTCCGAGACAACCTCGTGCTCGGAGTCGACGTCCTTCGGCTGCGCCATTGCTCGCTCCAACCGGGCATCGACACTGTCGCGGAGCTTCTCTAGCTCTTCTGGCGTGAAGGCATCCAGCAGGTCGCCCAGTCGAAAGTAGTGCTCAAGGATCATGGGTGAAGTCTCCAGGGGGTAATCGATGAAGCGCGGCGAGTTCGCGGCTTGAGGTCGGCGCGAATTCGCGCCGCAATGTGCGGATAGATGTCGAGGTAGTCAGAGCAATAGGGGCTCCGGCGGTCGTAGTGTCCGGCTTCGTAGCGGTGGATCACGTCGCCCCCCCGGCAAAGCGGCCGCAGCGAGCACTCCTCGCACTCCTCGGGGATACGAAGGGAGGCCTCGTATGGCGCGCGCCATACCGGGTTACTGAACAAGGCATCGATGGGTGATGTCATCACGTTCAGGTCAGTAGCAATGCTCTCAACGCCGGAGATACGAAGTGCGTCATGGTTCTCCAAACCGCCGTCTGAGTTGATACACAGTACACACATCGGGCTGAACCCTACGCCCTGCAGCCCGGTTCGCCGCCCGAGCACGCTGGCAATCATGGCCTCTAGCAAGCGGATACGCACGCCACGCCGGCTGTAGTCGTCGTACCAGGCGTCGAACAGGCTGATGAGGAATGGGGAGACCGACTTCCAGTGACCGGCGGCAGCATCTTCGCGATTCACATCGGGAAGCAGGAAGTCGACAATCTGAAAACCCAACTCATCGACGAAGCACTTCAGGATCTCCACTGGGTCCGCGTGGGGGTCAATGACGCTCAGCAGTGTCGGCTCGATGCCGGCCCCCCGTAGCGTCTTGATACCCCCGACTACCTTGTCGAAGCTGCCACGTCCGCGGCGGTCGACCCGCGCGCGGTCGTGAATCTCCCGGGGGCCATCCATGCTCACACAGACCTGAATATCAAGGTCACGAAGCAGGTCGGCCATGGCCGCGTCGACCAAAACCCCATTAGTTGTTGTACAGACATCGATGCGGGCGCCCGTCTCCCAAGCCAGACGGCGGGCGGAAGCCACGAATCCACGGATGCGCTCCTTGCCGAAGACGAGCGGCTCTCCACCGTGCAGGCAGAGGACGAACTCATGAAGACCATATCCAAGAATGTATTCGCGAAAGCGAGAGAACATGGCCTGCTCCACCTCCTGCGACATGACCGCAGGACGCGACTCTACGGTCGCATCGCGAAACCAGTGGCAGTAGGTGCAGTAAAGGTTGCAGCGCGCAGCGACCTTGACGACAGCCATGCCTGGTACGTGTTCGATAGGAGCTCTCTGCCTCATAGACCCTCGGCTTCTTGGAACAGTTCTTCAAGCCTCGTGACGAACGCGTCACCATCGGCCGTCAGTGTCATGCGTCTCAGCTCTTCAAGAGCTTGACGGACCTCTGGGCGTCTGCGGTCTAGCGTCCGCTCTGCAGGAGACCATCCGGGATGATTCTGCAGAATACGCCGAGCTAGCACCATAATGTTCACGAAGGCGTGAGCCCCCAGGAGCACTCCTTCAGCCGGTCGGGCAACGTCCATCCAGGGGTGTCGAAATGCGCGCTCACGGCCGTGTTCGTGTAAGCGCCGAGCAGACATCAGAACGGCCAATTTGCTGTGCATCGCCTCGTGCAAAAAGCTGAGCGCGTTCTCGTACTCGTCACCCAGCACAACGTTCGAAACCTGTGCGAAGGGGAGTTCTGCGGCGCTTGCGCTGCTGTGACGGCGACGGTCGACCGGGACGTAGGCGACGATCCGCTGAGCGTAGCCCCGCAATGCCGCCGCCTCGCGCCACGCCTGCTCAATCAGCTTGAAGGACCCGGTCACGGATCCTAGGAGCGGGGCCATCGGGGTCCATGTCAGGTGGTTGAACTTGTGATTCCAGCGCGAGTGGTACGGCATGCACGGACGAGTGACCTCTGGCCCGCCAGGTACTCGGTGTCGGACGAACGTCTGCACGGAGCCCTCTACGAAGTGGGGATGGAGTAGGTCGATGACGACGCCGTCGCACGCAAGCGTTAGCAGCCCGCGACCATTCGTGGCCACGAGAGCTTTCTGCCCGGGTCGGGAAGTGAGCCCCAGAGGGGCACCGATGGGCCACAGGTTCGTGGGTAGAGTGATGTCAAAGCGCGCCTTGTCCAGCGTCGCCGTAATGGTAGGTACGAGGGCAGGCAGATGGTTGATCCTGTCCAGGAACTGCCTGGTTGTTCGGCCGTTTGCCAGGGCCGCGTTGGCGCACATCAGCCATGCCAGCCAATCCGTGCTTCGGTGAAGCGATGGAGAGGCGCTGGTGCGAATGACCTCGACGAGGTTGATCAGCGGTAGGATTTCGGTCCGCTCGGGGTCACGGCTCCGCTCGGAGAGGCCGGTCAGGACGTCTTGGATGTGGTGGAGGTTGGCGCGGGATGCCCGCACGAGCCAGTCGTCGACCAGCGCCTCTTGGGCCTCGTCCGCGGACGCCGACGCGAAGTACTCCGTAGTGGCCTGAAGCGGGCCGACCCTCTCGTTGAAGGCGTCAAAGTGACGCCCAAAAAGCAGGAGTTTCATGAGTGACTCCAGCGTGGTCGCTCCAGGTCGAACGCGAGCGAAACTCGAGGCTGAGTCCCGGAGTAGCGGGTGGTGCAGTGGAAAAGGTACGACGGAAAGACGACGAGCAACCCGGTGACGGGATGAATCACTAGGGGCTCAACGGACCAACCTCCAGGCTGAGATTGCTTGTGGAAGATGAGCTGTCCGCCTGCACCGGGATGGCCGGGGGCAGCCACGTAGTAGACGGCGCTGCAGTAGCCATAGTCGTGCATGTGCTCGCGCTGGTGGCCTCCAGCGGCCACAATGACCGCGTCCACCCGCCGGAGCCCCGGAAGCATGACCGGAGCGACGTCGAAGAAGCCTCCCGCCCTTCGGGACAGCGCTGAAACGTAGCTTGCCAGCGCGTTCCACACGAGCGACGCGATCGACGCGACGGCAAGGGACACTTGGCCTTCGAGCAGGTTGCGGGTCTGCAGGCCCCCAATGGTCGCTACGCCCGGCCGATTCCAGAAGAGGTCAGGCCGGCCAGCAAGTTCGTCGAGAAGCGCTCGATTCAGTGCACTGAGGGACCCGAACCCGGGAGCAGTTGACAGACGTCGGGAGCAGACGAGCCGGTAGTCGAAGACGCTCCGGGCGACGGGCGAGCGCAGGCGCTGGAGCGCAATGCCGAGTTTTCCCCGCGCAACAGGGTCATGCGGAGCCAGCGCAGCCGCACGCTGGTAGTGGTTCGCAGCCCTCCCCGGCGCGTGCTCGAGCACTCGGTCACCATGCTGCAAGTGGGCCCACGCCTGATGGCGTGCATCTACCGTACGAGGCTGCGAGGTCTGCATGTGAGGACTATTCCGGAGGTATGCGCATGCTTCGAGCTTTGCTGGGGCAGCTCAGGCGCCTGCCCCGAAGGTACAGGTTGCATGTGGGCGTGTCACTCCGATACTCGAAGTTCCTCTTCCACGTCTTTCATTGCATACACATCCCGCCCGCCTTAGGCCGGCTGAAGAGTCGGTCCAGCGTTGGGTGGGTTTACGAAGAACGCTCGCACGGTTGGAGCCGTAGTTCCGTGGTGAAGATGCGCGACAGCACCTCGCTCAAGGCTCCTGCAACCAGTGAAACCATGTCGCAGAAAGATGCGCCTCGCGACACTGGCAGTCTGAATGCCGCCGTTCTGACCTGAAGCGCGGGACCTAGGTTAGTCCTTGGTTGCTCCCCCGAAATAGAAGCCAATAATCGTCCCTACGAGAGTAAGCAGGGGGGCGTAGACTTTCTCCAGCAATGTGAGGAAGTTTTGGACCTCCGATTCGTCCCCTCCCTCAGTTGTGAACCATATCAAAGTCGTCAGAACTACCGCAGTCAGGAGCCCGAGCAACCAGTATGCAATCCACTTCCTCACGGTTGGCGTCGTCTCGCGAACCTTGACCTTCGAACCAAGCTCCTTTTCAATCTCACCCAGTCGTTTGGTCGTCTGCGCGGGGACAGGGGAAGGAGGGGCTGTTGTCACTAGAAAAGCCTCACAGTTTCTTTCGTTCCATCCTTTAACTCGATAACCAACGAGCCGCCCTCCTTCTCAGCCTTCGCGGCGTAGTGCAAGAGGGCCAATGCTCTCCTGAGGACCTCGGTGCGTGATGCCGAATGAAGTTCATCTTTCAGGGTGTCCAGTCCTTCCAGCGCTTCCTCCGAAAAGTCCAACTGAACTCGATGCTTATTTGCCACGTGTATCTCCGATGTCTGGGGTTGTGAGTACAACATACTTACGGAGCACTGGTTTTCGACTCAAAAATGCTGTCGGGTCATGCCAGGTTGGGCAACCACTAGGTGGAGTCCGGTGAACTGAAGCTTTCCGACGAGTCCCCAAGGACTTCCTGCGAACCTTGCACGCCAGCCGGGCTTCTGTCTGCATCGCTCTCCTCGCACTGGCATGCTCCGAACCCGGTTCCCGCGGCCGTACAGTGCTCAAGACCGGGCTTGCCCTCGCTGCAGATGCAAGACCTGATGTCCCCTGGTGAACAGAAGGGGGTGTTGTCACTGCATCTCACTTCGAATGTGAGCATGAGTAGCACACAAAACAGACCGTACCTCACTCGCCTTCTCCTGCCGTCGATGCACCAAACACGGGTGCAATTCTGATCAGAAACTGAGGTTCTGGGCTATGGCCAAACGGTCTTACCATTGAGAGGGCGAGGTAGCCTCCGAATCCGTTGGTAAAGTGACCCGATACATACAAGGTACCTTCAAGCTGCCACCCAGAGATGTCTGCTTGCGCTTGGGTCTCGTCGGCGAACCGGTTGTGCCAGAAGTTGCGTGAGGCGGTGACGTTCACGCCGATCCTAGGAAGAAGTTGGCCAACGGCGGAGTCGGCAGCATCGAGCCACTGATAATAGCCTCCCAGCGTTCCACTGACTCGGTGAAGCTCCATTCCCTCAGTTCGAAGTCCCTCTTCACTGGTAGAGCTGATCTCGGGCCTCCATACATAGGAACCTGACAAAAAGACTGCCCACTCCGCCTGCGAATAGCGAATAGCTAGTTCGGCCGCAGGCCCGACGGATTGAGGTTGCTCCGCAAAGGGCGCTCCAGTGTCATAGAGAAAGCGGAGTCCGATCATGGCGCTCCAGCCGTTCATCTCGGAACTCAGAGCCGCTTTCCACGCCTCAAGGTTTGTCTGATTCGAACCGTCGCTCCGAATTCCGATTTTTGCACATTCGGCCTTGGTCGCGGAGCCCGCTGGCCATCCAGCCGTGCGGGCACCGACGCACTTCAGAACTTTCGCCTGGAGAATCAGACTGCTTCGCGTGCCAACTCCCTCTCCGACCAAAGCACGCAATCCCAGCGATTGGAGATTTCGGAGCTGCAGTCTAGGGAGTGGCCGAACAGTGACGCTCTCAGGTGCGAACGCGGCGATCGGTACCTCAATCTGAACGTTCTCGACGCCAACTTCGAATGCGAGAAGGGGTGCGACCGCAAGCCGACCTGCTGTTCCGAAGGCCTTCAGAGCAAGACCCAAATCGGGAGCCCCTAACCCCACCTCTGCACCAAAAGAGAGTTCCCCCGTGCTCCCAGGAAGCCCTAGGCTTCCCCCACGGGTGAGAGGGATGATGGGCTGAGATGCGAGTGCTTTAGCCTGCTCTTTCTGCTCTTTGGATGGCTTCTGGGCTCGTACCCCCGATGCAGAGTAGGCCAGCACCACGATGACGATTGCGGTTCTAAGGTACCTGATCTTCATCCTGACTTGGTATTCGTGGTGGCCCGGTGAGGTGTGCCATTCTCCGGTTTGGCGTCCTCGGTGGGCGCCGGAGACGTCTTCTCAGGCATGACTGGCGCAGACGCTCTTACAACCATGTCCTTCGCGTCCTTGCTGTCAAGCTCCAACTCAAGCGCAATCGGCCAGTCCTCGAGTGCGGCCGCGCCCATCTGCGGCTTGTCTTGCTCTCGGCGGACATGCAGACGAACGATGGCAGTCGCGCCGGGCGGAATGGACAACACTGCCCCGATCGCAACCACCGAGAGTCCCTGACCATCACCAAGGTTGTTTGGCGTCGCGGAGATACGAACGTCAACGCCAGTTTCCAGGAGCAGAATCGCCTCGGGCTGGGAACTTCCAGGTGGCGCAGCCTTGTAAGCCACAATGTGCAGGAACCCAGGTTCGGGCATACCAAGGACACTAAGATACACATGTGGCCTTGATGTTTCGATTTGCAGGGTACTCATTCCGTTAGCTCCTAGCCGACCGGTTCGGTGCTTGTCTTGGTGCGTGGCTCCGGAGATTGGGGAGTCGGGGTTTCCAGCGACTCCCTGTATGTGTGTTGACCTGTTGGGTCCCACTCTCTGGGTATTGGGCGACCGGGTCCCGCCGAGCTATGTGCATCCCGTTCGACCCGATTGGCCCGCGTCGGGATGAAGAATCCCGGTCCCCCATAGCTCAGGTCGAATTTCTGCATGACTGGGATGGCAATCGACTTCCACACTAACTCGCCGGGGTCTGACGTCCTGGAAGAGGAGGTCTGTCTGTGTGCATGGATATACCGAATTCTTCCGCCGTGCCGGGCCACCTCAGAGATTATGAACGCGCACGTTTCAATCGCAGCGTCGATTTGAGGCTGGCTGGCCCCAAGCGGCATACGGTCTGGTTTGGTCTTGGGACGCCAGAACGTCCGGAGGTCTCCTTCAACGCCCGCGAAGTAGCCGTCCACTTCGATGCCTACGTCCGAGGCGTTGAAGACACGTTGCGCGTGCGGCATCATCACGTTGTATGGGTTCGACCAGACGCTGACACCGTTTCTCAGGACTACATGGTGAACGCCTATCCGGCTTGCCCTTGAGACAGCCTTGTCAACCCGTGTTTGCTCTGTCGTATCAGCCCGGAGGAGCCGAACTGCGGTCTGGTGAAGAGTGATACCAGTGATCGTCTTCCATGCACGCCGGCCGAGTCGCCTCTCGCCACTGTGTTCGCTCCTTGTGTCCCGGAAGACGCTCGGAAGCTCTGGAATTGTGCCAGTCAGACGTTTCAGTTCGTTGAGGATATCTGAACTCGGAAGTCCACCAAGGTCGTGGTCGTCCGTGAAGCGGCGAATGGCCTCGGCCGTTTCGTCACCGAATACTCCATCAGCGCCAAACCTCGGAAGCTCATAGCCAAGCCGTTCCAGTTGAGTCTGAACGATGAGGACCGCGTCCTCGGCGTCACCAAAGTCCACAAACACCTCCGCAGTCGCGCACTGGATGTGCGCCCATTTGTTCGTACCTGAGTTGGAACGGTAGCACGGGTCTCAAGCTCCCACCACAGTCGCCAGAACACTTTCGTGGCAATTGCTTGTGACTGCGCGCCGCCTAAGACGGCAATGAGCCAGACAATATATCAACCACCCACTCCCGAAGTATCCTCATGACCTCCTCACAGAAAGGTAATGAGCGCGGAAGCCGTGGTGATGGACATCAATTCGTCCTCAGCGACTGCACTGTGGACAGTCCACATTCGTAGATGCAACTCAACCACGCTCAAAGAGCGTAGTACCGCACCCCGACCGCATCATGCAGCGCCAACAACCGCCCCTGCTCAACCAGCCGATTCAACCACCGTTCAGCCAGCCTCTCCGGCACCGCACAATCGGTCGCAACTTGCGATATTGTAAGATACCCATCCTGCCGGGCGGTTTTCACCAGAATCTCATCCAGCGGGTCGCCCTGAGGCTCCTCGTCCTGCGCTTTGACCCACTTCAGCCAGTGCAGCAGCTGCTTGCGGTCAACGTTCCGCTCCCTCGCAAAGAACCCCAGGGTCCTCTTCTGCGCGCGGAACTCCGCCACGAGTGAGAGCCAGTCTTTCGGGGTCAGCGCCATGGGTCGACGCTATCGGTCCCACGCCCCCACGTCCACAACCCGGCGTTACAGCTCGGCCAGCAGGGCCTCCAGCTCGCTCCTGAGGCGCTTCCTCTCCTCACTCGTCAGATCGCCGAGCTTCACCCTCACCGGAGCGAACCAGACCTCGCCCTTCTTCAGGTTCGTCCCACGACCCTGGAAGATGCCCGTGAACTCCTGCTGCTTGGCCTGGGCGCCCAGCTCGGCGTTGGCGGCTCTCACCATCTGATTGACCGACAGCTCGCTGGCCTGGATGTTGTCGACCCACTCGTCCCAGTCCAACCCCGGATACCGGGTGCTCTTGAGCCTCGCCAGCTGAATGGCGTGCTTGCTCGTCATCGGATGGGCGGGGTCGTCGATGGCCTCCTGCACCACCGGCGGCATGCTCAGCAGGCGCATGATCATGTTCTTGCGCCGCTTGGTCAGGCCCATCATGGCCGCCACGTCGGTGCTCGAGTGGCCCTCGTCCTGGTAGCGCTTGATAACGATGGCCCGGTCGATGTCGCTATAGGTCCGCCGCGCCGTGTTCTCCAGCACCGAGGCCCGGAACGCCGCCTCGTCATCGTCCAGGTCCCGCCGGATGATGGCCGCGATGGTCGTCGCTCCCAGCTCCTGCATCGCCCGCCGCCGGCGAAAGCCACTTATCAACTGATACCGGTTCCCGGTCTCGAAGGGCCTGGGGCGGACGACGACGGGGATCTGCTGGCCCTCGTCCTGAATACTCATCTTCAGGTCGCCGACGCGGACGTTGGCTCGAAACATATACGTTTGGTCTTCGAGTACCTCGTTCAGAGGTAGATGTCGGACCTCTGCGCCAGCCGCGATGCCATCAGCCGGCGTTGAGATATCCGCAGAAGTATCCAGCGCAGCCGTATGGGCCGACTGCCTCGGCAAGGCCGGTTGGGGCGGAGCCATGGCGGAGTCTCCTGAACTTAGAGCTTTCCTTAGGGTTCACAGCTTGGGGATCGTCATGCGCCATTGTCAAATCGAAGCGGGAAACCGGTTTCCCGCTTGTAAGTCTGCATATTCAAACTTGCCCCCGACCCAAGTTTGCATATGCATACTTTGGCAGGGACTGGAGACCCCAGTGGGGTCATGCGTTCCCCTATGCAGATCCATCACTTGCGATACAGGTGGGGTCATTGGACCCCGCCGGAGGGCCTCGTTCTGCCCGATCGCGCCCCCGTTCTCCTAGCCGCCAGAGTTGGCACGAGACGTGCTCTGGTAGCCGCCGTGCCGGCCTCTTCATGACATCCCGCCGGCTTCCGACTACAACCAATAATCCATGCTCATGACCTGCCCCAGCGCAGGCCAGGCACGTCAATGCCGACGAAGGACGTCGGCCTCGGAGAACCTTTGGCCCCCATCCACGACGAACGCGACGCGCTGGAGCGCCTCGCTTCCCTCCGCGCCGAGCAGCAGCGCACCGGGGAGCGGGATGCGGCGTCGGGCTCTGCTTCGGGCCTGGGGGCCGACGCCCGTCGCCGCGGTCGCTTCGTCGATGGGTCCACACGGCTGTCCATCGAGGACTTCGCCGCCAGCCTCCGGGCCGACGACGACCTGCTGGAGCGCTTCGACGTCTCGCTCCGCACGTTCCGGCACGTGGTGGCGGAGCGTGCCGGGGACCCTCGGGCGCTGCGGAGTTACCTCGACAGCTTCGAGCCCTTTGCCCGGGCGAGTCCGGCCAAGCGCCGGGAGCTCATGGCCGCCGTCGCGATGTTCCGGAGCAGCACCCGGCCCCTGCCCTCGGGACTGGTGGTCACGCCCGGCCGCCACCTGCTGCCCATCGCCCGGGACAAGGCGGCGCTGACGGGCTACAGCCCGCCGCGGTCTCGACTCCTCGAGACGGGGCAGCGGCCCCTCGGCGTCCGCCGTGGGGCTCAGGCCGAGCGGGCGCTGAGCCCGGGGGTGGCCTCGGCCGACAGCTTCTATCGGAGCGTCAGCGCCAACCCGGGGCTGGAGCTCACGTTTTCGTGGATGAAGACCGACACGGTCTCGCCGCGATCGGTCGCTCAGAGCACCGCCGGGCTGCGGACGTCGCCCTCGTCGATGGCGCGGCTCGATACCTCGGTGGTGCAGTTCAAGCAGGTCGTCTCCGATCGTATAGAGGCCCTCGACAGCGAGGAGACCTTCGCCTCGCCCCTGATGGCCCGCGCCTCCGAAGACCAGCGGGACGGGCTCGTCGACGCCGGCGAGCAGTTCTTTGGCAACGCCGCCGAACACGAGGCGCAGCTGATCGCCGAGAGTACGTCGGGGACGCCCCAGGACCTGCCGTATCGGGAGCTGCTCCAGGAGCTGTTCCATCCCTTCGACCTGTCGCCCTTCAAGGCCGTGTACGGGTCCAAGGTGGAGACGGCCCAGCGCATGCTCGGGGTGCAGGGGCTGGCGACCAACAACACCATCGCCCTGTCGGACCCGAACGACCTGTGGACCGTGGCTCACGAGGTGGCTCACCTGGTGCAGCAGCAGCTGGGGTACGTGCCTGCCGGAGGTCGTGGGGAGGCGGGGGACCAGTACGAGGCGCATGCCGACCTGGTGGCCGACCGGGTGGTGGCTGGGGAGCCGGTGGCGGGGTTGTTCGAGTTCATCGCGCCGAGCCTGGAATCGTCCGAGGGCGTTTCTCGAACTGAAGCAGACCGGGCGGAGCGCCTCGACCAACGGTATCAGTCCGCCTATCTGCGCACGCTCCGGTCCCTACCGGCTGGCGCGACGCGACAAGCGGTCGAGCGCGAACTCGAGGCACGCTCATGGCAGAGCGACCGGAACTACCGCAACACCTTCTCACGGCTACAGCAGGAAGCCTCGTCAACGCCCTCGGTCCGGGCCAGTTCAATGGTTCAGTTCAAGCGAGCTGAGGAGTCCCCAGCTTCTAAGAAGCGTTTCTACAGAAAGGTGGGCCCCATAGTCGTTCGAGTCCTGCCTGGAGCGCTGAGCATCCTGGGCATCAGGGCGTTGCGTGTCTCAGGCCCCGACACTCTCAGCGTCAAGCAGGTCCCGGGCTATAGAGCCGTAAAAGTCCGTGTCACCGCAGTCGATGCTGGCAGCGACCTGATGAACGTCGAGAAGCTGGGCAAGGCACTGCACGAGTTGGGCTGGACGGTCCGCATCGAGTTTGCGTTCACAACGAAGGCCGACCGTCCGGGTGGCGTTCAGAACGCATGGCTGGTTGGTCCCAGAAACCCGGCTCCGGAAGCCAAGAGCAACATCGACAAGCCAGCAAAGGGCGAAGAAGGTGGCGGTTCAGACAAGACTCCGCCTAAGGCCAAAGACCAGAAGAAGGATGAGGAGAAGGCTGACGAGCCAACAGCACCAACAAAGAAGCGCCGCCGAAAGCTCCCCGGCCTGCCGCCCCTCGGCAAGCTGCTGAAGGGCAGGACCGAAGACGCCGCCAAGCGCGCCCTTGGTCCCGCACTGGATCGCTTCTACGAACAGCGAAAAGCGAGGGAAAACCAGGGCCCAACCCACAGTGCAGTTTGGTGGCTGTTCGAGCACCACATGAAAGGCTCCAGCCTTGCAGCCGAACTCCTAGTTGCGCAGAACAACGGGCCGCTGGCTATGCCGCGTGAGAAGTGGGCTAAGCATCCCCTTCGCAAGCGGCTGTACCAGGGCCACCTGCTGGCTGCACTGTTCGTTGAGAAGGTCGAGCGCCATCTACGGAGGATTCACAAAGCTTCGCCTGACGACCGCACCAAGCTCAACGAACGGCTGACCAAGCTCTACGCAGAGATTCGTGGCGCCGTCGGCCCCGTACTTGATGAGGTCATGGAGCTGGACGCAGCGACCACCAACACCGAACGCCTGGAGGAACTCCGGACCAGCAAGACGACGGTGCCGCCACAGGAAGGGAAAGTCGCGGATGCCTGGCAGGCGCTGGACAGGGTCAAGCAGGTTCTGAGGACGCGCGACAATCAGGGAGTCATCACTGCAGAGCACATCCCTCGTCTGCAGCATGAGCTTAACTGGGTGTACGCGTGGCTCACCTTCCACACATCGTCGCACCGCCGCCGGGAGATGATGGGGGGCTACTGGAGTCCGGGGAACGATGGAGTCATGAGCGGCATGTTCAGCCTCGCCCGAGCCAGTGCCGGGACGCTAGCACGAGGCTTTGTGCACAAGCTCGAAGATGGCGGAACCTATCGGTGGCGCCGCAGCATCCAGGCGCACCTGAGCCACCGCATCAAGAAGGTCCAGATGTGCGAGGAGTACTTGCGCATCATGACGGGTGAATTGGCGCCGGAGAAGAGTCGCCTGTTCCAAGCCGTCGATGCCGCCTGGGCGGGTCCCCTGAAGGCAGTACTGCTGGCTGTCGAGCTGTCACCCATCGGGGACTTGCTGGAAGTTGCCAAGGCAGCGTTGCATGTAGCGACAGGAGACTTCGAAGCGGCGGGCATCAGTCTCGCCGCTGCAATTCCGCTCATCGGCGATGGCGTGAAGCTGGGCCGTTGGGGGGTGAGGTCGGGGAGGATTGTGGAGGGCATCGGCCAACGCGCCGTTCGCTTCGGTAAGCACGTCTCACCGGTGCGCGTCCAAATGGCCATGGCGTACGGCAAGAAGGTCTATCAGAAGGCTGCTGACAAGCTGGGCGAACTCAACATCGACGATGCCCTGGACGCAGCGATGGATAGGATGGCGGGCGGCAAGAAGGGTGTCCGGGCCGGAAGGATTGGAAAGAGTGGTGGGACCAAGAAGGCTGGTGCTGGCGGAGGAAACTCCGGCGGTTCAGGCGGAGGCGGCAAGAAGAAGAAAAAGGGTCGTAAGAAGGGTGGCGACCCAGTCAAGGCGGCCGCGATCGCCGCGGCCAAAGAGACTTACAGGCGCGTGAGCAAAGACCTGACTCCAGACGGTGTCAGCTCAGAAAACAAGCTAAAGAAGATCGTCGAGAGTGGCCATACAGCGGCTGCGGCCACTCAAGCCTCACGAGCAAGCGGCGGACTGGCCGAGCTGAAGAAGGTGGGAACAAGTGTCACACCTCGGTCGAATAGCTGGGCTGTGGTCGCGAAGGCGAAGCCTACGACGGAAGGCAAGAAGCAAGGCCACAAGCGAGAGCGGCAGGCTACGCATGGGTCCCGTGGCTGGATCGTTTTTACTGGCCGCAGTTCGGGCGCCATCTACCTGCCGGCAAAGAACCAGGGAACTCAGCAAATCAAACAGCGTCTCGAGCAAGACCTGAAAGGCGAGCTCGGGAAACAACCCAAAGCAGACAAGACCTGGAAGGAGGTGTTCGCCGACAAGAAGAAGCGAGCAACGGAGCTTCAGAAAAAGGAGGGGTGGTCACAGACGTGGAGCAAGAAGGTGGCCTACAGCATTCGCCTTCCAAACCAAAAGGAGGCAGAGGAGCAGTTTGCAAGCAAGGGGAGCGGAGGCCGAGTTACCGCGCTGCTGCGGTTCGGCGTCAAGGCCAAGGGCGACACGCTCAAGAAGACCAGCACAGCGGGCCTTGTCCAGGCTGAGGGGAAGGTACCTCTTGCACCGTTTGGAGCTTCGCCCATCCTAGTCGAGGCGCTGAAGAAGCACGACGTTGTTGAAGGGTTCCTCGTCCCATTGGTCAAGGGCAAGCCAGTCACCGTCAAAGTCGGTAGTAAGAGCCACGCTATTTCTCGCACTCGCCTGACGAACGATGCTACGGACGAGCTCAGTCTAAAGCGACGAGATGGCCGCGGTCAGAGAGCCAACCTAGAACTCATCAAACGGAGGCTCGTCGCAGGAGCCAAGCGAAAGGAGCGGCACGAGTGGATTCCGCGCTCCACGGTGGAACACCTCATCAACGCATCGAAGGACTGGCCCGGGGTTGCCAAGGGAGCAGCATGGATTCGGGCTCTGGACGAACTGAGATCCCTCACGAAAGAGGTCATCTTCAAACCGGACTGGGCCAGTGTCGAAGCGGCCATTGAGGCCGCTAACGACAAGGGCGAGAAAACCCTCCGCGCGTGGGAGCTCAAGCTCTTCTCTGGACACGAAGGCGCTATCTCCGTTGGTGGAAAGTCGCTTACTAAGGGAAGCGCCGCTTTTCACAGAGAACTCATCGACAATGTGGAGATCACTAGCGGCATGACCGTGGGCTCCATTGACGCCTGCCTGGACGGAGTTATGACCATCTTCGGCAAGCACTGTTGGAATGGGCTCCTCAGCGATGATGCGGAGGACGAGGGCGGCGACCTGCGACTCGACTTCGCACCTGGCTTGACGCTCGCCGCTTGGGCCCGCCAAGTAAGACAAGCTCGAATCGACCTCGCGAGCACGGTCAAGCAGCTCAAAGCCAAGTATGACTACTGAGATAACCGCTCTATCGGAGAACCTAGCAATCGCGTTGACGGCCGAGCTTGACCGGCCGCCCCCCTTTAGCCGCGAAGAGCTCGATGATGTCGAGCGGCTTACGCTCAAAGGTGACCCCGATTTCGACGCTAGTGTTCTGTCGAACCTTCGACGGCTCTCGCTGACGGACGCCTCACAAGAGGCCATCGATTGGCTCGCTGGGCCACACGCACCGCAGCTCTCGACGCTCGCCTTCACGGACTCGGCCTTGGACGACCTTTCGCCACTCATCGGGGTGCAGCGACTGGCCGGTTTGGAGATCGTGGGATGTCAGCTCACCGACGCAACGCCGTTGCTGGACCTCGACAACCTCCTCGAGGTGGATGCCCGAAGAAACCCCTGGAATGACCATTCGTGGAACGACGTATTCCCCAGGTTGGAGCAAAGAGGGGTCGAAGTCCGGCGCTCGGGAGCTGTGCACCGAGAGATCACTTGCCTATTCCATGCCAAGGGCGTCCCAGCGACACTGCACGGCCGCTATCTCATCTTTCCACGCGGCTACATGGGGCTGAATCAGCATCGCTTCAAGATGAGTCTTGATGAGGCTAGGCGACTCGCCACTCAGGACACGCTTTCAGCAACCGATCTCGTGGCCGAGTTCGGCCGCACCGTTCCTGCCAGCGTGCCCACGACCAGCAAGCAGGTCACCACGGAGGCGGGCAGTGCAGCAGATGCCCTCACGTGGGTCACTTCGTCTACAGGTGTCAGCGCCGGCGAGCGGGAGGCCTTCGGGAGGTTTCTGAAGAGGTTCTCGACGCTTCAGTTCCAGCGTGACCTGCCCTCGCGCTTCGAGGCACCGGACCAGCTACGTGACCTTGGTAAACCACTTCACCCCAAGATCCGCGGGAGCTATGAGATAGTCGCGCGGTTCAGTTCGGCGGCTCGCCCAGGAGCTCCGTTTGAGGTCTATCTCGGGCTTGCGGCTCACCAAGAGCTCCTGCCCGCCGAAACATGGTGGTACATAGGCATGATCGATTTCGGGGGAGAGCTGAAGCCCCCGCATCTTCATCCCGTCGCGTATGCCACCGGACGGATTTGGCTGGTCTACGATGAACGCACCGATGGGATCGGGTACGTAGCGAGCGATGAACTCATGACTTCTGGACCCGTGGCCCCCATCTACGACTCGTACCCGGCTCTTCTGGACGACATCGTTCGGGTTCGCCCACCGGGTGGAAGAGAGATCAGTGCTGCCAGCCAATCTCGAACTGGCGATTAGCGACGGACCAAGTAACCCTTATGACTTCGAACTCTTCAAGCGTTCGTGAGCTCACGTCAGCGGCTGTGACCACGCGTTCGGAATAGCCTCCTGCCGTCGACCTGCGACTGGAGTTCAAGGTCTGACCGACCCAAGAATGAGCGGACCGAGCCGCTACCGTCATGGACTGCTACACTTGGGTCGGTCGGACACCTCTGGTCTGACACCTGGTGCGCAACTTGAGGGGCAAGCGTAGGGAGAAGTGAGTAGCTATCGGATTGATGTCCTGGAAGTCGCACACGCTGAACGCCGGCTAAGGGTGCGTATCGAGCTTTTGGACCAGGACGAGAACCCCCTGGGACCCGAGCTACTTCGTGAGATTGTTAGAGTCTCGCTCGCACGAAACAGGTGGAAATCGGGCCATCGAAGCCGCGCTCGAGAAGCCGACCGCTGGTATGACCATTGCCGAAAGAGCCGGCTTCGTCGCCGCCAACACATGGCGCTTCATCGAACGCTTCGACCTCGTTGAAGGGACCGATCAGCTGGGTGAGTACGAGGTGTACGTATGCGACCCTGCTTGGCTCGATGGGCTCGCCGAGGGTCAGCAGTTTCTCTCGGACGCCTTCAGCACGCCCTCCGATGCTCTCACCGCCGAAGAAGCAGCTTCAATCCCGGATATCAGAAATGGGTCGGTGCTCAGGCCGTTTGAGCGCCGTGACGCGGAGTACAACGCTGCTATGTCGTCTGACGGGAAGCTCCTCGCTGTGGCGTCTTGGGGTGTGCCCTCCGAAGTGGCGGTGTATCAGACCTCCAACATGACCGAAGTCCATCGCGCGCAGGAGCTCGGAGATGAACTCGTCATTCCGATGTTCTTGCCAGGCACCCGCATCCTGGTGGCCCTGGATGAGGGTCCCGTCGACTTGGATGCGAACGAGGTACTTGGAAAGGACTTGATGTGGGACGACTCGGAAGATCTGGCCAGGTGCACCTCGGTTTCCGCGGATGGTGGAAGGTGCGCGGTCGACTGTGACAACGAGGACGTAGTGCTCACTGGTCGCAAAGGTGAGGTCTTGCGCCGATTCACGGATCCGGATGGCGATTCGCTTCAGCACCCATATGTCAGCGCTGATGGAAAGCGATTCGTGGCCGCCCCTTGGAGTAGCCCACGGTTGTATGTCCACGACCTCGGCGTGGACGAAGCCCAGCACCAAGTCGACCTTCGGCTTCCATCACAGGGCAACGCACTCTCTCGAGATGGTCAGTTCGTGGTCACCATTGAGGGAGAGGAGAAGCGGTTCCTGTACGTTCGTCGCGTCTCAGACAGCCAAGTCCTGCGTTACGGGCGCCATGAAGGACGACATGGGGCCTACCCACACCATCCGATGTGGTCGCCGGATGGGAAGTTCATAGTGATCTTGTGGGGTAACGATGAGGAGGACGGTGACGGAGCCTGGGTTGAACTCTATCGAGTGTAGTCCCAGGGCCATGGGCCGCTGCGCATCGCTCAGGGAGCGCCTGCGGGACCGCCCGACAACAGCGCGTCGAGCATGAACGCGGCAACCGTGCGCTTGAACACGTCGTTGTGGGCACCGCCGCCGTGGTCCCGAACCTCGTTGGTGATGAGGCGATCGGCGTCGACGTGTACGACGGTGCTTTCGACCGTGCCCGAGCGTTTGATGACCCGACCCTGGCGGTCCACCGTCCACAGGGGCAGTCCTTTGTTGCGGACCAGGTCCCGCGCTTCAAGCCCGCCGGTAGGGGCCCTCATCAAGATCGGGGCGAGGATGGCCGCCCCCATGGCGGAGTCCAGGCGCGATGAGGTGAGCAGCGTCTGGCGCGCGATCGGCAGGTTGGCTCGGTAGTCGCAGTGCTCGTGACCCTTGTCGCCGAAGAAACACTGGATGGGCAGCGCCCCCTGCAGGCCCACGAAGAGGTCCACATCGCCCGCGGCGAGCGTGGCATTCTTGACGATGGAGGGTGAGAACGTCGCCCTCGCCAGGAGCCGTGCACCCAGGCTGTGACCAATGAGGGCTAGGCGAAACCCGTGTTTCTTCTTGAGCCCGGCCACGGTGGCCAGGGTGCGCCGAACCCAGGTCCAGCCCAGCTCGTCGGCGTCCTTGGCTTTGTTGACGAGGCTGACTCCCGGCAACCACCAGCGAGAGTTCCAGCTGAACCCGATAACCAGAGGGTGAAACGGCTTGTCGCCGGCGAGGTCGAGCAGGTGGGTGGTCCAGGTGTTGTACTTTTCGATGGAGGTGCGCTGGTAGGTGTTCCAGCCCGTCGACATCAGGATGACGTGGGTGAAGGGTGTTCCGGCGTCTCGCGCTTTTCGCAGCACGTCGTCGAGGCGGGCGCCAAGGGTTTCTCCGACAGCGCGCCAGCTCTTGGCGTACAGCGACGATGGCGCTTCTGATGGCGTAGCCGGGGGACGGCAGGTGTCATCGTAGGCGCTGTAGGCGAAGCGACTCCGCACGCGGGTAAAGCGTTTGGTGGACTGAATGACCTCGTACTCCACCAGGTGCGAGACGAACGTCCGCTTTGGATTGGCCAGGAGTGCCTTAGCAAACGGACGCACCGAGTCGCTGAGCCCATCGAGCGTCAGGTACCTGTCCTTCGACTTGGGTACGTGCAGCTTCCGACGGGGCGCCTTTTCGATGCCCACCAGGAAGCTCGTAGCCACCATGGGAATGCGCCTGCTGTTGGGGACGACGGCGTGATAGTGGGCGCCGTCGCTGGTGCCGAGGATCTCTTCAGCCTTCTTCAAGTCGCAATTGCCGCGGGTGAGTTCGACATCGAGCTCGTCCGGTTGGGGCGGCGTGGATGCCGGGCAACCGAAGCTCAGAGCGAGCGCGGCTACGAGGAAAAACGGGCGAGCATGGTGCATGCGGTAGTCTCCCTGGGGCGAAGGGGCCAACGTTCATACCCCGGATGTCAAACACCACCAAGCCCACCCGTCGCGTACCGCCCCGGCCCGCGGCCTGTCAGTCGTCCTCGGAGCATCCGCACGCACCATAGTGAACATTAGTTCAGCCAATGCCCAAAATGAGCACCCAATAGTTTCATGGGGTTATGCTGATTCGCGCTCAAACTGGTAGCATGAGCGCCATGGGACACACGCTGACGACGGCTCCGATTCGGGTGCTCGCCATCCCTCCTGAAGCGCCTCGTACCGAGTACAGCACCGAGGGGTTTCGGCGGCTCCAGGAGTCCATCGCCGAGCGCGGGATTCTGGTGCCTCTCGTGGTTCGTGAAGCCCCTGGTGGCGGCTATCACGTCATCGACGGCAGCACGCGGCTCACCGCCGTTCGGGCGCTCGAGTGGGACGGCGACGTCGAGGTGCCCGTTTACGTCGTCGACGGCACCGACGCCGATGCGGTCGCCGCCAGCGTCCTCATCAACCAGCTCCGAGAGCGCCTGTCGCTGCATGGCGAGCTGCGCGGCCTCCGACACCTGGTGAACATGGGCCTGACCCAGGCGGCCGCTGGCGAGGCGCTGGGGCGCAACCGGCAGTGGGCCAGCCGGATGCTGAAGATCGACGAGCTGCCAGAAGACCTGAAGGACGCTGTGGCCGCCGGCGACATCAGCGTCAGCCACGGGCTCATCATCGCGCAGTACCTGGACCATCCCGAGGTCGTCGCGATGCTTGCGGACCTGGCCCGGTCGGGCAACGTCTCGGGCGCCATCCTGAAGCGCATGGCGGATGAAGCCGTTGCGGTGGGGACCGAGCGGGCTCGGGAGCGGCGGCCCCAGCGGCACTCGATTGGCGCGCGGTCCTGGGTGCGCACGGAGCCGCTTCGCGAGGGGACGCGGCTAGAGGTCCACTGGAACGCGGCCGACGACCCCGAGGACGTCGTGGCTCGGGTCCGGGAGCTGCTCGCTGAGCAGCAAGTCAGGTCCGGCGTGTCAGTCGAACAGGTCAGCTGAGCGCCCGGTCAGAGCAGCTTCATCGCCCGCAAGACGTCGTCGAGGCTGCGCGTGCGGCCGGCGTCGCTTCGCGCCAGGAGGCCCTCCTGCCATCGGGGTGGAAGCTTGGCGAGTAGGGCGAGCTTTCGGGCGAGCTTGGCGGGGGCCTTGGTGCTTCGCTCGATGGCCTGGGCCAGCTCCTCTTCGCGGACGCCGCGGGCGAGGAGCGCCTGCACGAGGCGCATGCCCCGGCCGGCGTCGTCCTCCAGCGCCTCGATGGGGTTCGGGGTGGAGGCCGTGACTGGGGCCGGCTTTGGCGTCGGCTTCGGGCGGCTTGGCCGAGAGACGGTGGGCGCACGGGAGGCAGGCGGTCGTGCAGTCCTGGATTTCGGCTTGGGCTTGGGTCTGGACTGAGGCTTTGACGTGCTGGTCGGCGCGGAGGCGGTAGGGCTTGGTGCAGGCTCCACCGCCGGGCGCTCGGGGGTGTCGGCAGCGGCCTGTGCCCGGAGCCTCGCCTGGAGCGCTTGCAGGGCCTCGATGACGGGTCCCAGCGCGTCGGCGAGGGCGCCGGCCTGGTCGGGCGCAAGGCTATCGGTCAGGTCTGGGGCGCGCATGCGGTCGCCGTGGGTGGCCTCGAGGCGCTCGAAGTCGGCGACGACTTTGGCCACGGCGGCGGGCTTGGCGATACGCTGACGCGGGGCGGGCTTCGTCTGTTGTATATGCTCTCGAAGCTTGGCGACCGACCACTTCCCGGCGGCGGCACGCTCGAGAGCAGGCTGCTGCTGGGGGCGCGGGAGCGAGAGCACGGCGCGGTAGTGGCTGTAGTGGAGGTGGTGGCCGGCCTCGATGGCCTGGACGCGCAGGGTCAGGGGCGTAGACGGCGACGTAGCGGTACAGCGTCGTGAACGAGACGTCGATGGTCGAGTGCGCGGCGAGGACGCGGAGACCGGCGCGGCGAGGGTCGCGGTGGTGCATCGACTCGGGGTCGCCGTCGTAGAGACGGTCGGCGATGAGGCGGCCCGAGGCGATGGCCAGGTTCAGTTTGGCGAGCTCGTGGGAGGCTTCGCAAGTCGTTGACGAGGGCGTCAAGGGCGTCGTCCGAGGGACATCGTCGGCCGGGAGGAGCACCGTGGGGGTGGTGGTCATCGTCATCGGTCGGATAGCTCAGCCGGACGGCTGCGTGCGCGTGAAGCTGTTGCCACGTGGCAACAGCTTCACGGTACGTCGTGGGTAGGAGTCCCGCCAGGTCGCCGCGCAGTGCCCTATCGGGTCAAGCGTCCTGGGCCTTCTTTGCGTTGCGACGCCTCACCAGGGCGACACCGCCGAATATCGGCGGGAGCAACACGCCCAACAGGGCTGAAAATGGCAGGCGGCTGGTTTCGAGCGAGGTCGGGCTCCCGTACACCGTCACCCGGTCGCCTGGCGACATGCCACCGGCCTTCTCCACGGCGTGCTCGAACGGCTCGGGCTCGTCGACCTTGATGGTGCAGCGCACCGGGCGGCTGCCGAAGCACTTCACCACCGTGCCCTGGTACTCCTCGCCCGTGGCCGCCGACACGACTCGGACCACGGAGATGACAAAGATCGCCGCGAGGATGACGGCGGCGATTCGCATTCTGCTCGCGCTCATTGCTTCACTATAGGCAGCGTCACCTCGAACGCGAAGCGGCTGCCGACGCCGGTCGCGCTCTCGGCGATGTTGCCCGGCAGGATGTCGAAACGGACGGTGCCCTGGCCGCGGATGTAGGATGGTGGCGAGGTGGCTCTGCAACGGCTGGGAGGCAACGCGGGGGGCGTGTAGACTCCGCCGCGATGTCGGGTCCGCCACGCCAACTCTCTCTGTTCGACGCGCTTGCTGCGCCGCAGCC